>Ga0163202_1000121_pt1 | contig 13758 bp, 8 predicted proteins | sample PL_2010_300m_FD_113540 | JGI IMG/M metagenome (GOLD analysis project Ga0163202, IMG submission 113540) | Freshwater microbial communities from Powell Lake, British Columbia, Canada to study Microbial Dark Matter (Phase II) - PL_2010_300m | ecosystem: Environmental > Aquatic > Freshwater > Lake ... | reverse complement strand
GGGCGGGGCGGAGCGCATCGGTATTGCCGGTGCCAGCGTGGACTGCAAAAAACCAGACAGTGAAAATTATCATCAGTACCTGGAACTGCCGGATCACAAAACAGCCATCACTGCCATTTTTCAGATGCTGACCGATCCGGTAAAGGGGGCTTTGAAAAGCCTGAGCGAGTTGTCCGGTGTCGGACACCGCGTGGTGCACGGCGGCGAGGATTTCACCGGTTCGGTGCTGATCGATGGCGATGTGGTCAAAGCCGTTCGTAAAAACTCCGTGCTGGCGCCGTTGCACAATCCGCCGAATCTGATGGGCATTCAGGCCGTGTACGAGCTGTATCCCGAGATGCCGCAGGTCGCGGTTTTCGACACGGCTCTTCACCAGACCATGCCGCCCAAGGCCTATTTGTACGGCCTGCCGAAAGATCAATACACCGTTCACAAAATCCGCCGCTACGGCTTCCATGGTACCTCGCACGGCTACGTCGCGAAGCTGGCAGCCAAGGAATTAGAACGCCCGTTTGAAAAACTGAAAATCATCACCTGCCACCTTGGTAACGGTGGATCGCTCACCGCGTTTAACGGCGGCAAATCGGTGGACACCTCCATGGGCCTCACGCCGCTCGCCGGCATTCTGATGGGCACGCGCTCCGGCGACCTCGATCCCTACATTCCGCTGCATATCATGGAAACTCAGGCGCTTGGCGCCGAACAGGTCAGCGCCATGATGAACAAGCAGGGCGGGTTGCTCGGGCTCTGCGGAAAACGCGACATGCGCGATGTTCTCGAAGGCTATGAAAAAGGCTACGAAGGCTGTATCGAAGCGCTCGACATTTTTGTGTACTCCATCCAGAAATACATCGGCGCCTACGCCGCCGTCATGAACGGCGTGGATGTTATTGTCTTCACCGCTGGCATCGGCGAAAACGTTCCGCTGGTTCGCGAAAAGGTTCTGGAAAATTTCGGTTACATCGGCGTGAAAATCAACAATCGCTCCAACGCAGCCAATAAAACTCTCATCAGCGCCAAAGGTTCCAAGGTGAAAGTCCTCGTCATTCACACCGACGAAGAAAAAGTGATCGCCTCCGATACCTTCAAAATTCTCAAAGCGAAAAAGAAATGAGCCGAAAAGCCTCCACCGCCTACGTCTGGTTCGACACCGAGTTTACTTCGCTCGAACTCGACGAGGCACAGCTCCTTCAGGTGGCCGTCATGCTGACGGATAAAAACCTCAAGCGCATCACGCCGCCGGAAGAAGATCTCAGTTTCTACATCCGCCTGTCCGACACCGTACCGCTCAGCCCGTGGGTCGAGAAAAACCTGCCGGATCTGGTCAAAAAATGCCGGTCGCACGCCGCCGTGCCGATTGAAGAAGTGGATGAAAAACTGACCGCCTTCGTCGACCGCTGGTGCGATACGCCGACCAAAACCATTCAGAAACGCCCGCTCATGGCTGGGAACAGCATCCATACCGACTGGATACTCGCCCGGAAATTTCTACCTACCTTCACCGGACGGCTCCACTACCGCCTGCTTGACGTCTCCGCGCTCAAAATCCAGTGGCTCGATCTGACGGAAGGGGCGGAGTTCTCCAAAGATGACCCGAAGACGGTCAAAAAATATTTTCCGGAAGCCGACCTGCGCCGTCTGCGCCAGCACGATGCCTATTATGACATCATCGCCTCCGCCGCCGAACTCGCTTACTACCGCGCCCACATGCACCTCTCCGCCTGACCATCTGCGGAAGTTTTTCGGTGAGAAGCAGAACACCCAGCAGCAGGGGCGCGAAGCGTACCTTGCCTGCCGTTGTTGGGCGAAGGTTAGGGCTGCTTTTTAATCTCGTCAGATGATTTTGCGTGCGCAGGCTGATCAGCGGGTGCCGCAGTCGCATGAGTTATCTCCGCCCAAGCGCCTCCTCTACACTGCCATGATTGTCCAGTGTTCACCTCAAATCTTATAGCTGCCCAATCATTAGACAATGCAGTCATCTTGATGAAGTACTTTCCTTTAGGAATCTTCGCTGTTTCCTCAATTGGCATCCACTTACCACTCTGCGCAACCCACGCCTCGCCCGTTTCTGTATTGTATTTAATGGATGACCAAGTTATTGGTGATATTGCCACCATTACGATGTCGAACTCATTTGTTGATGTCGATGCATTTGCGTGTAGCGCGGACAGCATCAACACGGACGCACAGGTTGCAGCCAAAAGCATAGTCTGTTTCATATTTTGTTTCCTCATTTTCTGTCCAACAGTGTTATTGAACGAACTTCAAATTCGTTGTTTCAGGTAACGTCTCTTTCCCCTGGGCTGGAAGCTAAAGGGTTTCTGAGAGGCGCTCAAGCCAAAATAACAACTTCACAGGCCGATAAATATTCAAGATGGCACTGGGAACGCTGTGGTGGAAGTTTTTTGGAGGGCCACGCTCCGTCGTGGCCGGAGAACGGACGCGACCCGCCTTCGCCAGAGGCTGCGGCGCGGCACGGCGAAGCGCGTCCCTCCATTATTCCCGGTTTCCAACCCCAATGTAGACGCGGTGTCCCCACTGCGTTATCCATGCTAAGAAACGCGGTGGGGACACCGCGTCTACGTTTCCAAACCTCGGAAACTTGCGCGAAGCGCTTTGGAGTGCGGCGCTTCTTGCGCCGCTTTTTGATTCAGTTTGATCTAAGGGGGAAAAGCGGTGATACGGCGGACCTTTATCGCCGCACCAAACAGTTTAAATTCCGATTTATCCCTTGTGTTTACAGTCTAAAACACTACTATGTCCGCTCTTTTGTGAACCGCAGAAGGCGAGTTAACCGGCCGAGTGGCTGTGAGCGTCTGCGGAGAGAAAGGAAATAACCCCGGGACGGGAGTGCCCCGCGCAATGCGGACGCAGACGTCGCTGGATAGAAGAAGAGATCAACTCATGGCAGAATCACTCACCCTCGGCAAAGACGCAGACGCGATCGATGCAATGTACAGCGACACCCTCAAGGACTTCACCGTCGGCTCAATCGTGCCCGGTAAAGTGCTCCGCATCCAGGACGATGAAGTGCTCATCGATATCGGTTACAAATCAGAAGGACTCCTCGACGGCGATGAATTCGAAGACGTAGCTGCTGTTAAGGTCGGCGATACCGTTGAAGTATTTCTCGAAAGCCTCGAAAACGACCACGGCATGGTCGTCCTCAGCAAGAAGCGCGCTGAACAGCAGCGCAAGTGGGACCATATCGTCAACGATTGCGAAGAAGGCAGCCTGGTTGAAGGGATGATCACTCGCGCCATCAAGGGCGGTTTCATCGTCGATATCGGCGCAGATGCCTTCCTTCCCGGTTCGCAGGTGGACGTCGTTCCGGTGCGCAACCTCGACGACTACATCGGCCGCACGCTGCAGGTCAAAATTCTTAAAATCAACAAAGAGCGCAAAAACATTGTGGTTTCCCGCCGCGAGATCATCGAAGAAACCCGCCGCGAACAGAAACTTAAACTGCTCGGCGAAATCAAGATCGGCCAGCTCCGCAAGGGCACGGTCAAGAATATCACCGATTTCGGCGCGTTTGTGGACCTTGACGGGATCGACGGCCTGCTGCATGTCACGGACATGAGCTGGGGCCGCATCAATCATCCGACCGAAATGGTGCGCGTCGGCGACCAGATCGAAGTGATGATTCTCGATATCGACCTCGAGAAGGAACGCATCTCGCTCGGCCTGAAACAGACGCTTTCCAATCCTTGGCAGGATATCGACGCCAAGTACCCGATCGGCACCCGCATCCGCGGAAAGATCGTCAGCCTGGCCCCGTACGGTGCCTTTGTCGAAATTGAAGAAGGTGTCGAAGGTCTGGTTCACGTTTCCGAAATTTCCTGGACGAAGCGCGTCCAGCGCGCGTCTGACGTGCTCAAGGCCGGCGAAGAAGTCGAAGCGGTGGTTCTTTCTATCAACATGGAAGAGAAGAAAATCTCGCTGGGCATGCGCCAGACCGAAGAAAACCCGTGGGAAGTTGCTGCGCTCAAATACCCGATCGGTTCGCTGGTCAAGGGCAAGGTGCGCAACTTCACCTCCTACGGCGCTTTCGTCGAAATCGAAGAAGGTGTCGATGGTATGATTCACGTGTCCGATATGTCCTGGACGCGCAAAATCAACCATCCTTCCGAAGTGCTCAAGAAGGGCGAGGAAGTCGAAACCATCGTGCTCGAAATCGATTCCGCCAACCAGCGCATCTCCCTTGGCCTCAAGCAGGCTCAGGAAGATCCGTGGGCCCGTATCACCGACTCCTACAAAGAAGGCCAGAAGATCAAAGGCAAGGTCACCAAACTCACCAACTTCGGGGCGTTTATTGAACTCGAAGATGGGATCGACGGTCTGGTCCATATCAGCCAGATCAGCGATGCGCACATCGAGAAGGTCAAAGACGTGCTCAATATCGGCGACGAAGTCGAGGCCCGCATTGTCAAGATCGACCCGGTTGAACACCGTATCGGTCTCAGCATCAAAGCGGCTAAGATTGCCGATGAGGACTTCGAGATTAGCGACGAGCTGCTCACCGGCCTGCGTCCGGGCGAAGAACTCGTTGACCTTTCTGCGGCGTTTGACGGCCTGCTGACCGGCAACGAAGAGTGGCACCCTGGACAGAAGTCGGAATAAGGCGGAGAAAACATCTCCGTTTTATGAACCCGCAGGTTGTAAACGCCTGCGGGTTTTTTTATGCTCCGACGCATTATGAATACCGACACACAGATTGACCTGCTCACCGCCCGCCACGTGGATCTTTTTTCCGCAGGTGAACTGAAACGCAAACTCGAAGCCGCCAAAAAGGAAAAACGCGGCCTGCGGATCAAATACGGTGCCGATCCTTCCGCGCCGGACATTCATCTCGGACATGTAGTTGGCCTGAACAAGCTGCGCGAGTTTCAGGACGCGGGGCATACGGTGGTTTTTATCATTGGCGACTTCACCGGCATGATCGGCGACCCGTCCGGAAAATCGGCGACCCGCCCGGCGCTTTCGCGCGAGCAGGTGGCCGCCAACGCCGAAAGCTACAAACAGCAGGTTTTCAAAGTTCTCGATCCCGCAAAGACCGAAGTTCGCTTCAATTCCGAGTGGCTCGGCGGTATGAAATTTGAAGATGTAATCCGCCTTTCCGCGCATGTCACCGTGGCCCAGTTGCTGGCGCGCGATGATTTCTCCAAACGCTACGGCTCCAACCAGCCGATTTCTCTGGTCGAATTTCTCTACCCGCTGGTGCAGGCCTATGACTCGGTTATGGTCAAGGCCGACGTGGAACTCGGCGGAACCGATCAACTGTTCAATCTGCTGCTCGGCCGCGAGTTACAGAAGGTTTACGGGCAGGAGCCTCAGGTCGTTATGACCCTTCCGCTGATCGAAGGCCTCGACGGTGTGCAGAAAATGAGCAAGAGCCTCGGCAATTATGTCGGCATCAATGAACCAGCCAAGGAGATGTTCGGCAAGCTGATGAGCGTCAGCGACGAACTGATGTGGAAATACTTCCTGCACATCCTCTGCCGCAAACCCGAAGAGATTAAAACCATGCAGACCAAAGTCGCCTCGGGCGAACTGCATCCGCGTGCCGTCAAAGATGAACTCGGACGCTGTGTCGTTGACCGTTTTGTCGGTGAAGGCGAAGGACAGAAAGCCTCGGATGAATTCGCCCGCATTTTTTCGCAGAACGAACTGCCGGACGATATGCCCGATCTGAAACTGGATGGAGACATCGGTGTGATTGATCTGGTTGTTAAAGCCGGATTTGCCGCATCGACCAGCGAGGCCCGCCGCCTGATTCAGCAGGGCGGGGTGCGCATTAACGACGAACAGATTTCTGACGTCAAAGCGGTCATCACCCCCGCCGACGGCATGATCCTCAAAGTCGGCAAGCGTAAATTCGCCCGCATTAAAGTTTAAATACAGAGGGATTTTTTACAGAAGGGAACAAAGGATAACGAAGTTGACTTACCAGCTGTTGATTACGGATTTTTCTCCTTGGTTTCCCTTCGTTTCCTTCTGTTGAAAACGCTTCGAATGAGGTGGAACGCGATCTCCGAGCGCGTTTAATAAAGAAAGCGTACACGGAGTGTCCGCTCCACCTTTCGGTTTCCAATGTCTGGAATGTGGAAGAGGCTTCCAGCCTCTTCAAAGCGGCAGGGCCCGGGCTATAACGCCCGCGAAGGCTTCCACCTTTCAGTTTCCAAAGCTTGGAACTTTGAAAGGCTGTTTGTTGACCTCCAGCCGGACTTGGAATAGGCTCCCGGCCAGAAAAAGTGATCGGTTAGATGATTATCTTGAAGGATATCACGAATACGCTGAATTCATAATCGAGTTAATTGAGATACAAAAACAAGGCTAACGGTTTAAGGTCGACTTGGTTTCACTCTACAGTTAAGAACGCGGGCATGAATTCTGTCATTCTAAAAAGAGGTCGCGAAAAGAACCTGCTTCAGCGGCATCCGTGGATTTTTTCCGGCGCGATTGAGCGCGTCGAAGGCGAGCCGGGTGTCGGCGAAACGGTTACCGTCTGTTCGTTCGACCGCAAACCGCTGGCGCAGGCGGCGTGGTCTCCGCAGTCGCAGATATCTCTGCGCGTCTGGAGTTTTAATCCAGAGACAATTATCGACGCGGCCTTTTTCCGCACGAAACTGCAAAACGCGATTTCCGCCCGTTCACAAATCAGGGGATTCGTCGTTCAACCCACCCCGGCCGTTGGCCACCCCTCCAGTGGAGGGGACTTAATCGCTACGGCGGACGCAGGCGGCCACCCCTCCGGTGGAGGGGACTCAGCAGCCAGTACGGGTAATCCCCTCCGTGGGAAGGGTGCCGGGACGGCGGGGTGGGTCTCTTCTTCGAACGCGATCCGTCTGGTGGCCGCCGAGTCCGACGGACTGCCCGGTCTGATTATTGACCGCTACGCGGACTGGCTGGTCTGCCAGTTTCTTTCCGCCGGTTCCGAACATTGGAAAAACACCCTCGTCGAAATCCTGCAGGAGCTTTTCCCCGGACTTTCCATTTATGAACGTTCCGATGTTTCCTTGCGCGAAAAAGAAGGTCTGCCTTCCCGTTGCGGCGTGCTGGCCGGACAAGAACCGCCGGAACTCGTCGAGATCAACGAAAACGGTATGCGCCTGCTGGTGGACATCAAGGCTGGACACAAAACCGGCTACTATCTTGATCAGCGCGACAGCCGCGCCGCAGTGCGCGACTGGGCCGAAGGGCGCGACGTGCTGAACTGTTTTTCGTACACCGGCGGGTTCGGTATCGCCGCGCTGCTCGGTGGGGCAAAGCATGTTCTGCAAATGGACAGCTCAGGACCCGCACTGGATATCGCAAAGAAGAATGCAGAGCTTAACGGACTCGATCCGGAGGCTTCGGAGTACATCGAAGGCGATGTGTTTAAAGAGCTACGCCGCTTCCGCGACTCGCGGCGTGACTTCGATCTGATCATTCTCGATCCCCCTAAATTCATCGAATCGCGCAGTCAGCTCGATAAAGGCGCTCGCGGCTATAAGGATATCAATCTGCTGGCCTTCAAGCTACTGCGGCCCGGCGGACTGCTTTTCACCTTTTCCTGCTCCGGGCTGATGGAGATGCCGCTGTTTCAGAAGATTGTTTCGGATTCAGCGCTGGATGCCGGCCGCAGCGCGCAGATTCTGGCGGTGTTGAATCAGTCACCGGATCATCCAATCGCCCTGAATTTTCCGGAAGGGGCCTATCTCAAAGGGCTGCTCTGCCGCGCGGAATAAATGTTTCCAAGGGTTGGGAAACGTGGTAGAAGGCGTCATGCGTCTGGTCTATAAAAGCCCAGAAATGGGCGTGGAATTCCCTGAGCCGGTTCGCGTGCCGAATGGTATACGGCTGGAAGTGGTTCGTGATTTTGACGAACTGCAGAAGCATGCCGAGGCGTGGAACCAGCTGGTGAAAAAGCAGGGATGCAGTCCGGTCCTTTCCCATTCATGGCTGGCCACCCATTTTGAAACCCGCCTGAATCCCGACGACAACTGGTTCTGCCTGCTGGCCTATGACCGGCAGCAACTGGTCGGCGTATTACCGGTTGTCACGGTTCCGCGCTACTGGCCGGGCGGACACAAATGCCTGCGGTTCGAAACGCCGCATGACACTTTTAACACCCGCGCGGCCGAAACCCTGATGCGTCATGGTTATGAAGAAGATGTCTTTCCGCCCTTTCTGGAATACCTCTGGAGCATTCCCTGTGCCTGCTGCTGTCTGCGTTTTCGCGGTCTGCCGTGCACGCGACTTCCAAGCGTGATCAGTCAAAGGCTCTGCCGACGTACCCGCACAGTAACTGAGATAGACGGCAGCGAAGGCTTTATTACAGTGCAAGGAAGCGCGGCGGAATATTTCAATAGGCTTCCCAAAAAATTCTACCGTACCTACTGCCGGATCGGACGGCACATTCAAGAACAGCCGGAAGCTCATTTCCGTTTTGAAACCGGGAATCCGGAGATCAATGCGGAACGGTTCATGGACATTGATCATCAGGGCTGGAAGGCGGAACGCAAAACCTCCATTCGCTCAGATGAGTCGCATGTGAAATTTTTCCGTCTGCTTGCAAAACGCATGGAAGAACGGGGCTGGCTGCGCTGGGCGTTTCTTGACATCGGCGGCGAAACCGTTGCCGGGCAGTTCATGGTTCAGAACGGCGGTACGCTTTATGTTATTAAAATCGGCTATAACGAGAAATTTTCGAAGTTTGCACCGGGTACGGCGCTGTTTGGCCGTGTTATTGAGGATGCCTTTGACTCCGGCGAGGTGAAGGAGATCAACTTGATGTCCGATTCTTCATGGATGAAGGACTGGAATGTGCAAACCCGTCCGACAGCTAATGTGGCTTTTTTCCCGGCCAGTATCCGCCGCTGGGGACTCTGCAAACAGCCGATGCAGCTGCGCTCACTGCTCAGCCGGATTCCGAAACTGAAAAAGGTTGTTGATGCCTTTTCCGACCACCTGTTCGATTAAAGCCTCTATATAAAAGTTTCAATGGCTGGCCTGTCGGCAGATTCAAAACCTTGGAAAACAGGATTGTCTTGAACGCGAACGCAATTTTTTGTTTTATCCGCTCCTAACAATTTGAACACAAAGGAATTTATTTTGAAGAAGCGATCAGTTCTGTTGGTTTTCCTATTCATGGCTTTTGCCGTCACCCTTTTTTCCAGCTGGTTCCGGTGTCAGGAAAGTTACAAGGACAACAAGGGACGCTGGGCTCTCCGTTACACACAGCAGGATTCTCTGTGGAAGAAAATGGACTACAACGCGTTTCTCGCCCTCAACGGCACGATGAAGAACAACCCAGCCATGCAGATGATCTGGGGCGTGACCAATCACCGCGCGTTTGACCTGGCCGCCGCTTCCTGGATGGTTTTTCTTTTTATTATTTATCTTGTTCGCAACCCGCGGAACGAAGACCGCGCCGAGATCGTGCAGTTCGGTATTTACATGACAGTTACACTTCTTCTCGTCATTGCGATTTCCGAGCTGACCATCCATTTTCAGCGGCTTTCACCAACACAAACTGCTGGATTGAGGGAGCGGGCGGTTCTGCTTACGGATTTGAAGGATCGTGTGACCTGGAAAGTTAAAATCGGGTCAAACAACAGCTTTCCAGACGATCATGCCACGGTTCTGCTGTTTATCGGTTCATATATCATTTACCGCCTGCGTTCCTGGTATGGCGCGGCGGCGGCTTTGGGAATAGCTTTTTTTGCGCTTCCCCGTCTGGCGGGCGGCGGCCATTGGCTGTCCGATATCGTGGCGGGCAGTTTGCCCTTTTATCTGTTTTTTTTCCCGCTCTGCATGTTCAGGCCGATTCGTGAACGGGCGCTTGCCGGCCTGAAGATTATTTTTTGTTCCGTTCAGTCGAGGATGAATAGATCCTGCGGATGAGGGGAATAAATTCGCCGGCCTGCCCGAAAAGAGGCTGTCCAACACCCAGCCGCCACAGGATGCGCATGGTGGAGATCGGTTCGGCAGCGCGCACTTCTTTGAATCGCGGCAGCATGGTCGCCACGATGAGCGCGCGCACAAGGCCTGAAACAACAAACACAACCGGCAGGGACGATATCATCTGAATATGAACCGTTCCCAGTGTGAAGGCCGCCGGGACAAACTCAGCAAGGGGCGCCCCGATCAAGACACCGCCGGCCACGGAAAAAAGCCCGTTGAGCACATTGTAGTAACTGAATGCCCGGGCGCGTTTTTCCTGAGAGACCGCGTCGTAGATAAAGTTGGATGCGGCCAGATTGAAGCCGGACCAGGTTGCGCCCGAAAACACCTGCGCCAGGAGAAGAACAAAATAATTGGTTGAAAACGCCCAGCACAGCGGCAACAGCGGCAGTAGACAGCTGGTGGCCACCAATACAGAGCGGTTGCCGTGCCGGTCGCTGAGCGCGCCCCACCAGCGCACGAACAGCGTCTGCGACAGCAGGAAAACCGCCGCGTTTGCTGTGAACTGGAGATAAGACCAGTGCAAATCTCTGAGCATGTACACGGCAAAGAACGGTCCGGCGATCTGGGTGGCTCCGTTCACCAGAGCCACCGTAAAGGTGAACCGGGCAAAATTTGATCGCGGTGTGGCGCGCACAAAATCAAAAAATGAGAAATAGGTGTTGTCCGGAGTTTTTTTCAGCGGCGCGTCATAATGCCGGCGCATAAAGAATATGCTGATAAACCGGAACAGGCAGGCGATGCCGAATAAAAAGCCAAACCCGACAACAGGGCTTCCAACGTTTTTCCATCGGTTGATAATCACGCCGGCCAGCAGCATGGCGGTTAGCATGGTGTACATGATGATGCGCGTCCGGTTTGAAAAATAGCGCCCGCGGTCCGCCGGGTCGACGACATTGCCCATCAGGCTCATCCAGGACGGAACCGCCAGTCCGGAAAAGAAAAAGAGAACGGTCACGGCGGCCAGCAGTACCGGTATGCCACCGGCCGGAAGCAGGACAGGAAGCAGGAAGAGCGGCAGATAGGCAGCGGCCTGCACGGAGAAGCCGATCAGAATAATCGGCATGCGGCGCCCGACCCGGTCCAGCAGGGCGGCTCCGGTAAGCTGGGCGACCGCCGCGATCAGCACCGGTCCGGTGCCGACAAACGCCATAGCGAGATTGCCGGCTTTTAGAAAAATCGCGAACGGCGCAATGTAGGTTTCACCGAACCCCCAGAGCACAGCCCACAGCGAACCTTCCCAAATCGACAGGCGCTGCGTTCTGCGGCTTAAAAGGAGAGGCTCCGAAGTGTCTGCCAACGATGTCAGGTCGCGTATCGTGGCAAAGAAACGTTTCATGGATTGTTCTTAATGGCCGCAGCGACGAATTCGCGGAAGAGCGGATGCGGCAGAATCGGCTGGCTCTTAAGCTCCGGATGCGCCTGCGTGGCGACGTACCATGGATGATCCGCCAGCTCAATCATTTCAATCACGCCGATATCGGGGTTGGTTCCGGAAATGACCAGTCCTTTTTCTTCAAGCTGTTTGCGGTAGTTGTTGTTCACCTCGTAGCGGTGGCGGTGGCGCTCGGAAATTTTCTTTTCGCCATAAGCGGCAAACGCTTTAGTGCCTTTTTCGAGCACACAGGGACAGGCACCGAGGCGCATCGTGCCGCCTTTCTCGGTGACGGTGCGCTGTTCTTTGAGCAGGCAGACAACCGGATGTTCGGTTCTAACACCGCGCTCTTCGTCGAATTCGGTTGAATCCGATCCCGCGAGACCGCAGACGTTGCGGGCGAATTCAATCACCGCGCACTGCAGGCCGAGACAGATGCCGAGGAAAGGAATGTTGTTTTCGCGGGCGTATTGCGCCGCGCGGATTTTACCTTCCATGCCGCGCACGCCAAAGCCGCCGGGGATGAGAATACCCGCGACGGTTTTCAGAATGTCGGGATTCTTTTCGATCTCTTCCGCGTGAAATTTGACAATTTCCACTTCGTATTCCGCTGCATATCCGCCGTGGTAGAGCGCTTCGTAAATGGATTTATAGGCATCCTGCAGTTCGGAGTATTTGCCGACGACGCCGATGCAAACCTTGCCCTTTGGATTTTTGATAACGGAAATGAGCTTCTGCCAGTCCTTCAGCGGCTTGGTGGGTTTCGCGATGCGGAAGTGGTTAAGGATCAGTTCGTCCACACCCTGTTCCGCCAGCACCAGCGGGATTTCGTAGATAGAAGTTTCGACATCTTTTTCAACAATGACGCACTCTCTGGGCACATTGCAGAACATGGACAGCTTGTCGAGGTGCTCATCCGTCAGATCCACCTCGGTGCGGCAGACGAGGATGTGCGGCAGGATGCCGATTTCGCGCAGCCTGGCGACGCTCTGTTGGGTGGGTTTGGTCTTCACCTCTTTGGCCGCCTTGATATACGGGACGTAGGTGAGGTGAATGTACATGGAATTGTCACGCCCGACATTCACGCCGAGTTGCCGGATGGCTTCGAGAAAAATGAGTCCTTCAATGTCGCCGACCGTTCCGCCGAGTTCAATCACGATCACATCGGGGTTTTCCTCTTCGAGCAGGCGGATTTTGGATTTAATTTCGTTGGAGATGTGCGGGATCATCTGTACGGTGCCGCCGAGGTAATCGCCGCGCCGTTCTTTATGGAGAACATCCCAGTAAATACGGCCGGCGGTGATGTTGCTCTTCTGCGAGGTCGGCTGACCGGTGTAGCGCTCGTAGTGGCCGAGGTCGAGGTCGGTTTCCGCGCCATCGTCGGTGACATAGACCTCACCGTGCTGGTAGGGGCTCATGGTGCCGGGATCAACGTTGAGATAGGGGTCGAGTTTCAGCATGCGGATCGTAAGTCCGCGGTTGATGAGAAGTCGTCCAATCGATGCGGCGGTGATTCCTTTGCCGAGTGATGAAACAACGCCGCCGGTAATGAAAAGATATTTGGCCATTTTAGTGTGTCCCGTAGTCCCTGATTTTTTCCCGTGCTACGGGAAGGCACTTTAGGGGGCTTGTGCGGGGTTGTCCAAAGAATAGTATCCAATGTTTGGGAAAAGTTTTCAAACATCGGAAAACGCGGGGCTAGGCCCGGTTGCTCTTATAGGTTTCGAGTACCTTAATGTAGTTGGCCCGCTCGAATTCACTTGGATTGGAAACGGCGCGCTGACTCATCGCGCCTTTGAGCGGTTTAAGGGAGTCGTACTCTTTCTGTTTCATCCACTCTTGAAGCTCTTCGATCAGAATACCGACATATCCCGGTCCGTTTTTGATCAGGGCGGAAGCGGTCATAACGGCGTCCGCGCCGGCCAGCAGATATTTGATGACTTCCGCGCCGTTCTGCACGCCGATAGAGGCGGCCAGCGAGGCTTTGAGTTTACCGTGCAGCATGGCAATCCAGCGCAGCGGCAGGCGGATTTCGGCAGACGAGCTGAAGTCGAGAGTCGCTTCGACCTCCATGGCTTCGAGGTCGAGATCGGGCTGATAAAAACGATTGAAGAGAACGAGAGCGTCGGCCCCGGCGTCGTCGAATTGTTTAGCCATATTGCCCAGTGAGCTGAAATAGGGGCTGATTTTCAAGGCAACGGGGATGGTGACAGAGCTTTTGACGGCTTTGAGGATGTCGAGATGCCGTTTTTCGATCTCGGCGCCGGTTTCTTCCGGATTGGCGGCGACGTGGTAGATGTTCAGTTCGAGTCCGGCCACGCCGGTCTGCTCGATTTCTTTGGCATACTCAACCCATCCTTCGTTGGTCACGCCATTGAGGCTTCCAAGGATTGGAATTCCGGTCTGCTCGACAGCCCGCTGGACAAGATGGAGAT
>Ga0163202_1000120_pt1 | contig 13831 bp, 7 predicted proteins | sample PL_2010_300m_FD_113540 | JGI IMG/M metagenome (GOLD analysis project Ga0163202, IMG submission 113540) | Freshwater microbial communities from Powell Lake, British Columbia, Canada to study Microbial Dark Matter (Phase II) - PL_2010_300m | ecosystem: Environmental > Aquatic > Freshwater > Lake ... | reverse complement strand
ATCGTGGGCATCCCCCGCCCGCGTCCCTGGCACGCCGTCCGCCCCGACTACAATCCCCCGGTGGAATTCAAACCCTGCGTTGCCTCAGCACACGAGGAGGTAAGGACCGTGTCCCCGGGAACCACGCACACCGACCTCGATACGTGGTCGTATCATCGACTCGTCAGCCCTTCTCTTGTTAAGTTCGACCTGACCCTAGTGCTTGATCTGCACAGGATTCTCGAAGCGACCCTCAGTACTGAACTAGCGGAGTCTGAACGACGAGCCGACGAGCAGGAGGCGAAACTCGGGCCCAACGCACGCCGTGCATCCCATATCAATGGATTCATGAGATTCGGCGTCGTTCTACCCAATACGGCAAGAACATCCCTCTTCTTGCCGTGCTACGGCCTGCTGGAATCGAGATTGGCTGACCTATGTCGCACGTGGCAGACGGTGATGAAGCACAAACTCGCGCTGAGGGACATCAACGGTCGCGGTATCATCAGGGCGCAGACCTACATCGAGAAGGTTGCATCCCTGCCCTTTCCTGCCAAGTCCGCATCCTGGCGAGACATTCTCCGTCTCAATCGCGTTAGAAACGTCCTAGCACACTCAGAGGGACAGGTTGCCACCCAAGAGGACCGCAGCGCAGTCTGGGGACTCGCGAGCGCCCACCCCGAATGCCTTGAGCTTGGCCCGGATGGCAGGATTAGGCTTCTAAGCGAGTTCATTCCATACGTGCAGAGCGTGCTCTCGACTTTCTTCGATGAGCTATACCGAGGGCTGAGGTAACGCTAGTTGATACACGGCACTCTTCCTACTGCTCCACTCAGGAGGATGATCAGGAACGCTATCGGTTGCCGTCCCGCGCGTTTGACATGCCGGCCCCGACGCTACCATGTCCGCGATGGAATCCGAACCCTCAACCTTGACGCGACGCGGAGACATGGGATGTGCCCCGACGGCCCATGTGCCCAAGCGCAACGGTGATGCCTGACATAAGACGTTCACATCTGCTTGATGAACTGAACCGCCACAAGGCCGCTGTCGTCCGCGCTCTCGGACGCCTGAGTGGTCTCCCTGCGGACAAGCTCGCGCCCGCCGAGCAGACTGTGTTCGAACGCATCGCCTTCCTCGTCTCGTTCATTCTGGCGAACCAGCAACTCCGCGATGCGTATTTGTCGATGCTCGATTTGCCGTGCACCTGGGCTGACCAACCGAACGTGCGGAGGGCGCTCTTTGAGACGCGCGGGCTCATTTCCAAGGCCGTGGACGCCATCGAACATGCAGGCCTGCGCAGGAGGAGGGTCTACAGGATCGTACAGCACACCTTTGAAGCTTGGATGATGTGGACTGGTTCATTCAGCGATCTCGTCGGCGAGGTCAGAAAACACCTGAAAGAGGACGCTCGCCACAGCTTGCCCGAAAGGTTGTTGAACGACTATCGGGGTATCGTGCTTGAACTGGAGTGGCCCGAACGAGAGCTTCTGAACGCCAAACAAGATGACGTCCCTGCCAGGTGCAGGAGGTTCAAGCTAGACGTGTTGGAAGACCTTGTCGGATTCGGCATGCGCTATGCCGGCTGTGCCGCCGCGCAACTGCTTGCATGCGGGTACCTCAAGTGCTGCCCATCAGGACTATCGCAACTCGCAGTATCTCCTCTCTCCCGACTGTTGGTTGAGACAGCGCTAAGAGGGCGGGGCTGGCCCAAGAAGCGCATCGATGCGCCCGAGATGGAGCTTGCCGTAGATGATGTGTGCGCCAGACTTGAAGCCGTAACGACTTCGCGTGCGCAGAGGTCGTATTTCACCAACAGACTCACGACATTCTTCACCATGTACGGAAAGGAGCGCATTCGCCAGCGGCTCAATGACCTCGCCAGGACACGGTGCACCAGGTATGAGGAGCGTATCTTCCGACCTCTAGTCGAGGAGCTGGCCTTTGACCACGGCCTCTTTGCCCTACCAGAAGCTCAGCTATCCGGAGACCGGCCGGACATTGTAATGCAGGACCTAGACGTATGGTACGTATACGAACTCAAGCAACTCGGGTTCGGCAGTGGACGTAAGACTGAAGGGAAGACGCTGGCTCTGCTGACTGAAGCACTATCAAAGTCTCACTCCTACAGAGAAAAGCTCAGTCAGATTCGGGGCATACAGAACGACGTCTACATCCTGCTTTTCGTTAACGGCCAAGCAAGCTTCGTCGACGACGACAGGGTTCTGGGTTCACGTCACGTGGTAGAGCGCGACGGAATTTCATACCAATTGCAGCTCGTGAACGTGCCGCTCGACGCCCCCACCCACATCAGGGTTCAGGTCTCGAAGCTGGACAGGCGAACCAGCGGGCCTCATCGACACAGGGGCAGCCGGAAACGCTGACCCGATTCCGACCGACAAGGAGTACGCCCGCATTTCGGGGACGCGCCAAGCCCTGCCGGGCCGAGGCGCGGTCGTCTCCCCAGTGTTCGGCTCACGCGCATCATCCGGGAAGCTCAGGCGCACCCGGAGGTGATTCTCTTCATTGATGAGCTACACAATGTCGTGGGTGCGGGCAGGGCCGAAGGGAGCATGGACGCGGCCAATATCATGAAGCCGGCGCTGGCCCGGGGAAACCTGAGGCGAGGAACAAGGAATGAGGAGTGAGGAGTGAGGAACCAGTAGCCAGGAACGAAGGGCGTCTCTGGCGATACTCAGAGGCATGAGGCCGAAATGGGAAGAGCATCACAAGGTCCGGATTGCCGACAAGGCGCTTGAGGCGGCAGTGAACCTATCCGTGCGCTTTGACGCAGACCATCAGTTGCCCGACAAGGCGATTGACCTTGTAGATAAGGCCGGGGCGCGAACACGGGTTCCGGTCCTGAGCATGATGCCGGGCAGGAAGGACGGGAAACAGGAGACGGAAGACGGGAGAGGAATTGCAGCGGGAGCTGAGGGGACGAGCGGCGAGGTTACAGAGCTGACCGTGGCGCAGGTCTTGTCCGACAAGATTGGCGTACCGCTGGAAGTCGTCACCGGCCATCTGGAAGGGATGGCGCAGTCCCGGCTGCTGGAGCTCAACTCCTTCCTGAGGAAGCGGCTCATCGGTCAGGATGAGGCGGTCGAGTGCGTGTGCCGGCGACTCCTCATGGCCCATGCCGGGCTGGCCCAAAGGCGCGGCCCGCTTGGGAGAATAATGAGGAATGAGGATTGAGGAGAGAGGAATGAGGAGCGAGGACTGAGGAAGGATGAGCGTGGTATGAGGAATGAAGTCCGTAATTCCTCCTCCCTCCATCTTCCGCCCTCCATCCTTCTTCCTTCTTCCTTCATCCTCTATCTTCCATCCTCCATCCTCCATCCTCCGTCCTCCGTCCTCTCCGAGAGTCTTTGACCTGTTCCTGCAGGTCTTCGATGAGGGCCGCGTCACCGATGCCAAAAGCAGAACTGAGGAATGAGGAGTGAGGAATGAGGATGGAAGTCGGCATTTCTTCCATCTTCCATCTTCCATCTTCCATCCTCCGTCCTCGTCCAGGCCCCTCTGAGCGGGCTGATTCTGAGCGGCAGGCTGAAGGAACACGACACCTGGCAGGTGGCGCGCGGCGAACAAGGCCTCGTGGTCGTTCCGCTCATCCGGAAGACGGAATAGACGCAGACCGAGTCCCGACTGGCCGGGAAAGCCCCCGGTAACATAGTAGGCGATTCCCGACGGTTCGGTCCGAATAGCAGGACGCGGCGAGGGAGTTGGCGAGGACGCAAGTGCGAAGTTCGAATGACGCACTGTCAGACAGGGGCCGTTGAGGCCAATGACGAAAAGAGAAACGCGGCGAGGGAGAACTCGCCGCGTCAGAGTCGCAGTGTTGCTGGTAGTAGCCGACTACCAGCGGTAGTGGGCGAAGGCGCGGTTGGCCTCGGCCATCTTGTGCGCGTCTTCCTTCTTCTTGACCGCCGCGCCCTGGTTGCGGCTGCCGTCAAGCAGTTCGGCGGCGAGCTTCTGGATCATCGTGTGCTCTTTGCGCGCCCGGGCGGCCATGATGGTCCACTTGATGGCGAGGGCGTCGCGGCGCTTGGGCCTCACCTCCATCGGAATCTGGTAGGTGGAGCCGCCGACGCGGCGCGGCCGGACTTCCAGCACGGGCTTTACGGCGCTCATCGCCTTCTGGAACACGGCATAGCCGTCTTCCTTGGTCTGTTCATGGACCAGGTCGAGCGCACCGTAGAAGATACGCTGGGCCGTGGTCTTTTTGCCGGCCCACATCAGGTTGTTGATAAACTTGGATACGAAGACCGAGCTGTAGCGCGAGTCCGCGGCCACCGTCCGCTGTTCTGCCTTGTGTCGTCGTGACATACCGTCTCCCTACGACTTGGCCGCCGGCTTGGGCCGCTTGACGCCGTACTGGCTGCGCGCCTGGCGCCGGCCCTCAACGCCGGACGTGTCGAGCACGCCGCGCACAATGTGATAGCGGACGCCCGGCAGGTCTTTGACGCGGCCGCCCCGCACGAGCACGATTGAGTGCTCCTGGAGGTTGTGGCCCTCGCCGGGGATGTAACAGGTGACCTCGGCGCCGCCGGTCAGCCGGACTTTGCAGACCTTGCGCAACGCCGAGTTCGGCTTCTTGGGCGTGGTAGTGTAGACCCGGGTGCAGACTCCGCGCTTCTGGGGATTGCCCTTCAGCGCCGGCGTCTTCGACCGGTTGTGGATTGGCGTCCGCGCCTTGCGGACGAGCTGGTTTACTGTCGGCATGCTATACCGCCTCCTCTGCTTTCTCCTGCGACTCTTCGGTGGCGAGTTTGATGCGGGCGAAATCACGGTAACCGGTGCCCGCCGGGACCAGCCGACCGACAATCACGTTCTCTTTCAGTCCTCTGAGCTTGTCTTCTTTGCCGGAAATCGCCGCCTCGGAAAGCACCCGCGTCGTCTCCTGGAACGATGCCGCCGAGAGGAAGCTCTCGGTCAGGAGCGCGGCCCGGGTGATCCCGAGCAGTATCGGCTGGAAGCTGGCCGGCCGCATGTTCTCGGCGATCAGCTTCCCGTTCTCGTCGTACAGCCGACGCCGTTCGACGATTTCGCCCTCGATGAAGTTCGAGTCGCCCGCATCCTCGATCTTGACCTTGCGCAGCATCTGGCGGACGATGACCGAGATGTGCTTGTCGTTGATCTTGACCTTCTGCAGCCGGTATACGGCCTGGATCTGGTTGGTGAGAAACTCCTGCACCGCCAGCCAGCCGCGCACCCGCAGCACGTCGTGCGGGTCGACCGAGCCTTCGCAAAGCTTCTCCCCGGCGCTCACGCGGTCGCCGCTCTGCGCCAGCAGGTACTTGCCGTACGGGATCTCGTATTCCTTCTCGGTGCCGCCGTCCGAGACCACCTTGACCTCACGGATGCCCTCACGCGGCTCGCCGACGTGGACGGTCCCGTCGATTTCGGATATCGTCGCCGGTTCCTTTACCCGCTTGGCCTCGAACAGCTCGGCAACCTTGGGCAGACCGCCGGTGATGTCCCGCGTCCGCCCCATCTCGCGCGCCAACCGGGCCAGCGTGTCGCCGGGCAGGACCTCGGACTTGCTGTCCACGACCAGATAGGCACCGGCCGGCAGCGCGTGCGACTCGAGCACCTTGCCTTTGGTCCCGACGACGGTGACGCGCGGGTGGAGCCGGTGGCCTCTGTCCTCGGTGATGATCCGCTGCATCCGCTCGGTCCGCTCGTCGATGTCCTCGCGGAGCGTCGCGCCGACTTCGACGTCGTGGTATGCAATCTGACCCTTGGACCGGGCCAGAATCGGTATCGAGTACGGCTCCCATTCGAACAGGGTATCGCCTTCCTTGACTTCCTGGCCGTCGTGCACCCGGACGGTCGCGCCGGCCGGCACGTTGAACGGCACCATCCGGTCCGGCGCAACGAGCACCAGCCGGCCCTGGTCCGGGGCGACCGTCTCGCCGTCGGTCCGCTTGACCGTGACCAGCCCTTCGTATTTCACCTTGCTCGCGAACTTCACGGTCGCCTTGGTCTGCTCGGCCACGCGCGATGCGACGCCGCCGACGTGGAAGGTCTTCAGGGTCAGCTGGGTGCCCGGCTCGCCGATGGACTGGGCGGCAACGACGCCGACCGCCTCGCCGATCTCGACGACGGTACCGGTCGCCATATTCCGGCCGTAGCACTTAACGCATAGGCCGGGCTTCGCTTCACAGGTCAGCACCGAGCGGACGCGCACCGATTCGATGCCGTAGTCTTCGATCTCCTCGGCCGCCTTGTCGCTGATATCTTCACCGGAATGGACAACTACCTCCCCCGACACCGGGTTGACAACGTCATCGAGTGAGAACCGGCCGGCGATACGTTCGGACAACGGCTCGACGACGTCGGCGCCCTCGCGCAGCGCCGAGACCTCCTGCCCGAGAATCGTGCCGCAATCCTCAGTCGTGATGACAACGTCCTGCGCCACGTCGACCAGCCGCCGGGTCAGGTACCCGGCCTCGGCGGTCTTGAGCGCGGTATCGGTCAGTCCCTTGCGCGCGCCGTGGGTCGAAATGAAGTACTCCCAGACCGACAGCCCCTCACGGAAGGAGCTCTTGATCGGGGTCTCGATGACCTCTTCGCCGACCGAACGACGCTGCGGCTTGGCCATCAGCCCACGCATGCCGCCGATCTGGGCGGCCTGGGTCCGCGAGCCGCGCGCGCCCGAGTCGATGAGCATGAACACCGGGTTGAAGCCGTCCTGGTCCTCGCTCAGCCGCTTCATCAGCGCCTCTTCGACTTCGGCAGTCGCAAGCGTCCAGGTGTTGACGACGAGGTTGTATTTCTCGGCGTCGGTCATCAGACCGCGGTCATAGGCCTTGTGCACCTTCTTCAGGTCTCGCTCGCTCCGGTCGAGGATGGCGTACTTCTCCTTGGGGACCACGACGTCGTCGACGCCGATGGAAAGCCCGGAGCGCGTCGCCTGTTCGAACCCGAGGTCCTTGACCGCGTCGAGCAATTGCGCGGTCACTTCGAGTCCCAGGGTCCGGCTGCAGGTGTCGACGAGCGCCACCAGCTTGTCCTTGGGATAGTCCTCGTTCACGAACCGAAGCTGCTCGGGCAGCACTTCGTTGAACAGGACCCGGCCCACGATTGTATCATACATCTTGCCGTTGTGCCGGAACTTGATCGGGTCGTGGATGTCGAGCTCACCCAGGTCGTAGGCCGAGTGGACGGTGTCGAAATCGTCGAACGAGCCGACCGACTCGGTCCGGTCGTGCCGCTTCCTGGTAATGTAGTAGACCCCGACGACGATGTCCTGCGACGGCGTCATCAGCGGCCGGCCGTGCGCCGGCGAGAGGATGTTGTGCGACGAGAGCAGGAGTACCGACGCCTCGAGTATCGCCTCTGGCGTCAGCGGTATGTGAACCGACATCGTGTCGCCGTCGAAGTCGGCGTTGAACGGCGGGCAGACCAGCGGGTGGATACCGATTGCCCGGTGCTCGGCCAGAATCGGGAAGAATGACTCGACCGAAACCCGGTGCAGGGTCGGCGCGCGGTTCAGCATCACCGGGTGGTCCTTGGTGACTTCCTCGAGTACCTCCCAGACCTCCGGCGCCTCGCGCCGGTACATGCTCTTCGCTCCGCGTTCGCTTTCGGCCAGGCGGCGCTCCTCGAGTCTCCGCAGGATCATCGGCTTGAACAACTCGAGCGCCATCTCCTTGGGCAGGCTGCATTGGTGGAGCTTCAGCGTCGGATCGACGACGATGACCGAACGGCCCGAGTAGTCCACGCGTTTGCCGAGCAGGTTGCGGCGGAACCGGCCCTGCTTGCCCCGCAGCGCCTCGCAGAGCGACTTCAACGGCCGGTTGCCACGGCCTCTGACCGGCCGCGGCCTGGTCTCGTTGGAAAAGAGTGTGTCAACGGCGTCCTGCAGCATCCGCTTCTCGTTCTTGAGGATGATGTCCGGGGTCCGGATCGACAGCAGGTGCTTGAGCCGGTTGTTGCGGACGATCACCCGCTTGTACAGGTCGTTCAGGTCCGACGTGGCGTAGCGGCCGCCTTCGAGCGGTACCAGCGGCCGCAGGTCGGGCGGGATGATCGGCAGTACGTCGAGAATCATCCACTCCGGCCGCGCGCCCGAAGAACGGAACGCCTCGACCACGCGCAGCCGCCGGAGCAGGTTGAACCGGCGCGAGGTCTCGTGCTTGATCCTCGCGCGCAGTTCCGCGGCCAGGTCGTCGAGTTCGATCCGCGACAGCAGGGTCTTCAGCGCCGGCGCGCCGCCGGCCGCCTCGAACCCTTCGGTCTGGGGACCGATTTTCTTCAGTTCTTCCTCGGTGATGAGGTCCATCTTCTTGTAGGGCGAGTTGCCGGGTTCGATGACGACGTAGGCCTCGTAATTCAGGACCGTCTCGACCTGGTTGATGGAAAGCGCGAGCATCAGGCCGATCTTCGAGGGCGGAACCTGGTAGAACAGCGTGTGAGCTACCGGCACGACCAGTTCGACGTGCCCCATCCGCTGCCGGCGGACCGCCGAGGTCGTGACCTCGACTCCGCAGCGGTCGCAGACGATGCCCTTGTACCGGATCTTCTTGTACTTGCCGCAGTTGCACTCGTAGTCCTTGACCGGACCGAATATCCGCTCGCAGAACAGCCCGTCTCGCTCCGGCTTCTGGGTCCGGTAGTTGATGGTCTCGGGCTTGATGACCTCGCCGCTCGACCAGCTTCGGATCGTCTCGGCCGAGGCAATCCGCAGCCGCAGCGAGTCGAAGTCGAAGAAATCCCGGTCAGACATCATACGGTCTCCTTTCCCCGCTCGGGGATAAGTTCCAGACCGAGTCCCTGCAGCTCCTTGACCAACACGGCAAACGAGGCCGGCGTCCGGGGCCGGGGCGGGTTCTTGCCGCGGATCAGCGACTCGTAGAGCGCGCTGCGTCCTTCGACATCATCGGACTTAATGGTCAGCATCTCCTGGAGCGCGTGGGCGGCGCCGTACGCCTCGAGCGCCCAGACTTCCATCTCGCCGAACCGCTGGCCGCCGAACTGCGCCTTGCCGCCCAGCGGTTGCTGGATGATGAGCGAGTAGCGGCCGGTCGAGCGGGCGTGAATCTTGTCGTCGACCATATGGATGAGCTTGACCATATACATCATGCCGACCGTAACCTTACCGCCGAACCGGTCGCCGGTCCGGCCGTCATACATCACGATCTTGCCCTCCTCGGGCAGACCGGCCTTGCGCAGCTCCGTCTTGATCTCCTCCGGCGTCGCGCTTTCGAATACCGGGCAAAGTGCCTGGTAACCGAGCACCTTCGCCGCCCAGCCCAGGTGCGTCTCCAGGACCTGCCCGAGGTTCATGCGTGACGGCACGCCGAGCGGGTTGAGGATCATGTCTACCGGCAGGCCGCGCATGCCGCGGATCGTCTCGCTTGAGTCCTTGCTCTCGGCCTCGACCGAGATGTAGGGCATGTCCTCGACCGGCAACACCTTTGAAACTACACCCTTGTTGCCGTGGCGGCCGGCCATCTTGTCGCCCACGGCGAGCTTGCGCTTCTGGGCGATGAATATCGTGATCCACTTCAGCACGCCGTGCGGCAGTTCGTCCCCGCGCGACACCCGGTCAATCTCCTGCTTCCGTTCCTTCTCCGCCTCGGTCAGCGCGTCGTCGTAACCCTTCGTCGCCGACCGGATTTCGAGTTGGAGCTTCGGACTCGACACGAGCTGTTCGATGTTGCGGACGTCGGTGAACTCCTCGGAACGCAGGAACTCGTCGGTCATCGGCTGCCCGGCCTTGTGCAGGATCTTGCCGCGTCCGTCCTTGGCATTGGCCGCCGCCTTCTGTCCGCGCAGCACCGACCGCAGCCCCTCGTCGCGGCGCTCCTGCAGGAACTCCTTCTTCAGGTCGTACCGGTGGCCGGCTTCAACCACGCGTTCCTTCTCGAGCCGCCGGTTCATGGCGTCGCCGAGCTTGCGGCTCAGGATTCGCTGCTCGATCACGACGCCGAACACGCCCGGTTCGACGCGCATCGAGGTATCGCGGACGTTGGCTGCCTTCTCGCCGAAGATCGCGCGCAGCAGCCGCTCCTCGGGCGTGAACTCGGTCTCGCCCTTGGGCGTGATGCGCCCGACCAGGATATCGCCGGGTCCAACCTCGGCCCCGAGCCGGATGACGCCGAACTCGTCCAGGTTGCGCAGCTCGTCTTCGGTCGCGCCCGGTATGTCACGGGTTATTTCCTCGGAACCCAGCTTGGTTTCGCGGGCCTGGATTTCGAACTCCAGAATCTGGATCGAGGTGAAACCATCTTCCTTGATCAGGTCCTCGGAAACGATGATTGCGTCCTCGTAGTTGTAACCGCGCCACGGCACGAACGCGACGAGCACGTTCCGGCCCAGCGCGAGCTGGCCGTCCTGGGTGGCCGGCCCATCCGCGAGCAGGTCCCCTTTCTTCACGCGGTCCCCGGCCCTTACCACCGGCCGCTGCGACAGGCAGGTGTACTGGTTCGACTTCTTGTATTTCCTGAGTTTGAACTCGGTCGGCCCGCGGTCGGTGCGCAGGACGACCTTGCGCGCGTCCACCCGCATGACCACACCATCGTCCGGCGCGAGCAGCACCGCGCCCGACTCGGCCGCGAACTTGCCCTCGACGCCGGTCGCGACCAGCGGTTTCTCCGGCAGGAGCAGCGGCACGCTCTGGCGCTGCATATTCGCGCCCATCAGCGCCCGGTCCGCGTCGTCGTGCTCGAGGAACGGCACCATCACCGTCGACGGCGCGAAGATCTGCTTGGGCGACACGTCCATGAAGTCGACCTGGTCCGGCGGCAGTGACACGACGTCGCCTTTCCGCCGGCAGATGACGTCTTCCTCGGCGAAACGGTGGTCCGGCGTCAGCTTGCTCGTGGCCTGCGCGATGGCGTAGTGGTCCTCTTCGTCAGGGTTGAGATGAATCTCACGGCCCTTGCCGACCATCACCTTGCCGTCGCTCACGCGCCAGTAGGGCGTAGTCATGAACCCGTACTGGTCGACCCTGCCGTAAGTGGCAACGGTCGAAATCAGGCCGATGTTCGGACCTTCGGGCGTCTCGATCGGGCAGATCCGCCCGTAGTGAGAGTAGTGGACGTCGCGCACCTCGAAGCCTGCGGTCTCTTTGGTCAGGCCGCCCGGCCCCAGCGTTGACACCCGGCGCTTGTGCGTGAGCTCGGTCAGAGGGTTGGTCTGCTCCATGAACTGACAGAGCTGGCTCTGGGTGAAGAACTGCATGATCGCGTTGGCCACCACCCGCGTGTTGATCAACTCCTGCGGTGTCAGCAGGCTGTCGTCGATGAAGGCCGCCCGTTCCCGAATGTTCTGGGCCAGCTGCATCAAGGCGGTGCGGAACTGGTGCTCGAGCAACTCGCCCACGCGCTTCACGCGGCGGGATGAAAGGTGGTCGACGTCGTCGGCCTGGTACCGGATCGGCTCGGCAACCATCTTCTTGCCCTTGGCGGCAATCACCTTCTCAGCCTGCTTGCCGCGACCCTCGTCGTAGTAGGTCATCTCGAGCTCCGCCCGGCGCTCGTACCAGTGATACCGGTCGGGCAGCAACTCCTTCTGCTTCAGTTCGGCCAGCGACTTGTCCCGTCCTTCGGGTGAGCCTGCCTGGTACCGGATCTGGTACAGCCGACCTTCTCCGGCAAACAAGAGCAGGTGCGAGACGATCGCCAGCACGTCTTTCTGCAGCAGCCCGGTTTCGGCAAGCGGTATCTTGGCCATCAGCCGTTGATTGAGCTTGTAGCGGCCGACCGCGCCGAGGTCGAACCGCCTTCGGTCAAAGAGCATCCCCGGGATCACCGACTCGGCTAGTTCGATCGAGTGGGGCGCAATCGAACGCAGCCGATAGTAGATCCGCTTGATGGCGTCTTCCTTCGACGTCGTGCGGTCTGAACGCAGTGTGTTGGTAATGATGTCGAGACCGGCCGGCGTGCCCTCCACGACCCACCCTTCGGTAACGCCCTTGGTCGACAGGAAATCGAGCAGCCCCTCGGTGACGTACTCGCCGGCGCGCGCCCACGATTCGCCCGATTCGGACCTGATTTCGCGGGCGACGACCTGCCCGGGCGCGAACGGTCGCTGGTCGACCCGGAAGAGCTTGTCGATGGTGTCCTCGTGGGAGTAGCCAATTGCCCGCATGAAAGTCGCGGCAGAAATCCGCCGCTTCCGGTCGAGCAGGACCACCATCGAGTTGTGCTTGTCAACCACCAGCTCGAACCAGGCGCCGCGCAATGGGACCAGCAGCGCCGAGAACTCGCGGCCGTCCCGGGAGAAGTACACGCCCGGGGACCGATGGAGCTGGCTGACGATCACCCGCTCTACACCGTTGATGATGAACGTGCCGCTGGCGGTCATCCAGGGCAGCTCGCAGACAAAGACCTCTTGTTCGAGGATGTCCTTGACTTTCTCGCTGCCCGGCGCGGCCTGCCCTTCGGCGGTGGTGAATTCCTTCCTGATCATCCGGAACACGACCTTGAGGGGCATCGAGTAGTTGACGCCCTTGGCCATGGCCTCGTCCGGCGAGTACTTCGGTTCGCCGAAATTGTAGCCGACGTACTCTAGCCGGAAGTTCTTGTGCGCGTCTTCAATCGGGAACGTTTCCCGCAGCACACCCTGCAGCCCGCGCGGCTCGCGCCGGGCCAACTCGGTGTCGAACTGGGCGAACTCCCGGAAGGAATCGAGCTGCAGCGAAAGCAGGCTCGGGATCTCTAAGTGAGTGGTGCTCCTAGAGAAGTCTAGCTGTTCCATTCTGCGAGCCTCCCCCATGATCGGCCGATACCAGGACAAACCGCCTGCGAATTACGAACCGTGATGCCGACTCTCGTCACTCGCCGCTTCTACTTGACCTCGACCTTGGCGCCTACTTCTTCGAGCTTCGCCTTGATCTTGGCGGCGTCTTCCTTCGACACGTTCTCCTTGACCACGCTCGGGGTCTTGTCGATGATGTCCTTCGCTTCCTTCAGCCCCAACTGGGTGACCACGCGCAGTTCCTTGAGCACCTGGATCTTCTTGTCGCCGACCGCCACCAACGTCACGGTGAACTCGGTCTGTTCCTCGGCCTTCGCTTCCGCCGGGTCGGCGCCGCCGGCTGCCGGCATCGGCCCGGCCGCCATGAACGCCGGAGCCGACACGCCAAACTTCTCCTTCAGGGTCTTCACCAGTTCTGCCAATTCGGTAACTGTCAGGCCTTCGATTGTCTCGATGACCTGCTGGATTTTGGTTTCCGCCATCAATCCTCCTGGGCTGTTAAACTGCCGCAAGCGACCGCGGCATTCCTATCGATCCGTCGTTATGAAGCAGCAATTCTGTTCTCAACTCTGTCTCACGCTGCGGCCGGGGCCTCGGGGGCAGGAACCGGAGCCGCGTCCGGCGGCCGGTCTTTGACCTGGTCGAGCACCCAGACCAACTCGGACAGCAGCCCGTCGAGGCTCATCACCAGCCCCCAGATCGGGCCCTCGAGCACGCCGACGACCTGTCCGCGAAGTTCGGTCTTCGTCGGCAGCGCGGCGATGAAGTCGAAACGGTCGGCCGGGTACAGCACCTGGTCCAGGTACGCGCCCTTCACCTTCAGGGCCACCATCTTCCTCATCTGCTCGCGGATGGTCCGGGCCGGTGCGACCGGGTCGTCGCCGGCAAAGACCAGCGAAGGGGGCCCGGTCAGGAGCTTCTCGATGTCGGCCGGCACGCCGCTCTCGGTCAGCGCCCGCAGGGCCAGCCGGTTCTTCACGACTCGAACCGTGACCTTCGACTCGCCCAGCTTGCGGCGGAGCGTGTTGAAGTCGTTGGCGCCGAGCTTCGTGAAATCAATAAAGTACAGCGCCGACGCTCGGCCAATCTTGTCCTTCAGCCCGGCTACCGCATCAACCTTAACCTGCTTGGGCATGGCTAAGCT
>Ga0163202_1000119_pt1 | contig 13929 bp, 12 predicted proteins | sample PL_2010_300m_FD_113540 | JGI IMG/M metagenome (GOLD analysis project Ga0163202, IMG submission 113540) | Freshwater microbial communities from Powell Lake, British Columbia, Canada to study Microbial Dark Matter (Phase II) - PL_2010_300m | ecosystem: Environmental > Aquatic > Freshwater > Lake ... | reverse complement strand
TTCTCGAACAGCGCGAGGGATAAGGCAAGGTTAAGGTTGAGGTTAAGGTTAAGATCGAACGTGAGATTCAGGAGAAGACATAGGCGAAGACACAGCGCGCGACACAGCCCAGCATACGTTCGGACGAACACCGAGATATACTTCGAGAGACACAAGGTACTTTCCGACGAGCGTTCCGATGAACTCTCATCGCAGCTTTGAGCTGCGGGTTTCTAGTTTCCAGATACAGGTCTTCAGTACCGGCGGCGAATAGCGGATGGCGGTTTGAGGCGAGACCCCGCCTCAGGGGTGCGCAACACACCCCTTCGGCTTCGTGTGGCTGCGCCACCCCTTCGGCCTGGCTCAGGGCGGGCTCCGAAACGAGCAGGGCAGGCTCCGGAACGAGCGGGGTGACACTTTGTGTCATCTGCGGAATCTGGGGCTGTTGAGAAACCCCATTCATGTCACCCTGAACGAAGTGAAGGGTCTTCTAACTCTCGTAGAATCATCATCGCGAAGATTCTTCGCTGCGTTCAGAATGACAAAAGGCGGCTTCTTCAACAGCCCCAATCTGTGGATGTCTTCTCTGGACCTTGGCGGACTTGGCGGTTTACTGAGTCAGGACCGGCGCGACTGAGCCGGCGTCGGGGATGACGTAGACGCGGGCGTTCTGGCCGAGCTTCAGGAAGGCTGCGTCGAGTGCAGCCTGGGGGGTTTTGTACGGATGCATGAACACGCTCTTCACGACCGCGTCGTCAATGCCCATCACCGTGTACAGGTCCGCAGTCTGCATTATCTGGGCGAGGCGGGCGGATTTGTGCCAGCCGAGCAAGGAGTGATGAGCGACGGAAGACCCGGCGGGGGACGAGGGGCTGGCGGGCAGGATGTCGGAAGCGGACGTGCAGCCGCGGAAGACCTGGATGAAGCTGTCGTTGCCGATGCCGTCGTGGCAGGCTGAGACGGTGATGTGGACCGACGGGTTCTTGAGCACGGGCCGGGCGAATTCGACCGCGCGCTGGGCCTGGTAGAAGTTGATGTTGGACGGGGGCCCTAGCACGCTGAGGACGATGTCGGCCTTTTCCTTAACCGGCACGGCAAAGACCGTGTGCGCGTCGGCCGCGGATTCTTCAAAGGACTTGAACAGGTCGCCGGAGCGGATTGAAAGCAGGTTGTGATGCCGGTCCTGGACAAGCTGGATTGAGAAGACCGGGCGCGTGAGCATCTTCGCGGCCTCGGTCATGTCTTCGTGCACCGGGTTGCCATCGAGCGAGAATGTCGCCGAACCTTCGCGCGTGACCATGTTATGGTTCTGGGTGATGGTATCGTAGCCCGCGATGCCGGGGAGGAAGCCTTTGCGGCCGCCGGTGTAGCCCGCGAAGTAGTGCGGCTCGATGGAGTTGATGGTGATGACCTTGTCGGCCCAGAGGAGTTCTTTGTTCAGCCAGACGTCGGTGCCGAAACTGGTCTTGCCGAGGAAGAAGAGCCGGGCTTGGTCTTTGGAGTCGTGGCAGATGATGCGGCCGCGATAATCAGCCGCGGTATCGAGGCCGAAGATGGTCACGAACTCAGGTTCGGTCGGCGGACGGTGCGTGCCGAGGCAGACGAGTGCCTTGAAGTCGCGGCCGGACAGAACCGGCCTGAGCGCGGCTAGAATCGGCGCGTTGGGCGTCGGCCGGGTGTAGTCGTTTACGAGCACAAGCACGCGCTGCGAATCGCCAAGGAATGCCGCGCACTCGTCGGCAGCGCGCTTCAGGGCAGCGTCGGTGTCGTGGAACGGGCAGCAGTCATGAGGCTTCAGGACGGCGATTAGCTTGCGGTCCGGAACCTGTACCGGCTCCCGGTCCTGGGCATGGTCGAGCTCGATGCGCATGAGCAAGTATAGGCATACGGACGCTTCTTTACAAGCCGAGTTCGCATCCATAGAATAGCCTACTATGAAAAAGCAGCCGTTGGTCGCAATCGCGATGGGTAGTGATTCGGATCTGCCGGTGATGTCGGAGACGAGTGGCGTGCTGGATGAGTTCGGGGTCGCGCACGAGGTCCGGATAGTGTCTGCGCACCGCACGCCTGAGCTCTGCCGGGCGTTCGCACGCGGAGCGGCGGGGCGCGGCATCAAGGTGATTGTGGCCGGAGCAGGCAAGGCCGCGCACCTCGCCGGCGTGATTGCCGCACACACGACCCTGCCGGTCATCGGCGTGCCGCTGGACGCAGGCATGAACGGGCTCGATGCTCTGCTTTCGACCGTGCAGATGCCGGGCGGCGTGCCGGTAGCGTGCATGGCCGTGGGCAAGGCCGGGGCGAAGAACGCCGGGCTGCTCGCAGTCGCGATCCTCGCCCTCGAGGATACTCGGCTCGCCCGGAGGCTTGTCGCCTATCGGGCGAGAATGGCCCGCGAGGTCGAGCAGAAGTCCAGGTCGCTGAACAAGGGCACGTCCGGCCGCAAGTAGCCGAACGCCAGTCGCCCGGCAGTAGAATTGGAGGCAACAGAATGCTCGTAACACAGGCAGAACTACCCGACATCAAGCGGACAGTGCAGGGTAAGGTCAGGGATATCTTCGAGGTCGGTGAGCACTTGTTGATTGTCGTGACCGACCGGCTGTCGGCGTTCGACGTCGTCCTGCCCGACCCGATTCCAGACAAGGGAAGGGTCCTGACTCAGCTTTCCAGGTTCTGGTTCGACCGATTCCGGGAACTGGTGCCGAATCACGTGGTCGAGACCGATGTGGTGAAGTTCCCGGCCAGCCTTGCCCCGTACCGCGACCAACTCGAGGGCCGGGCTATGCTCGTGCGCAAGGCAAAGCCGCTGACCGTTGAGTGCGTGGTGCGGGGGTACCTGGCCGGCAGCGGGTGGAACGACTATCAGAAGACGGGCGCGGTGTGCGGCATCAGGCTGCCGTCCGGGATGAAGCAGGCGGAGAAGCTGCCGGAGCCGGTTTTTACGCCGTCAACCAAGGCGACCGTCGGCCATGACGAGAACATCACGCAGGAGCAGGCGGCCGCGCTGGTCGGTGCGGATGTTGCTCGGGAAATAAGGGAAGTGTCCCTGAATATCTACAGCAAGGCGGCGGAGTACGCGCTGGGACGCGGCATCATCATTGCCGACACCAAGTTCGAATTCGGCACATTCGCAGGCAAGTTGATGTGGATTGATGAGGCGCTGACGCCGGATTCCTCGCGGTTCTGGTCCGTTGCGGAGTACAAGGTTGGCATGTCGCCGCCGAGCTTCGACAAGCAGTTCGTGCGGGACTATCTGCTCTCCATCAAGTGGGACAAGACTCCGCCGGCGCCGCACCTGCCGACCGAGGTCACAAAGGGAACGTCGGACCGCTACCGCGAAGCCTACCGTCTCATTACCGGGAGTGGACTCGGATGACCGGATTTAACCACAAAGACACCAAGACACCAAGATGAGTGAGGACAGAATGGTTCGGCCCGGGTTCGCTTTGTGCCTTTGTGTCTTAGTGGTAGAATCGGGGTTCGTATGCTTGTAGCTGACTTTGACTACGACCTGCCGAAGGAGCTGATTGCCCAACAGCCGCTCCCGCGTCGCGACGCGTCGCGCATGCTCGTGCTTGAACGTAGTACCGGCAAGGTCCACGACGGCATGTTCAGCGACATTGGTCGCTGGCTGAAGAAGGGCGACCTGCTCGTCCTGAACAACACGCGGGTCATACCTGCGCGGGTGTTCGGCAAGCTGCCGACGGGAGGCATGGTTGAGTTGCTGCTGTTGCGCGAGGTCGAGCCGGGGACATGGGAGGCACTGTCCCGTCCTTCCCGCAAAGCCAGGCCGGGAGCGGTCCTGCAGTTCGGTTCCCACTCCGCGACGATCGTGGAGCGGAAGCCGGAGGGGATTCGCGTATTGCGGTTCAACCCGCCTGACGTCTCCAGCCTGCAGCAGGCTCGCGGCGAGGTCGCACTGCCCCCTTACATCAAGGAGAAGTGCGGCGACTATGCGCGGTACCAGACTGTGTTTGCGCAGGTGGAAGGCGCCATCGCCGCACCGACAGCGGGCCTGCACTTCACGCCGGAGCTACTTGGCGTACTGACTCAGACAGGCGTCGAAACCGCGTTTGTCACACTGCACGTCGGCCTAGGGACTTTCCGCCCTGTGAAAGCGGAAAACGTCGAGGAGCATACAATGCACCCGGAGGAGTTTGAGCTGTCTGAGATCGCGGCCGGGCAAGTGAACCGGGCCTTGGCTGAGGGACGCAGGATTGTCTGCGTTGGCACGACCACAGTGCGCGTCCTCGAAGGGCAAGCCTTCGAGGAAAGCCCGAAGTCCGAAGTCCGAATACCGAATGTAGGTGGCGAAGGGCGACGGGCGAAAGGCGAATGGCGCGTGGCTCCAGGGAAGGGGCAGACGAACTTGTACGTCCTTCCCGGCTATGAATGGAAGGTAGTCGGGGCATTGCTGACCAACTTCCACTTGCCCAAATCAACCCTCCTGATGCTGGTGTCGGCGTTTGCCGGCCGCGAGGCAGTGCTGGCCGCGTACCAACACGCGATCGAGCAGAAATACAGGTTCTACAGCTTCGGCGATGCGATGCTGGTAGTCTAGGAGAAGAGGATTCAAGGGGTCAAGGAGTCGAGGATTCAAGTGTCAGACAGAAGGCTGATGTGGAGCCGATAAGGCTGAACGAACTTGTAGCCGCGACCGGCGGCCGCCTGGTCAACGGCCGGGAGCTGAAGGTGACGGGCGTATCGGTTGATACCCGCACGCTCAAACCCGGCGACCTCTATGTTGCCATCCGGGGCAACCGGCTCGATGGGCACCAGTTCTGCGAGCAGGCGATTGAGAAGGGCGCGGTCGGGGTCGTCGTTGACTCCGAAGCGACAGTGCCGGCGGGCAAAGCCGGCATCGTGGTCGTGAATACGACCGAGGCGCTTGGCCGCATCGCGTTCCGCCACCGCGAGCGGATGTCGGCCCGCGTCGTCGCCGTTACCGGCAGCAACGGCAAGACGACCACCAAGGAAATCCTCGCCGCCATCCTCGCGCTCAAGTTCAAGACCCTCAAGCCTGAAGGCAGCTTCAACAATGACATCGGCGTGCCGCTGACCGTGCTGCGGATGACCAAGGACATCGAGGCCGCGGTATGCGAGATTGAGGTGAACGAACTGGGCGGGACCGCGCGGCTGGCTCGCATCTGCCGGCCCGAGGTCGGGGTGATAACCAACATCGGGGATACCCACCTGGAGTTCATGAAGGACCGGCACGGAGTGGCTCAGGAGAAGGCGGAACTGCTGCAGGCTTTGCCGGAAAAGGGCGCGGCTGTGCTCAATGCCGACGACCCGCTGGTGATGGCCATCGGTTCGACCCATGCGCCGCCCCGCCGAGTTACGTTCGGGCTCGAGCAGAAGGCCGAGGTCTTCGCGACCGACATCAAGGACGCAGGTCTCGCCGGGAGCCGTTTCCGGCTGATGGGGGAGTATGAAGTCACACTGCCGATACCGGGAAGGCACAACGTCGCCAACTGCCTTGCGGCCTGCGCCGGGGCGTACGCAATGGGCATGTGGCCCGGCGACATGCCGGAGGCGATTGCCAGGCTGAAGCCGCTGCCCATGCGGCTGCGGGTGACGAAACTTGGCGACACGACCTTGATTGAGGACTGCTACAACGCCAACCCTCAGTCGGTCGAGGCAGCGCTTGAGGTGCTGGAGCGGTGCGGCGTGGTTGACAGGCGTGTCGCGTTGCTAGGCGATATGCTCGAACTGGGTGAGTCGGCGAATGACCAGCACGAGGCTCTCGGGCGAAGGGTGGGGGCACTTGTAAATAGACTAGTCGTCGTCGGTCCTCTTGGTGAGAATGTCGCCAAGGGGGCCGTTGCCGTCGGGCTGGCACGAATATGGCGGTTCGAGACGGCTGCTCAGGCGCGGGAGGCGCTGTTTGACATCATCCGGCATGGGGATACAATCCTCGTCAAAGGCTCCCGAGCAATGGCCATGGAAATCATTAGTCAGGAGATTGTGAGTAGTTATGGCAAAAGATAATAGACCTGTCCCGGCCGGCGGGCCGGGTTCTTCTTCGTTCCCCCCGATTCAGCTAACGGACACGACGCTCCGCGACGCCCACCAGTCGCTGTGGGCCACCCGGATGAAGACGGCCGACATGCTGCCCGTGCTTGAGCATCTGGACAAGGTCGGGTACTGGTCGCTCGAGATGTGGGGCGGGGCCACGTTCGACGTCTGCCTGAGGTTTCTGAACGAAGACCCGTGGGAGCGGCTCAGCGAAATCCGCAAACGCGTGAAGAACACCAGGTTGCAGATGCTGCTGCGCGGGCAGAACGTCGTCGGGTACAAGAACTACCCGGACGACGTGCTGGAGGAATTCGTGGCCCGGTCGGCTGAGCGCGGGTTGGACGTCTACCGCGTGTTCGACGCCCTGAACGACGCGCGCAACCTGGAACGGGCCATCGAGCATGTAAAGAAGCACGGCAAGCACGCGCAGGGCACGCTCTGCTATGCAATCTCGCCCGTGCACACCATTGAGTACTACCTTGCCCGGGCGCACGAGCAGAAGGAGATGGGCATTGATTCCATCTGCATCAAGGACATGGCCGGAATCATCTCGCCGACCATGGCGTATGACCTGGTCAAGGCGCTGAAGGAGGCCGTCGGCCTGCCGGTGCAAATGCACTGTCACGCGTCCAGCGGTATGGCGGTGGCGTCGTACCTGAAGGCGGCCGAGGCCGGGGTTGACGTGATTGACACCGCGTCCGCGCCGCTGTCGTTCATGACCTCGCAGCCTGCGGCCGAGACCATGGTTGCGAGCTTTGCCGGAACAGGGCGCGACCCGGGTCTGGACATGGCCGAAATGGAGATTGTCGAGGCTCACTTCGGAAAGCTGGCCGCCGGGCAGTGTGTTCCGCTGCCCAAGGTCGTGGACTCGATGGTTATCATCCACCAGATTCCGGGCGGAATGGCCTCGAACCTGCTGTCCCAGCTCAAAGAGCAGAAGGCCGGGGACCGGCTGCAGGAAGTGCTGGAAGAGGTGCCACGCGTGCGCGAGGACCTCGGGTTTCCGCCGCTCGTTACTCCGACCAGCCAGATTGTCGGAGTGCAGGCGGTGCACAACGTGTTGGCCGGCGAGCGGTACAAGCGCGTGACCCGTGAGACCAAGGACTACGTGAAGGGCCTGTACGGCCGGGCACCGGCGCCGATTCGTGAGGCCGTGGCCCTGAAGATACTTGGCGATGAGAAGCCGATAAAGGGCCGGCCCGCGGACCTGCTCGAACCGGCCATGCCCAGGGCGCGCAAGGAGCTGAGCAAGGACATGGTCCAGCACGAAGAGGACTACGTATCGTACGCGCTGTTCCCGGAGGTGGCGCTCAAGTTCTTCCAGTGGCGGAAGAACCCGACCGCGCCCACGGGGACTGTCCCCGAACGGGGACTGTCCCCAAAACCGCAGCCGGCACCGAACCCGGCTCCTCCGCCGGAGGACCCGCAGGTGCGACGCCTGCGTGGGCTGATTGAACTAGTCGCCATTCACTCGGTCACCGACTTCGAGTGGGAACACGAAGACGAGAAGGTGAGAATCAGGCGCGGCCCCGGAGAGACAGCTCCGGCGTCCGCAAAGCATGCAGCACCGGCCCCGCAGCCAACCGCAATGCCGGTTCAGGTTGCAGCGCAGCCCGGGCCGGAACCCGTTGTTCAGGTAGCACCTGCGCCGCAACCGGCTCCGGCAGCGGAGCCCGCCGCCAACTCCGAAGAGGTGACGTCGCCGATGGTAGGTACCTTTTACCTCCGGTCCAGGCCGGAGTCGCCGCCGTTCATCAAGAAGGGCGACGCTGTCGACCCCGGGCAGACGCTCTGCATCGTCGAGGCGATGAAGTTGATGAACGAGATCCAGGCCGAGAAGAAGTGCAAGGTGGTTGACATCCTTGTTGACGACGGCGAGTCGGTCGAATACGGCCAACCCCTCGTCATCATCGAACCGCTGTAGCGCCGGCCCGCATCACAGGAAGTAGCCAGGCTGTCAGGCGACGCCGTCCCGTTCGTCAAGACGGCACGCCGAGGCGAGTTGGACTGAGTTCGGCGCGGCCGTTGTTCTCTCCTCGCCCTCAAAGGAAGGGGGTGGGTGAGGGTGACTACTGCCCCAAACCGTCGGCTGTGAGCCGTCAGCCGTGCATCGTCGCCCCCCCCGCTTTGTCGCACTTCGAAGTTGAATGAGCCGCCGGGCAATCAGCGACGGGAAAGGCGCTTGATGTACAACCGCGCCGCCGCGTGGAACTTCCGCCAGCTCGCGGCCTGCACGGCTTTGGCCAGCAGGGCCTTGAGACCGACCCAGCCTTTGAACCGCTGGCCGATGACACGCAGCCTTATCGCTGATAGCTCCTTGTACCCAAGCTGCGGCTGAAGCAGCAGCGGAATCGTCGGGTCCTGGCTCAGGTCGACCATCCGCGGGTCAGTGTACTCCCGGCTCCAGGAGAAATCAGCCGGCAGCAGTGCATTCTGCCGGGCATAGGTCTCGAGATACGTACCCGGGTATATCCTCACTCCCGCACCGCAGGCGAGCGTCGAAATCCTGGCGCGATTCTGCGCGATGAAACGGAACGTCTCTTCAACGTCGGCCATGGTCTCGCCGATATGCCCCATAGAGAAGAAGACCTTGGTCCGCAGGCCGAGGTCAGCACACCAGTCCAGCAGTTCCTGCGCCTTTTCGAGCCGGAAGCCTTTGTACATCGTGTCAAGCACACGCTGGCTGGCAGACTCGATGCCGAAGTCCACGTAATAGCAGCCGGCATCCTTCATCTTGCGGAGTAGCGCCGGGTCAACGGTTCCGACCCTGATTTCGCACTCCCAGGGGAAGGAAAGGCCACGGCGGTGAATCTCCTCGCAAATGCCTTCGACGTGCGGTCTTCGCAGAGTCAGGGTGCTGTCGAAGAACCTGATGCCCTCGTAGCCGTACGACTTCATGAGGTGCTCGACCTGGTCGACCACGTACCGGGGCGAGTGGCAGGTAACATCGTGCCCGTACATCGCGCTGGCTGAACAGAACGTACACTGCATGGTGCAGCCACGCGAGCTGATGAACGCGATGCCCTTCTTGTTCAGAAACTCCATGCGCAGCGCGTATCTCTTCATGTCGAGGAGATGCCAGGCAGGTGCGGGCAGAGAATCAAGGTTCATGATGCGGACCGGCGGACCGGTCTCGACAATGCTGCCGCCCTGCCGGAATATGATGCCGGCGACCCTTGCCAGGTCCCTCCGGCCTGACTTGAGCGCCTGCAGGACCTGCAAGGTGCTTTCCTCTCCTTCCCCGCGGACCACGATGTCAACCTCGCCGACGTTCGCCAGCGTGTCGCGGCCGGTGAACGAGGCGTGGACACCGCCGTAGACCGTAACCGTGTCCGGGTTGAACTGCCGAGTCTTGCGGGCGATGTCGAAGCTCTGATACCGGGTATGAGTGGTTCCGGAGATTCCCACGACGCGCGGTTCATGCTCGGTGAGGTAGGTCTCAAACTCCCGGTCCTCAATCTCAAGGTCCGCAATCCGGACCGAGAACCCGGCTTGCTCAGCCCGGGCCGCAATGTAGGCGAGCCCGAGCGGTGGTATCCGCTCGAAAGGCGTGCCTTTCTCGCGCGGATTCACCAGCAGGATGTCAATCATCCGGCGCGACAGCCTGGCCGTCTCATGGCGCGGGGCACCACCGATCTACATATTTCCGATTCCGGCGCAGGCGTGCGGCGGACAGATGGCATCCTGCCACGTCTGGATTGTGCCTGTGAATTCGGCTAGAGTCAAGCGGAGCAGTCAACGTTGGAGCGCAACGGGCTATCGCGGCTGCGTCATTGTCAGCCAGTCCCGCGCACGGCGGGGCGTGATGGGGTTGACTTTCGGGTCGTTTGTGGCAAGCTTACAGGCGTGAAACGCATGGAAAACGCCATCATCGAGGAAGATATCAAGTTCCTCGATCTCAAGTATTCGGACCTACCCGGCCGGCTTCGTCACGTGACCCTGCCGGTCGAGCAAATGGAGCACGCCGTGAAGGAAGGCGTCGGGTTTGACAGCTCTGCCGTGGCCGGGTTCCGGACCGTTGAGGCCGGCGACATGGTGCTGAAGCCGGACCTCGATTCAGCCTTCGTCGACCCGTTCGCTCACGAGCCGACGGTATCCTGTTTCGCCGAAATCTACGAGAGCGACGGCAAGCGCAGGTACGAGCGCGACCCGCGGGCAATACTGCAGCGGGCGATAGCGGCGCTGAAGAAGGAGACACACGCCGACGAGGTGATGGTCAGACCCGAGTTTGAGTTCTACCTGTTCAACAAGGTCGAATTCTGGACCGACGATTCGTCGGCCGCCTATCGCATCGAGACCGACGAGCTGAAGCACGACGACCCGTCGGGATTCTCGCTCTTCAAGGGCCCGGCGTATCACGTCGCGCCGCCCTTTGACCGCAGCTCCGATTTCCGATCCGAGCTGTCACTGCTGATGGCCAAATGCGGGGTGCCGGTGAAGTACCACCATCACGAGGGTGGCCGGTATTCGCAGGTCGAGGTCGAGCCGGTGTTCATGCCGGCGATGCGCTCGGCCGACGGCATCATGCTGAGCAAGTACCTCGTGCGGAACCTCGCGTTCAGGCACGACAAGAGCGCTACTTTCATGCCCAAGCCGATATTCGGCGAAGCCGGGTCGGGCATGCACCTCCACATGTTCCTGCGGAAGAACGGGGGCGGGGGTGAAGGCACGTCCCTGTTCGGCGACGAGAAGGCCGCGGCCAAGCTATCGCCGATGGCGCTTCACTACATCGGCGGTATCATGAAACACGCGCCCAGCCTGTGCGCGATGACCAATCCGAGCACGAACTCGTACCGGCGGCTCGTGCCGGGCTACGAAGCCCCGGTGCTGGTCTTCTTTTCGGTGGCCAACCGGACTGCCGCAATCCGGATTCCCGGTTACGTTACGAAAGCGGCCGAGATGGCGATCGAGTACCGGATTCCCGATGCCACTGCCAATCCCTACCTGTCCATGGCCGCAGTACTGATGGCCGGACTGGACGGAATCCGCACCAAGGCCGACCCGGGTCAGCCGCTCAGCGGGCGCCTTGACTTGCGCGAACCGGGCAAGAAGGCCGTGCCTTTCTCTCTGGTGCGGGCGCTCGACGAGCTGAAGAAGGACAGCGCGTACCTGGCTCATGACGGCGTCTTCTCGAAAGAGACGATTGACAAGTGGGTCGAGTTGAAGATGGACGAGGTCGAGGCAGTCGCCCGCCGGCCCCATCCGTGGGAGTTCAGCCTTTACTATGGCTGCTGATTCCGGGCCGGTCGTCAACTTCGGAGATTTGCTGGCGCGGGCCAGGGCCCGGGGTTCCCGGCGCTGCGTGGTCGCCTGCGCCGAGGACTGCGCGTCAATCGAGGCTCTTCGCGCCGCGAAGCAGGCCGGCATCGCCGACGGCGCGCTCTACGGCGACGAACAGCGCATCGCGACCATCTGCCAGAGCCAGAAGTTCTCACCGGCGGAGTTCGAGATCCACAACACCTCGTCACAGGCCGAGTCGATTCGACAGGCCATCTCGGACGCGGCCAGGAATGGTGACTTCCTGATGAAGGGCCAGATCGACACCGCCACATTCCTGCACGGCGTGCTCGACGAGGAACTGGGCCTGCGCGGTGACCGGATACTGAGCCACGTCGCCCTGCTCGATCTGCCGACCTACAAGAAGGTGTTGTTTGTCACCGACGGCGGCATCAATACCGAGCTGGACCTGCGGCGGAAGATAGACATCGTGCGCAATGTCATCGGGCTGGCGCGGTTGCTGGGAATCGCCCGGCCCCGGGTTGCGCTCCTGTCGGCGGTGGAGAAGATATCGCTGGGCATAGCCGACACGCTGGACTGGGCGATTGTGACGAAGATGGGGGAGCAGGGCGAGTTCGGTGAGGCGGTGGTCGAAGGGCCCCTTGCCCTCGACATCGCGTTCTCGCCCGAAGCGGCGAAGATAAAGCGGGTCGCGAGCGAAGTATCAGGGAACGTAGATATCTTAGTCGTACCGTCGCTGGCGACCGGTAACATCCTGGCCAAGGGACTCCAGTACCTGGGCGGGGCGAAGGGCGCGGGCATCATCGTCGGCGCGAAGAAGCCGATCGTGATGTTATCGCGGGCCGATTCGCCGGAGACCAAGCTCTATTCTCTGGCCCTTGGCAATCTGGCATCCTAGAGGAAAGTCCGAATTCCGAATGCTCCTCATCCCATCCCTCTCCTCTGAGAGGAGAGGGAAAGCGAAGCGAGGGTGAGGAGGGGAAAGGCGGCGAACGGTGAACAACGAACGGAAAGCGATTCTGACCGACAAGGCGCCGAAGCCGATCGGGCCGTACAGCCAGGCAGTGCAATACGGCAATCTGGTCTTCACGTCCGGGCAGATACCGATTGACCCGGCAACCGGCGAGCTTGTGACCGGCGACATCGTGCAAGAGACCGAGCAGGTCTTTGCGAACCTTGCCGCAGTCCTGGCCGCGGCCGGGACCGACCTCGGGCGGACGGTGAAGACCACAGTGTTCCTGACCGATATGAGTCTATTCGGCAAGGTCAATGAAGTGTACGCGCGCCATTTCCGCGAGCCGTTCCCGGCCCGTTCAACCGTCCAGGTCGCGGCCCTACCCAAGGGTGTATCCATCGAGATAGAAGTTGTTGCAGAAGTCTAGCCTCCTGCTGGCCCTGGCGTTCGCCGCCGCTGCCGGCATGTCCACGGCGGACATCACCCGGGCTCGCGACTTCGGCTACCGACAGCTATACGATTCCGCGCTCGCGATTACCTCCGCGGCGATTGCCCGCGACCCGACCGAACCGGCCGGCTACTACTGGCAGGCGGCCGTCCTGCAGCTTGTCATCAACGATTCGGGCCGCGGCGGGCTTGCCGATTCGTTCTTCGCGCTCAGCGACCGGGCAGTCGCGCTCTGCCGGCAGCGGCTCGCCAAGGGCCCTGATGACGCGCAGGCCCATCTCATCTACGGAATGACCCAGATGAACCGGGCGAGCTTCCTCGGTTGGCAGCAGCAGTCTCTGAGCGCGTTCAGCGCATCCCGAAGTGTCGCTCCGCACCTGAATGCGGCGCTGAAGCGGGATTCGAGCCTGACTGAGGCGCGGCTTGGATTGGGCATGATGGACTATTTCATGGCCATGTCCAGCCGGTACACTCTGGGTCTGCGACTGATGGGTTCGCGCGACAAGGCATATGCCGCAATCAAGCCGCTGGCCGACGGCAACGGGGAGCTCAAGGCACCTGCCCAGATGATGATTGCCTACATGCTCAAAGAGGACGGTGACTACGATGCAGCGCTCAGCTACTGCCGTCGGCTGCTTGCTTCCTACCCCGGCAACCGGAGCATACTGCGCTTGATGCGCGATGTCCTTTTCAAGGCCAGCCGATATGCCGAAGCCGTGCAGGTCGGGGCCGGACTCGACTCGGCGCTCCCAAAGGCTTTTGCCGACAACAAATACTGCATGGCCGAGAACTGGATCGTGTGTGGCAAGGCCTACGCGCTGATGGGAGAGAAGGAAGAGGCGCGGGTGCGGCTTGAGCGGGTTATCGCCTGGGAGCCGTATCAGGCAGACGTGCCCTGGCTCGCGCACTACGTGCGCGAAGCGAAGCAGTGGCGGAAGAAGCTCTGAGGGGACTGTCCCCGCATGGGGGCTGTCCCCAAAGCCGCTCGGTGGCCATCCTCGGCGTGGGCAACCGGCTGCGCGGCGACGATGCGGTCGGCTGCATCGTCTGTGATGAGATCAGGAATTCACCGCCAAGACACCAAGACACCGAGGGCCCGTCAGCGGAATCGTCCATCGTCCATCGTCCATCGTCGGTTCCTGAGGAAACGGGGACTGTCCCTTCGCAGGGCCCTGTGCGACGGGGACAGACGCGCGGCGAGTTCGACGCAGCCGCTCCGAGCGCCTGTCCCCTCGGTGGGACTGTCCCCGCTTCCCCCAGTTTTGCGCTTGGCGACCTTGGCGCTCTTGGCGGTT
>Ga0163202_1000115_pt1 | contig 14002 bp, 11 predicted proteins | sample PL_2010_300m_FD_113540 | JGI IMG/M metagenome (GOLD analysis project Ga0163202, IMG submission 113540) | Freshwater microbial communities from Powell Lake, British Columbia, Canada to study Microbial Dark Matter (Phase II) - PL_2010_300m | ecosystem: Environmental > Aquatic > Freshwater > Lake ... | reverse complement strand
CTGCTCCGCACGGTTGTTCACAGCGGGCGTTGCCGTATCGGCAATGTTCTGCTTGAAAGCGCTGCTCAGCGCGCTGGCGGCAATCAGCAGGGCGATAATAGGAACCGGAATCAGTCGCAATATGCCGCGCAGTTTCTCACCGGATTCCAACCATTGGAAAACGGCGTATGCGCCGAGGAAAATCCCGAAAAACAGAGCGACGTCCTGCTGCTCCAGAAACATTAGTCCGAGCAAGAAGCCGGAAATCGCCGCCCAGCCCCAGCGCTTTTTCTCAAACAGCAGATCTAGACAGAGCAGGTTCGCGCAGAATAAGAATACGATGGAAAATTTCCGGATGTGCCCGGCATAGATCAGCGTCAGATTGCTTCCGAGCCAGAAGACGGTCAGTACGCCGAGCAACACAGCCGCAAGCGACAACCCTTTTCGAAACAGAAACACTCCGAGAGCAATCGATCCAGCCAGTAGCGAAAGCAGATGAAAACTGTTGGTAAAACCACGTGATGAAAGTACTGACAGCCAGAAATTGGACCAGTTAAGCGGCGAGGCCGTTGCGGGCATCCCGACCAGCGGAGATTCCAACCACGTTCCCGACAGAAGCCCTGCTGGAAGCAGACTCTTATAGCCGGCCACATGCCCGATATTGTCATCGGAGGTCATCAGCGTTCCACCGGAAAACACGGGAAAAAAAATCATCGCCGCAACGAACAAAAGAACCGCCACAAAAATAAGTTTTTTCATTCCGCCTTTCCTTCTGGTTTCAGCCGGAGCACCGCATAAAGTCCAGCTAGTAGCGCGGCGACGTTAAAAATACCGGCCGCTACGGCAATCTGCTGGGCGGTGCCGTGGAAAAGGTGCGCGGATAGCAGGTAAAGAAGACAGAAAAATCCCACCCCGAGAGTCTCTTTAAACCGGTGTTGCGCCAATAAAAACTGAACCGCTATGTTTAACAGCGCGGAAGCCGCCATAGCGAGTGCCATCAGCCGGGTCAACTGCACCATTGAATCGGACGCGGCATGAATCCCGAACAAAATATGCAGTAACAGGCGCGGCAAAAGGAGGCACCCGGCCGCCGCCGCGGCCACACATAAGGCAGTGAATCCAAACGACCGGAGAAAGATTTTTTGGTGTTCTGCCGTCGCGCCGCCCGATGAAGCCACTTTGGGAAACATGGCCATCGCCACGGCCATCGGCAGGAACGCTACAATCCGGCCCAGTGTGGAGGCATAGGCGAACTCCGTGTTGTCCGGCAGGTAATGCTTCACCAGCACCACATCGGCATTCATCAGCACCGCAAAGGCAATCTGAACAAAAACGCTTTGCAGCAGATAGAAACGCATACTCGGCAGAGCCGCGCTGGTTTCGTCTCCGCCGCGTAAAACCAGAAACAGTCCGGCCGCCAGCACCGCCGCCGACAGGTAAATGCCCGAGCTGTGTCCCACCATCGCCCAGCCGCAGGCCGGATACCAGAACCAGACCAGCCCAGCGCCAAGTAACAGACGAAGCACCGAACCTAAAATCCCCGAAAGCGAACTCCAGCCAAAAAGCTGCAAGCCCTGCGCTGCGCCGGTCAGCACAGGAAGCCAGAACATGGCGGGCAGCACCACTCCGGCAATGACAACCGGCGCGGCGCGATCCAGATTCATAAACCCCGCCACAGGATCGTTGAACACCACAACCGTCGCTCCCAGCAGGAAAGCCGGAACGCCCGTCAGCAATAGCCACTTGCGCAACAGCCGTTTGATATCGCCGGTGCGCCCCTCCTGCCGGAGCAGACTGCTGTAGCGACTCAGTCCAGTTGTGAGCGTGGCAAGCGGATAGCTGATAATGGCCAGCACACCAAGAAAGGCGGCCAGCAGCGCAAATTCCTCTTTCGGCAGGACGCGGCTGACCGCCATCTGATAGACCAGATTGCAGACGTGCACTACCATCATCCCGGCGAACAGGATTGCCGTATGCCTCAGCAGATCATCCGCAAAAAGCGCGGCGAATCTGGAGCGAATTTTTGTCATCGTATTCAAGCGGCGTAAACATAACCGGAACCCGGCCCCGGCGGCAGTCAAAATTTTATTTTTTAGTCCCTAAAGCATTGGAAAATAAGAGTTCCCTTTTAAAAGGCAATGTGTCATCTTTCCGGTCGCGTTCGTCCAAAGGGACGTTGCATCGGTTCAAAAGCCCTGTGTCATGGGTTACGAATTGGTTGAAATAGAGTTGAGTATGACACATGAGAGGAAAGAACAGATGGACATCTACGTAGGAAATCTGCCGTATTCGGCAACAGACCCTGACCTGCAGGAACTCTTTGAGCAGCACGGCAAGGTCACTTCGGCCCGTGTTATTCTCGACCGCATGTCGGGACGCTCCAAAGGCTTTGGCTTTGTCGAAATGCCTGAACAGAGCGAAGGTCAGGCTGCAATCGAAGCACTGAACGGCTCAGAGTTCATGCAGCGCGCAATCCGCGTCAACGAATCCCAGCCCAAACCGGCCGGCGAACGTCGTAGCGGTGGTGGCGGCGGTGGCGGACGCGGCTTCGGCGGCGGCGGAGACCGTGGCGGCGAACGCCGTGAATCACGCTGGTAAACAGCGATTCACATCGTAAGAATGGCGCACCTTAGGGTGCGCCGTTTTTTTTGTTATCCTGAGTAGTGCAACAGCCGTTCGGCCAGCCGTCCGAGCATCGGAATCATAAAGCGCAACGGCGAGTAGAACATCCGCAGCCGAACCATCGCCACAAACATATTCACCGACGACCGGCCGATCTCAACTTTAGAACCGCTCACATCGTGCCAAACTGTTGGAACCTCGCGGATGGAAGCGCCGAGGCGTTTTGCCTGAAACAGCATATCCACATCGAATGCCCAGTTCGTCACACCCAGATTGCGCAGTACCGGCTGAATCACTTCGCGCCGGAACAGCTTGGCTCCGCACTGCGTGTCCGTCAACTTAAGCCCGAACAGCACTCTCACCATCAGATTAAAACAGCGCGATGCCACACGGCGAGAGAGCGGCTGTTTCGGACTGACATCCGACCCCTTCATCCAGCGGGAAGCAATAATACATCCGTCCAGACTGATTTTTTGAACGAGATCATCAAACGCCTCTGGAGAAGTTGCGCCGTCTGCGTCAACAAAACCAATCAGATCGCCCTCCGCCAACTGCGCACCCAGCAACACCGCCCCGCCCTTGCCAACGCGCTTCGGCTCATCAATCACCTTCACATGAGGATAGCGCAGACCGATACCGCGCGCCACCTCCGCCGTGCGGTCGCTGCAAAAATTAGGCACCACGATCAGCTCGGCTTCGTTCCCGTACTTTTCGGCAAAGTATTTAGCGTAGGCTTCCAGCATCGGCGGAAGCCGATGCTCTTCGTTATGGGCGGGAATGACGATGGAGAGCTTCATTTGAGTTCAAAGATTTCAAGCGTGGTATGAGCCTGACCGAAATTTTCGATTTCCCAGCATTTCGTGTAATTCGTTTCTAACACGGTCTGCAAAGCCTTCCGATCATTGGAAGAAAGCTCTGCGATTTCCGGCGAGCGGATGGTCAAGCCATAACCGCTAAGAGCCGCGACCGGTGCGCGCGCCGTAGACAATATTTCTAAAAGCATCTCTTTGTTCAGCAAATTCAGTTTTTCAGCCTGCCCGCGCGGCATATCGGGATAATAGGAAAACGGCCCCATTTCCAAACCGTGCGGCACCCGGGCGCCGGCTTCAATTGCCAGGTAGGTGTCCTGCGTCAGCAGAAGACCGTCCTCGCCAAGTTTTCCGTGCAACTCTGCGCCGACCTTCTGCAAAGCCAGGAGGTCGGGCGTTTCTTTAAACTTCCACCAGATCCGGTCGCGTCCGCGGATCAGCCACTCCTGATTCATCGGTGAAGAGAACGAGGCGGCAGTGCAGATCAACAGCACGGCAAACACCGCCCGCAACTGCTGCCGTTCCGGACAGTGCGGCACCAGCGTCACCGCCAGCGCAGCGGCCAGCACCGGATAGACGATCACCTGATAATCGTCATACGGAAACGGCGCCATAAAATGCACCAGCGTAATCAACGCGCCGGCGAACCAGAGAAGCGAAATGAAACTCCGCGAAAACGACGAACGCTCGGCATTGGCCTCGCGCAGCAGCTCGATCAGGTTAGGTCGGCTGTCCAGCGTCATTTCCTCAAACCCGCGCTCACGGACGGGCCAATGCAGCCGCTGCAGAGCGAAGGTCAGCAAAAGCCCCGAAGAGAAGACAAAATAGGCCTGCACAGAACGGGAAATAAAACCGGCTTTCAGTGCAACCATCTGCATCAGACTGCCGGGCGAGCGCCCGGCATGATAACCGAACAGAGCAAATTCCGTATTTTCCGGAGCCAGCAGAAAAAGCGAGCCCAGCCCGATCAGCAGAATAAAACCGCCACCGAGTCCGAAGGCGATCCACGACAGAGGAAAAACTTTTTTGCTGTTCCAGAGAAGCCAAAGTCCAGCCACCGGAAGAGCAATTCCGGCCGAAAGGCGCGTACAGGCCGCCAGCGCCAGCAGGAATCCGCCCCAAAATGCCGCGCTCGCGCCGCGACGGCTGTTGGTGTAACTGAGCGCCACAAAACCGGCCGTCAGAAAAAAGGCGCAGAGCGCATAGGTTTTCACGATGACGGTGAAATAGCTCTGGTACACGTTGACACCTGCCAGAATAAACGCGCAGAGCGCGGCCGCTTTCCGGTGTTTGAAAGAGACAGAACGTATGGCCAGCCACGCCGCACAGCCGGCGGCGGCCAACCCGAACAGCGCAGTAATCAGCCGTCCGCCTGCAACACCGAATTTTCCAATGATTGGAAAGAGTACGCCGTAGATATAGGGAAGCGCCGATCCCTGTGTGAACATAAAGTCGCGGTAAAGCACCTGACCGTGAGTGATTTGTTTCGCAGCATAAAGGTACCAGCCTTCATCCTGATTTAAACTGCCCAGAAAAAGATTGGCCGTGCTCAGCAAAATAGCCAGCCCGACCGCAATCACAGTGATAGAAACCCACGTGGCTCGTTTCATAATTGGGACATATCATGCCCTGCCGCAAACGGTTTTCCGAATCTTTTTTTCAAACCTTGGAAACTTTTACGCCAGAACGATCAGAATCACCCCGGCGAGGACTCCGGCCAGCGCCCAGGCTTTGCGGCGACGGTTGACATCCTTAAAAAAGAGGCATCCCGCGATAAACGAAATCACCACACTGCTGCGGCGCAGGATCGAAAGAACAACAATCAGCGCGGCCGGGTCGTGGACGGAGTTGAAGTAGGCAAAGTCCGAGGCGACCAGAAACAGACCGATCAGCGGAATACTCCAGCGCCATTCAAACCGTGTGAAGGCCGCGCGGCGCGGCCACCAGAAAACGGCGGTGAAGAGACCCAGCAGCACGACGTTGTAGAAGGCAAACCAGAACTGCACCAGCATCGGCGTGTAGCCAAGCTGCTGGAACAGATATTTATCGTAGAGGGTGCTGAATGTGCCGATAAACGTCGCTAGAAAGATAAACAGGATCCATTTACTGCGGTGAAAATGAACCCCCTCCTCCCGTCCGATCAGCGAAAAAGCGTAGTATGCGGCAAAGACAATTGCCATTCCTGCCCACTGAAGCGGTACAGGACGTTCATGAAAAATCAATAGTGCGCCAATCAGCGTCCAAACCGGGCCGGAAGCGCGAATCGGCGACACGATCGAAATCGGCAGGTGTTTCATCGCAAAGTACGCCAGTACCCATGAAGTGGAAACGATCAGCGCCTTGATAAATACGTGCCAATGCTCCGAAAGGCTCGCTGCCGGGACATAACAGTGAATTTGCTGCATCACCTCCGGGGCGAGCCGGGAAGCCGCAAAAAAGAACGGCATCGGCATAAAACCGGAAACTGCGGATAAAAACAGCACCGGCAACACGGCGTTATGGTTCAGCGCGTGCTTTTTGCAAACGTCGTAAAAGCCCAGTAATACAGATGAAATCAGTCCAAGGTATATCCACATAACGGATCCGCCATGCATTTAAAACAGGAGCCGGACATGGTACGGACTTCAATCCGGCGCACAAGGCAAAACCGGCCAGACGGTGTCTGCCATTAATTTTTCATTTCTTTCCCGTTGCACTCTGGCATCAAGACCTTATAGTTTGCACTAGATGGGTGTACACAGCGGCATAGATATAAATATCGTGAAAATCCGCCTCGGTCTGAAATCTGGCTTTAACGGTTCACGCGTACTATGAAATCGATTCTGCTTATTGATGATGATAAGTTCGTAACCACGCTCTACGCAGCCAAGTTGCAGAGCGAGGGCTTCGCTGTGGACACGGCGCACAGCGGGAATGAGGCCATCGAAAAACTCGAGAGAAACCGCCCGGATATAATCATTCTCGACCTGAATATGCCTGGGATCTCCGGCGTGGAGCTGCTCAGAGCAATCCGGGCCGTTCCGCTGTTTCAGCATGTTCCCGTTATCATTTTTTCCAGCGCGTACATCCGGACACTGGTCGATGAAGCCGCACAGCTGGGTGTTAATAAAATTCTCGCAAAATCACAGTGTCCACCCAAGATGCTGATTGCTGAAGTCAAAAAGATTCTGGATCGGGTGCCCGCAACAGAGGCTTTTCTGACCGCTGACGCCATCGCCCTGCCCGAGAATCCGACCGTCGACGAAATTCCCGCTCTGCTTGAGAAGTTCGCCGCTTCCGAAGAAGCCTCTATGTTGCACAACGTGCTGCTGAAAATCTACAAGGCCTCCCTCATCCATATCAACAAGGCGCTGGAAGAGACTGAGAGTACGGTACAAGGCCAACTGGGCCGGGCGCTCGAAAAACTGATCGAAGACCTCTATGTCAACCCCGGACACATTACCAGTTCTACCAAACAGACATTGGTCGCAGGACTTCATAAACTGGGCCAGATTTACGCCGAAAAGCCCAAAACGGCGCTGGAATCTGAGCAGGCGTTAAAGGATCTCCTGCGGTCGCTCGAAGACTGATCAATCCGTCTGGTGTTCTTCAATCTCCGCCCAACGGGCAAAGGCGGCATCCATCTCTGATGAAACAGCTCCGACGCGTTCTGTGACCGTTTTAATTTCATCGGCCGGACGGCGGTAGAAGTCCGGCTCATTCAACTTCTGATTCAGTTCAGCCAGCTCGGCTTCGAGCTGTTCGATTTTTTTGGGTAGTTTCTTGAGGTCTTCGCGCTCTTTATTTGTCAGTTTCCGCGTCTTCACCGCCTTCTCAGCCGGGGCCTCAGATTCTTTACTCCCTGCTCTCTGCCCCCTGCTCCCTGCTCGTTGAGAAAGCCAGTCGTCGTAGCCGCCGGCATATTCGCCGATCTGCCCGTTTCCTTCGAACACGAGCGTTTCCGTTACTACGTTATTGATGAAGGCGCGATCGTGGCTGACCAGCAAAACCGTGCCCTGATATTCCACCAGCAGTTCTTCGAGCAGGTCGAGCGTCTCGATATCGAGATCGTTGGTCGGCTCGTCGAGCACCAGCACATTCGAGGACTGAGCGAAAATCTTAGCCAGCATCAGCCGATTGCGCTCGCCGCCAGACAGTGAGCCGACCGGTTGCCGGGCGTCAGCTGGCGAAAAGAGAAAATTCTGTAGATAACCGATCGCATGCTGCCGTCCGGTGCCGGTCTGGACATAGTCGTTATCCATACAGAGGTTCCACTTCACGCTCTTTTCCTCATTGAGCGTGATGCGATGCTGGTCGAAATAGGCAACCTCCAGCTTCGTGCCGTGCTTGATCTCGCCTTGGCGAGGAGCGAGCTGTCCCAATAACGCATTGAGCAGGGTCGACTTCCCGCATCCGTTGGGGCCGATAATGCCGATCCGGTCGCCGCGCAGGATTTCGACTGAGAAATCCTTAATGATGTCCGGGCCGCCGTAACCGCAGGAAATATTTTTGGCTGTAATCACCTTGCGTCCGGACATCTCCGCTTCGTTCAGTTGCATTTTAACCGTGCCGGTCCGTTCGCGCCGCTGAGAGCGTTCAACCCGCAATTTTTCAAGTTCGCGCACGCGGCCTTCATTGCGCGTCCGGCGGGCTTTGATCCCTTTACGAATCCAGACTTCTTCCTGCGCCAGCTTGCGGTCGAATTCGGCCCGCTGCCCTTCCTCGGCGTCGAGCAGAGCCTGCCGGCGGCTCAAATAGGTTTCATAGTCGCAGGCCCAGCTGGTCAGGTTCCCGCGATCAAGCTCCACAATGCGCGTGGCCAGTTTTTTCAGGAAGACGCGGTCATGGGTGACAAACAGCACCGTACCGCGCCAGCGCAGCAGAAAATTTTCCAGCCATTGGATGGAATCAATGTCGAGATGGTTGGTCGGCTCGTCGAGAATGAGCAGATCCGGTTCGTTGACCAGCGCCTTGGCCAGCAGCGCGCGGCGGCGCATCCCGCCGGAGAGCGAGGCAAACTCCTGCTCGGGATCGAGCCCCAGCAACGAGATCGCCTTCTCGACCGGATGATCTAACGCATGTTCGTGGTTCCAATCTTTGGACACCAGATCGAAAACCGTCCCTTGAATGTCCTGGGGAACCGTCTGTTGAAGCCGAGCAATTCGCACCTCGCGCGAGCGGACAATTTCGCCCTTATCCGGCTCCAGCTCGCCGCTGATAATTTTCAGCAACGTGGACTTGCCTTGGCCGTTGCGTCCGACCAGACAGATCCGTTCGCCGGGCTCGATCTGCAGCGTCACGCCGTCGAGCAGCTTCGGTCCGCCGAACGCGATACTGATATTCTGTAAACTGAGTAATGCCATAAGAAGGCGGAGAAGGTATCAGTCCGGCGCGCCGATTCAAACAGCATTTACACAAAATGACGCCCGAGCAGCTCTTCCGCTTGTTCGCGCCATGCGGCATCATACTTCCGGCCTTTTTTAAGCCGCACAAAAATGCGCCGCGAAGCGATCTGCCCGAACAGCTCCGCCGAGGCGTAACGATCCAGCAGATGCGGAGGCTGTTTTTTGATCGTCTTAATCAACGATTCCAGCAATCCGATCGGCTCTTCGCGTTCCGGACAGAGCACAAACTGCCAGAGCATGTCTGGCTCGCTAACAATCGCCCGTTCAATCTGCCTGCAGATTTCTTTTCGGCGGGCGTTCAGGTCGCCGCCGCGAAATATCATTGCCCGGCGATTCTGAATGCCGGGAAGTGCTTCGGAATATAAAGGTAGGGCGGTCTGTCCCAGACCGCCGTCTGTTCTGCTTTTTTCCAAAGAGCGGACGGCTGGGACAGCCGTCCCTACCTGCTCCCTGAACAAACCGTTCAATCGGTAACCGGTAAAGCGCGACGTCACCGGATCGGCAGGCAGTTCGATGCTGTCATGCAGCAACACTTCAATACGCGTCATTTCCTTTTCAGACATCGTCGAAGTCGAAAACACGCCATACGGCGGAAGCGGCATCGCCTTCATTCCATATTGCTCTGCCTGTTCCCGCAGATCTGTTCCCGGCAGAAGCAACGTCTGCATACACTGAATCGTGATATTCGGCCCGAGGCCGCGCGCCCACTCAATACTGCGGAGCACGTCGTCCAGCGTCTGCTCTGGCAAACCATACATCAGGTCGAGCGTCACTTTGACGCCTGCGCCGGTCAGTAACTGGATGCCGCGCTCGACCAGCGGAATATTGGCAGGACGACGAATGGCGCGCAGTACTTTCGGATCGGTACTCTGCACGCCGACCTCCACTTCCACAAAATTGGCTTTGGCCATCAGCTCCGCCTGCTCCGGAGTCACCGTATCGGCGCGCAACTCGGCAAAAAATCCCAGCTTGCGGTCGGTGTTGGTTTCCGCCAGCCGTTCCAGCAGACGGGTGAAATCGGCGCGAGCGTTGAAGGTCGGATCGACAAAGCGGATTTCCCGCGCACCGGCGGCGCGCAACTGCTGAACCCGCCGCGCCGCCGCTTCCGCCGGAAGCGCACGTACACCTTTCTGCAAGTGGTGATAACGGCAATAGGTACAGGTCAGCGGACAGCCGCGCGAGGTTTCAACGTAGACTGACGGGCGCACTTTGATGCACTCGCGTAGCATCGCTACCGGAATCTGAACCGACGCCAGATCAATCTGCGGCGGCGGTTTGCTGCCTTTTTTCCAATGATTGGAAACCGATACCAGCACGTTGTCATACGCCGGCAACTTGCCGGTGCGGATGCCACGCAGAATCTCCGGGAAAACCGCCTCGCCCTCGCCGGTCACCAGCGCGTTAAAAACCGGCTCCTCCAGCAGGAACGGATGGTCTTCCGAAATCTCAGGACCACCCGCCGTCAGGAAAAGTTCCGGACGTGATTCCCGCAACAGACGGGCAATCCGCAGGCCGCGCTCGACGTTCCAGAGACAAAGCGTAAATGCCACGGCCTCGACACCGCTGGCCAGAATCTCTTGAACCAGATGGGCATTGTCCAGTTCGTCCCACTTTGCCGGAGCGGTCACCACATCCCAGAATTCGCCCTCAGGATGCTGCGACAGCGCATGTGAAAGCCAGAGACCGGCGAACGGAAAGTTTTCTCGTTGCGCCGCCGTGTCGTTGTCCAGTAGCGGAAGCTGGAGAAATAGAATCTGCTTCATTGGCATCCCTTGGAATGGTGGAACAATGGAATGTTGGAATAATGGAGTTCAAGATGGCTCAATATCTTTATTGCCTGAAACCATAGCACAACGTTTCTCTCCTGCGTCTTTAATTCCAGTAATCCATCATTCCTGTATTCCATCATTCCGCGTCAGGCGGAACGCCGACGCTCCTCAGTTAGTGGAGGACGGACGAAGGACGGATAGCCGGGCAGAATTTCCGTAAGCGCCTGCTTGATGCGAGCAATGGCAAACGGGCCGGAAAACCGCGCATAAACTTTATCCACCGCCGCCTGATTCTCCGCGCTCTGCTCCGTTTCAATCCGGACATACGGAAGCGGATCGGCATTCGACGAGGCGCTAACAAACCCTTTCGCGCCAGCGGCGTACGCGGCGCAGATTTTCCGGTCGCCGCCGACAAAATAGCGCGGTGTCGCCGGAATCAGCGACAAGTCGGCGGAGGAATCTTTCATTCCGTAATGTGGGACCTGCGCCAGAATCTCCGGCGTGAGCGGATTGCTGGTATGTTTCGGAAAATTGTAGAGAATCAGCGGGAGCGCGGCGGACTCCGCCAGCTCGTTGAACCAGCGAACCAAACCATCGGCAGGCGCGCCGGCAAAATAAAACGGCGGTAGTGATGCCAGAAAATCAGCCCCGATCTCCTCGGCGGCATGAGCACTTTCCAATGCTTGGAAAACAGCCGGACTGCCGGTATGGGCGACAATGATTCCGTCCCAGTTTTCGCGGGCAACTTGCAGCAGTTGTAACTGCTCGGCGGGCGTTAGAGAAAAAAACTCGCCGGTCGTGCCGTTCACCAGCAGATTGCGCACTCCGCACTCGGCCAGCCAGTCGAGATGCGCCAGAAACGCCCCGAAATCCACCGCGCCGTTCTCCGCAAACGGCACCGCCACCGGAACCACCAAACCCTTGAGTTCAAAATTGGTCTTATTCATGAGTGGTTATTCCAACCCGTTTGCTCGACGCTTTCCGAGCAGGCTCAACGCTCTTGATTTAATTCTCTTGCAATGCTTTCTGTTGCTGGAGCTTAGAGTGGATAACACTAGCAATTAAGGAAGATGCGATGCCTAAAATAAACCCAAGAACATAGTTTAATGCCGTGGTTTTCCAGGAATGGGCACTTAACGCGCTTCTCGCGGCTCGATATTGCTCATCTGTGAATTTTTCTAGCGCTTTGGCTTGCTCGTATTCTTGCTTAATTAACCGGGCCTCTTCTTCTGTTTTTACCATATCTGTTTTAATGGAATTCAACTGACCTTCTAAATCTTTGAGATTCCCAATAGCAACTTCTACGGTTTCGATTCGTTTCTGTAGGCCAGGTTTTTCTGGTCGATTAAATATCATCACCAAAGACAAGGCCAATCCGACCAAAGATGTGGCGACTCCCATTGCCCCCAAAATTAGTTCTCTTTTTTGCCGAACGGTTCGTCTCCGAGCAGATTCAATTTGGGTCCGTTGAATATCAGGGGTTTCGCTTAAGATGCCTACAATTTCATCATGATCGATGAAAGTAAGTTTTCGCCCGTTAGATAGCTTCTGAAACTCCTCGCGTTGTGGCTGAGTAATGCAGGCCGATGTCATGACAACAAGATGCTCAGGATCATATGCGCTCACGATCATTTGATTTATGATCTGCTCAATACTGTGCCTCGAAATCTGCTTTGTATGCTTAACCTGCACAGCACACCGAAGCCCATCAACTTTTCCAACTATGTCGACACCTTGATCATGAGGGCCGCCAATTAGTTCAACGCCTCTCCAGCCTTTTGAGCGCAAGATTTGGGCGCAAAGTTTTTCAAATTCAGCAGGAGTCAGCAAATACAAGTTGGTATTGTCGATTTCCTTGCGGACATGCCTGATCGCTTCATCTATCTCGCTAGCAGTAAAACTAAGTCGTTGGGACATTTTTATATCCTATTTTAGAAACCTAACGTTTAATGAGCAATCTGCCGGTTTATCAGGCGCTGAATTGGGGCGAGTCTAGTTGGTGGCGAACTCTTCGTCAAACGGGTTCATCTGCGGTTTGGGGATTCTATCCGGCGGAAAACTTCCGGCTCAGTCTGTTCGGTTTAATCCGCTTAAGAGGTGGAACGCGACCTCCGGGCGCGTTTTCTCTCGCACAGACAAAAAGCGTGCCCGGAGGTCACGCTCCACCTTTTAATGTGCAAAACCGATCCGGATTACTCTAGACTCCGAAAACAGATGAAAAACCACCCCTCCAGCCTGGCCTGCCTGCTTTGCGACAGCAAAGCGACGAAGCCGTTTCACCGCGACCGGAAGCGTGAATTTTTCCAATGTTTGGAATGCGATCTGGTTTTTGTGCCGCCGGAATTCCATCTTTCGCCTGAAGCGGAAAAGGCGCGCTATGATTTTCACAGCCAAAGCCTGACCGATTCCGGCTACCGCGATTTCCTGAATCGCCTGTTCCGCCCCTTCGACGTAGCTCAGGGCGGGCCTTTGGAAGGGAAACTTTCGCCCGGCGCACACGGACTCGATTTCGGTTGCGGCCAGGAACCAACGCTCTCGGTGCTGTTTGACGAAGCCGGATTTCCCTGCGCCAACTACGACCTGCATTTCGTCAACGATCCGGCAGTTTTAGAAAGGCAGTACGACTTTTTGACCTGTTCGGAAACCATGGAGCATTTCACCCATCCGCGTGAAGCGTTCGAGCGGTTTTTGACGCTGGTGAAGCCCGGCGGCTGGATCGGCATTATGACGCAGTTGCGTGATTCAGCCCCGGCGTTTGAAAAGTGGTTCTATAAAGACGACGCGACGCACGTCTGCTTTTTCTCACGGAAAACGTTCCAGTGGTTGGAAATCCGGTACGGTCTCCGCCTCGAGATGCACCCGCATGGCGTTGCGCTTTTCAAAATGCCGGAATAATGGTTTCGACTTGAACAATTTGGAGTGCGGCGGCTCGACGCCGCTTTGTCTGCACGCTGTTAAAGTGAAAGCGCTGTCGAGCCAGCGCACTCCAAACAAAACGGTTTCAGCGCAGGGAATTATTTCGTCTTTTTCGGGACGATCATCATGTAGATATTGCGGCCCATCAGGCGCGGAGTCTGTTCGACGGTCGCCACCTCGGCGCAGTCGGCAACAATCCGCTTCATCAATTCGAACCCGAGTTCGCGATGGGCGTTTTCACGTCCGCGGAACATGAGGGAAACTTTTACGCGGTCGCCGCCTTCGATAAATTCATGCGTGTGACGCAGCTTAGTCTGGTAGTCGTGGTCGCCGACGTTGACGTGGAACTTGACCTCTTTGAGCTTGGCGGCAACCTGCTTCTTCTTCTGCTCTCTCTTCTTCTTCTCCGTCTCAAACTTAAACTTGCCGTGGTCCATGATGCGGCAGACCGACGGCTTGCAGGTGGCGGAGATTTCTACGAGGTCGAGGCCCGCTTCGTGAGCACGTACCAGCGCCTGGCGGG
>Ga0163202_1000114_pt1 | contig 14014 bp, 10 predicted proteins | sample PL_2010_300m_FD_113540 | JGI IMG/M metagenome (GOLD analysis project Ga0163202, IMG submission 113540) | Freshwater microbial communities from Powell Lake, British Columbia, Canada to study Microbial Dark Matter (Phase II) - PL_2010_300m | ecosystem: Environmental > Aquatic > Freshwater > Lake ... | reverse complement strand
TCCCGGCCGGGGCAATCCTGGTCAAGGCCGCAGTTCCGGATGGCCTGCGCACCTCAGAGAGTTCACCGGGCCGGACGCAGGCGCGTCGGCCCGTTCGCTCATAAAGGAGTGAGCAAGCATGACAGTTTCTAGTGGTGTTGAAATCGGGCATGTCGTCGAGGTGAACGGCGAACGGGCGCTCGTCGAACTGCACGTTGATCCGACCGTGGCGCTCGCCGAGGACTACTTCCCGGGGCAACCGGGGTCGCACATCAAGATCGCGGTCCGGGACCGAAGCGTCATCGGCATCGTCTCGTCCATCAGCATGAACGATCCCCACCTGTCGTCGGCGGCCAGGGATACGGCCTGCCCGACCGCCGGGCGGAAGATCGCGGACTGCATACTCATCGGTTCGATGGGCGCAGACGGCGGGTTCATTCGCGGTGTCGCCATCTACCCGACCGTGGGCCAGTCGGTGAAGATGGTGAGCCCCGACGAACTGAAGAGCATCTTCTCCGAGTACCACGAGTATGAGTTCTCGTTCGGCCGGCCCACGCAGGCCGACGACCAGCGTGCCTTCATCAACGTTGACCGCTTCTTCGGTCAGCACATCGCGGTGGTCGGCAGCACCGGTTGCGGCAAGTCCTGCACCGTCGTCTCGATCCTGCAGCAGGCGATTCGGAAGTACCCGGATACCCACATCATAGTTCTCGACCTGCACGGTGAGTATGCGTCCGCGTTTCCGGAGAACGTCACGCTGATTGAAGCGGACAAGGTCGAGTTGCCGTACTGGCTGCTCAGCTTCGAAGAGTTCCAGGACCTCACTGTGGACCAGAACGAGTTCTCGGCCAAGAACCAGAGCACGGTGCTGCGTGACGCGCTGGTGCGGGCGCGTGAAGGTACGGTCGGGAGTGACCGGCTGCGCAAGGGCGAGAGCGTTACCGCGGACTCGCCAATCTTCTTCGATCTTGATGACCTGCTGAGCACGATAAGGAACTGGAACATCCAGATGGTGCCGAACACCTCCGGGGAAATGGTGCCGGGGCCGCTGTACGGCGAGTTCGACAAATTCCTCATCCGGCTCGACAGCAAGGTGAGCGACCCGCGCTTCAAGTTCATGTTCTCGCCCACTCACTACACGACCAACGAAAGTTTCGTGCCACTGCTCCGGGATTTCCTGTCGATTGACACCGGCACCAAGATGGCGATTGTCGACCTGAGCGGCGTTCCCTCCGAAGCGGTCGGCGTGGTGGCGGCGGTCGTTTCGCGCATCGTGTTCGAGTTCAACCTCTGGAACCCCGAGCGCGAACGCTTCCCGATACTGCTGGTGCTCGAAGAAGCGCACAACTACGTGCCCAATCGCATCGACTTCAGACTGCAGGCGGCCAGGACCGCAATTGAACGGATAACCAAGGAAGGCCGCAAGTACGGCATCGGTACCATCATCGTCAGCCAGCGCCCCAAGGAGCTGTCCGAAACCGTGCTCTCACAGTGCAACAGCTTCATCGCCATGCGGCTCACCAACCCGGACGACCAGGCATATGTCCGCAAGCTGGTGCCGGATGCCCTTTCCGGCCTGATGGACATGCTGCCGTCGCTCCGGACCGGCGAGGCGCTGATTCTTGGTGACTGCGTGGCCCTGCCAACGCGGGTGATGATCGACCTGCCCGACCCGAAGCCGATGAGCTCCGACGTCGAGTTTGCCAAGTGGTGGTCGACAGGCATCAAGGACATGGACGTGGATCGCATCGTACAGCGCTGGCGCGCGAGGAGAAAGGACCTGTAGTCCCGGTAGCTGCTCGCGCCTGAAGGCCGGCCGCAGACGCAGCCTTCATCGCAGCCGTCAGAGTCCGCCACGTAACCCTGCTGCAAGTTAGTCCGGAACGGCTATCCGTGGCGCTGTTCGATCCGGGTGCCCATCGCTCGCTTGCGAGCACAGGCTGAACCCGCACCCGGCGCTGCCCTGCATTGACGCCAGCATCCGGGTCTTCGTCCCACAGGCCATCGCGGTGACCATCACCGCCGTGGCCTCGCACATGGTTGCCCACATCACCTCGGCCACCAACCAGCAGACCATCGCAGCAACCACCTCACTCACGACCTGCCTGACCACGTGCGCGACCTGCCCCGAGACCGCGTCCGTCTCGGCCTCGCTGGTAGCCTGCGCCACCACGACGCAGTCTGACCCGGCTGCGACTCCAGCCACGGCCTGCGCGACCGGCCCGCGGACCATCGCGGCGATGGCCGCAGCAACCGTCACCCAGACCGTCCCCGGGACGGTCCCCCCAGTGATGACCCAGACGCATGTCCCGACCCGAGTCCCCGCGCCCGGTCGTGTATCTCATTGGTCTCATGGCACTTGGCCACGGCAGCACCGCATGCCCGCCACAAGCGTCTAAATCGCTAAGAACGGACAGACGAGGCGTTTGCAGACACCAGCCTGCCCGCTCCTTAAAGGGACGGTACCCACATGGGGACTGTCCCCAAGGTCTGAGCAACGGCCAAGACCGGATGAAAGGAGCGCGGAAATGTCCGACGTGACTCGACGGATCGAGCGCTGGGAGAAGAAGTACAGTCCAGCGCAGGCCAAGGCGACCCTCGATCTTCTGCATGAAGGCATGAGACAGCGCTACGAAGCTGCAACCGTGGAGATGACCGCGATGGAACTCAAGGTGAAGGAAGTGCTGAACGCGCAGGGTGTCCACACTACCAACTACGTCCCCTATCTAAGCTATGCCCGGCAGCTTTGGAAGCTCGGGCGACAGCAGCATATCACCGGCGAGAGCTTCGCCATGGCGAGCGAGGTCCTGCTCCAGAAATGGGCAGGCCGTGGCCAGGACGCCGACGTGCTCGCGGCCATCCGAAGCCAAGTCTTCAACTCCCCACCGCCGGCCCCATAGCCTCCACCGCGCCGCCCTGCTGGCAGACCAGCGAGCCGACGCCCTCAGAAGAAACAGGCTGCCCGCAGGGACGCGGGCAGCCTTTGGGTAGGAGGCCGTCTGGCCTATTCTGTCAGGACGACCTTTCTACCGATTCTCTTCGCGCCATTGGCCAGCGTGCAGAAGTACACGCCATTGGGCAGCCGGCGGCCTTTGGTGTCCGTTCCGTTCCAGACACTCGTGTACGTGCCCGGCTTGGTTCTGCCGTCTGCCAGCACTCTGACCAGTTGCCCCGCAGTGTTGTACACACAGAGAGACATGTCTGCCTCGACCGGCACCTGCCAGCGAATCACCGCTCGGTCTATGGCGGGGTTCGGCGAGATGGCGACATCCCACAGCGCAGGGAATTGCAGTCGACGCTCGGCCACGCCTGCCGTGTCGTCCGACAACACGTATATGGACGAGTCTTCGCAACTGACGAACACCCGGTTATGCACTGAGTCGTATGCCAGGTGCATCGGGCCATACGGACCCCACCCTATCTCTAGACCCGGGCCGAGCAGCGTATCCGCCCGACAATCCAGCACCATGACGAGGTTGGTAGGGTCGGGTATCGTGAAATAGAGCCGGTCCGTGCGACTGGCCATCGCTATGTCGAGGACATGGTACGGAAGCGGCGTCCGTTTGATGATGGAATCGGTGCGGCAGTCGATGGTGCAGAGGGTGTCTTTGGTGGTGCCGTAATTCGATAGGTATAGCTTACCTCTCGCGACATCGTAGCCGGCGGTGCCACGGGTGCTGCCTTGATAGTTGACCGCGAGCTCACGTATCACCGAGTCGTGCTCGCAGTCATAGGATGCCACTTTGTCCATACCCCAGTCCGAGCCGAGATACGCCTTGTGCAGCGGCGGGTAGTACGCGAGCACCATCGGGCGGAAGATACCGGTGCTGACCGCCGCCACCGGCGAGTCGTTGGCGCAGGAGTAGGCGAGAAGCACATCTTGGGTCGGCGAGTTGTGCGCGGTGGCGTATAGCTTATCTCCCACCGAGTCCCACGAGACCGCCCCCCATGGGGAATACAAGCCGTTCGGTACGGTCCCGACGAACGAGTCGGTCCCGCAGTCGAGTACTCTCATCACCGTATCGTCGCACACGTAGACGCGGTCGTGCTTGGCTGCGTAACATGGTTTGCGCGTGCCGTATATCGGTAGCCGACGGGTGAGAGAATTAGACGCCGCGTCGAAGACCATCAACTCGTCCGGAGTGATGGTAACCATGTAGTACTTGTCTCGCTGCCAGTTGTAGGCCCGATAGACGCCCGTGTAGAAGTGCCCATTCAGGGGTATGACCTTGTCGATTGAGTAGTCGCCGCAGTTGAGAACGTACAGCGACTCGTGGGCGGCGCTAAAGGCCAGCAACCTGTCAGTCGACTCGACGTATATGATGTCGTGCGGCACGAACGCGAGCCGCACCACGGTGTCGACGTGCACCTGACCCGTCAGCAGCGAGGCAATCAGCAGGGCCGTCACGTGACAGAGCCTGTCATGTCCAGGTCCCTAGAACAGAACGACCTTGGCTCGCTCCGTCGTGGTGCCATGGGTGAGCCTGAGCAAAAGAACTCCGGCACGCGCGACCTGTCTTTGCGCGCCAAGCTCTCCTGTTCGGCAGCCTGCTCTTGGAATGACAGCCTGCCGCCAAAGGCCACTGCGACTGCTCCGAGCAGGAGAGCGACACTCCACCGCCGTAGTCTCATGACGCGACGATTCTAGTGCGGCCCGTGCTGCTGTCAATGCCTCTGGGGTGCGGGACAGTTCTGGTGAGGGATTCTCGGTCTCCACACGCGGTTGGCAAGAGGCCGGATTCCGGCCGCGCGCGGCAGCCCGCCGCGCTAGCGCTTGGGTCCAACGGTCAGGGTGATGGCATTGGACCAGGCGATGCCCTGCCACATGTCGAACTTGCGGCCATAGTCCTTGATTCCGCCCAGTTTGAGCCGGAACTGGAATGTGGAAACATCTTCCGGTATCCAGACCCGGACGTATCGGTTGACCGTGTAGCTCTGATCCGGCTTCAACCGAACCACGTCGCTTGAGTCCACCCAAGTGGCGACAAGCATCTGCCCGGGCCATTCAATCTGCTCGCCGGTTGTGGGATGCAGGTGGTAGAATACAAGCTGCTCTTTCCAGTCCCTCTTGATGAGCAGGTCGTGGTCGCTCGTGTTCGTCGCGGCTATGCTGAGCCGGAACGTATCCCCTACCTCGTAGACCTTCCTGCTCGGTGTGATGTGAACCGCGACGGGACCGTCGTGGTAGATGCCGTGCCACTGCCCGGCAGTGGCGAATGACAAAGCCAGAATGAAGAAAGCTAGAGGTACGACAGCCCGAACTGTCACCCTGAGCGCTCGTTCCCACGATGGCGAAGCCATACGATATGAGTCGCAGGGTCTCTCGGGTGCGCTGAGAGATTCCTCGACTCCGCTGCGCTCCGCTCGGAATGACAGAGGAAACGCTACGCTCGTCGGTCGGAATGACACGGATGGCGATACGCTAGTCGGTCGGAATGACGGAAGTGACGCTACGCTTGTCGGTCGGGATAGCAGGGCGCATGCGTTTGTGTCATTCCGAGGAGCGGAGCGACGAGGAATCTCGTCTAGTCCGGAGCCAGGCGGGATTCCTCGCTTCGTGTGGCTGTGCCACCGTAGGAACGAACGGAATGACAAGCGGCTAGTCGACATCGATCGACTCGATGACCAGTTCCTGCCCTGAGACGACATCGCCGCCGGCGTTGCAGGTGCACATGCCTTGGAACAGGTCTTGGGAACCGTCCCCGACGGGAGACAGCCCCCACTCCGCCCCGCATTTGGGGCAGCGAATGCGCAGCGGCACCCTCTTGAACTGAAGCTCCGCTTCGGCCGCCGCCGTGCCCTTCTTCATCTCGTCGAAGTAGAACCGGACGCAGTCCGGCACGACGCCGCCACCCTCGCCCAGCAGCAGCCGGATTCGGCCAATGCTCTTGGCGCCGTGCTTATCTGCTTCAGCCAGAGCCTGGTCGAGCAGCGAGCGGGTGATGGAGAGCTCGTGCATGGAGCGGGGGAATTACTAATGACGAATTTCTAATTACTAATCAAGCACCAATGCCCCAATGCCCAAAGTGCAGGTTGATTGGTCATTGTCCTCATTTCGGGTTTGATTAGACATTAGTAACTAGGAATTAGAAATTCTCCTCAGGATATTTCCTTGAGCAGCTTGGACGCGACCGAGTCGTTCGGCGCGCGCTGGAGCCACTGCTGCATCAGCATCCGAGCCTTGGCAGTATCGTGCAGGTCGTCGAGGTACAGACGATAGAGCGCCTGAATCGGATCGGGCCGGGTCGGGTCATCGGTAATCGACGCGCGATAGGCGGTCTCGGCTCGGGCAAGCTCGCCCTTCCCCTGGTAGGCGTATCCGCGCCGCAGCGACAGATCGGGGTCTCGGTAGCCCCTCGCCTCAATGGAATCCAGGTAGGCGATGGCCTGGTCATACTTGCCGTTCAGCATGGCGAACACCGAGGCATGGTAGAACAGCGGCACTTTCCGGTCCGTGTCGAGGTTGAAGCTCATCGCCTTCTCGATGACCTCCTGCGCCTCAACGGTCCGACCCGCCTTCTGGTATTCGCTAGCCAGCGCCAGATAGCTGGCCGCATAGTTGATCAGGAGCCCGCGCGTGTTCTCGTCCTTCTGGACCTTGGGGTCGAGCATCGAGTTCATCACGTACACGTCATACAGCAGGTGCCGTGTCTTCTCGACGTCAATCTGGCTCGCGCCCTGCTCCCCGACCACGCGGTTGACCAGTCCTTCGAGGCGCAGGTTCGGCTCGACCTCCTCGAGGTTGTCGCGGGAGACGGTGGTGGCGTAGTAGACCGGAGTGCGCGGGGTGTAGCTCGCGGTGAAGACCTTGGCCCGGAACTCCTCAGGCGTGCACCCATAGTCGTCGGGCCACCTCAACTTGATGCCCGCGCTGGTCGCTAATATGTCGCGCATCATGACGTCCTTGAGCAGGTAGGTGCGGTTGTTCTTGCCGACGAAGCCCTGGGGCAGCTTGTCGATCTGCGACTCGGTGAACGAAATCGGCGCACCCCAGCGCTTCATCTGCTTGCAGTACCAGTTGGTGTTGAGGAGTGACAGGTTGGCGACCGCCACGTTCTTGCCGAAGGTCGGGTCGTACTTGGATATCCGTGACAGCACGGTCTGCATGAACCAGAGCGGGAACGTGTCGTTGTCGCCGTTGGTGAAGAGGACCGCGTGCTCACCCGGACACGATACGAGCATGTTGTACCCGTACTCAGCCGGTATCCAGTCGCCGCGCCGGGTCACCGACTGCCAGTTGAGCAGCATCGGCACGAACCCGAACGCGAGCAGGGCGCCGGACATTCCGTACACCGGCAGTTTCCGCGACCTCACCCAGTCGGCAAACCGACGCAGGAACGCATACGCCCCGACACCGATGAAGATGGTGTAGAACACGAACGAGAACGCGAAGAAGTAGTCACGTTCGCGCACTTCCAGGTACCCGAGCATGCCCCGGGCCGGGTCGCCGCGCCTCGGGTCGGAGGGCGAGTACTTCAGGTTCAGGTAGGTGATGAGACCGACCGACGCGACGAGGAACGCCACGAAGATGAGGACGAACGACCGCTTCTCCCGTTTGAGCTGGTGCCACATTCCCCAGAGGCCCAGGAGCGGCGGGATGAGACCGAACAAAGCCTGCCAACTGATGTGCAGGAAGATGTCAAAGAACCGCGGGTTCCCCCACTGCCAGAAGAAGTACCGCACGTAGTACTTGACCTGCTCGAAGTAGGCCACGAACAGGCTGAACCGCGGGTTCTCGTTCGCCCGCCAATCGCTCTCGGTCAGGAACTGAGTCTTGCGCGGCAGCAGCTTCATCGGGTCGTATTGCTCGCGCTTCAGCACGCTGACAAAGTCACGCCAGTTTGAAGGGTTCACCTCATTGATACTCGGGCCCTGGTTGGCCCGGATGAGCATGATGAACTGGACGGTGCTGGCGACAAGGATGAGGGCGAGCATCAGGCCGACGTACTTCGGGCTCAGCCTCCCCTGCCGGTGAAGCCAGTAGAGGTATCCGCCGTACCCGGCCACCAGCAGTATCAGCAGCATCGGCGACTGCACCCACCGCTCGATGAGTGCCACGGTCGGTGAAGCCAGGAACAACACGGTATCGTCCATTACCCGGTTGCCCGCGGCCACGTAGGCGATGACGAACACCATGAAGACCAGGCCCAGACCGTAGAACACCGACCGCGTGTGGGTAGAACGCTCCATCACCCGGATTCCGAGCCAGGTCGCGCCGAGCATCAGCGGCACGGCGACGAACGTAGCGATGCCGAAGCCGATCTCAGCCACCGTTAGGATAATCAGGTACCCGGCCACCAGTTCGAACATCCGCAACTGCAGGACCGCCTGTCGTTCGACCACCAGCGCGAAGACCAGCACCGCGAACACGGTCATCATCGGCGTGAAGTGGATACCGGTCGAAAGGAAGAGCAGGAATATCGCGGCCAGTATCAGGCGGTTGTCGCCGCCGACCCGCTTAAGATGGTCCCGCCAGACCAGCGCCATGTAGAGTACCGACAATGCGACGACCACGCATGGGCCGTAGACTTCGGCCTCAACCGAGTTGTCCCAGAACGAGAACGCGAAAGCGCACGACAGCGCGCCGAAGACCCCGGCCACGTGCGGCAGCCATTTGTCGTACCGGCGTTCCGGGTTCGCGTAGAGCGAGATGAGTTTGATGACGAGGAGGTAGATGAGACCGCAGGAGAACGCGCCGAACAGAACCGGGATGAGGTTTATCCGGAAGGCGTACTCCGGGCTGGTCGGCAGCATCGCGAAGATACGGCCGATGGTCACGAACAACGGGGTGCCCGGCGGGTGCGGCACTCCCATTATACAGGAGACCGCGATCAGCTCGCCGCAGTCCCAGAACGCTGCGGTCGGCCCCACGGTGGAAAGGTACGCGACCAGCACAACGGCAAACACCGCAGCAAAAATGATGATGCGAACTCTTCGGTCGTTCATCTGGCGAGCCTCCGGTAAGACAAAGGGGTCAAGGATTCAAGGAATCGAGGGGTCAAGTGCCAAGCACCCTAGCCCGCAGCACGGTTCTGTATGCCATTTGCGCAGGCTGATATTATACAGGGAAACGAAGGGAGTCAAATCGGGCGCGCCCGGTCGGGCGACCGGGAGCCGTTTCTACGAAAGCTGGTGGAGCTCGCGAGCGGCCGCCGAATCAGCCGGTGCCCGGCGCAGCCACAGTTGGAGCAAAGCCTTGCCCTTGGCCGTGTCACGGAGCTTGTCGAGGTAGAGACGGATCAGCGCCTGCACGAACTCCGGCCGGCCAGGGTCTCCGCTCACCGCCTCGAGGTAGGCCGACTCGGCCTGCTTGAAGTCGCCTTTGCCTTCGTAGGCGGCGCCACGACGGATGGCGAATTCCGGCTGGTCATACCCGAGCACCCGGATGGTCTCGAGAGCGGCCACAGCCCGGTCGAAGTGACCGTTTTCCAGCGCGTAGTTCGAGAGGTGATAGAGAATCGTCATCTTGCGGTCTCGGCTCAGCTCCAGCCCGGCGGCAAGGTCAAGAACGTGCTCGGCGTCCTGCGGACGGTTCTGACGCCGGTACTCGTTGGCCATGCCCATGAACGTCGCCGCGTAAGTCAGCAGCAAGCCGCTCGTGGTCGCATCCTTGCGAACGCGACGGTCGAGGATTGACTTCATGCTGTATACGGAGTCGATCAGATACCGACTCCTGGCCAAGTCCACCTGAGCGCCGCCGGCTTCGGGTACGACCCGGTAGACCACTCCTTCAAGGCGGAGGTGCGACTTCACGTCCTGCAGGCTGCGGGGTGCGACCGTCGTCGCGAAGTAGACCGGCGTCCGCGCACGGTAGCCCGGGCCGAACACCTTGGCTATGTACTCCTCGGACGTCGAGGCATAGTCGTCGGGCCATTTGAGCTTGACTCCGCCCGCGGTCGCAACCATGTCCCGAATCATGATGTCTTCGAGCAGGAAAGTGCGGTTGTTCTTGCCGGCAAACCCGCGCGGCAACCGGTCAATCTCCGCCTCGGTGAACGAGATCGGGGCACCCCAGCGCTTGAGCTGCTTGCAGTACCAGCTCGTGTTCAACAACGAGAGGATTCCGACCCGGACGTTCTTGCCGAACGTCGGGTCATAGTTGGCGACTCGTGATGGTACGGTCTGCATGAACCAGAGTGGAAAGGTGTCGTTGTCACCGTTGGTGAAGATCACCGCGTGCTCGCCCGGGCAGGAAACGAGCATATTGTACCCGTACTCGGCCGGAATCCAGTCGCCGTGCCGGGTTACCTCGGGGAAGTTCAGCAGCATCGGCACGAACCCGAACGCGAGCAGGGCACCGGACAGTGCATACGCCGGGGCCTGCCTGAATCGCAGCCGGTCAATTACGGTGCGCAGGAACGCGTATGCCCCGACCCCGATGAAGATGGTGTAGAATACGAACGAGAACGCGAAGAAGTAGTCACGTTCGCGCACCTCCAGGTACCCGAGCCTGCCCTGGGCCGGGTCGCCACGCCTCGGGTCCGAGGGCGAGTACTTCAGGTTCAGGTAGGTGATGAGGCCGACCGACGCAACGAGGAAGGCAACGAAGATGAGGACAAAGGACCGCTTCTCCTTTTTGAACTGATGCCACATGCCCCAGAGCCCCAAGAGCGGCGGTATCAGGCCGAGGATCGCCTGCCAGCCAATGTGCAGGAAGATGTCGAAGAACCGCGCGTTCCCCCACTGCCAGAAGAAGTAGCGCACGTAGTACTTAACCTGTTCGAAGTAGGCGACGAGCACGCTGAACTGCGGGTTCTGGTTCATTCGCCAGTTGTCTTCGGTCAGGAACTGCGTCTTGCGCGGCAGAAGCTTCATCGGGTCGTACTGCTCGCGCTTCAGCACGCTGACGAAGTCCCGCCAGTTCGATGGGTCAGCCTCGTTGATTGTCGGCGAGTGGCCGGCCCGAATGAACATGATGAACTGGACCGTACCGGCAACGAGCACGAGTCCCAGCATCAGGCCGACGTACTTCGGACTCAGCTTTCCCTGCTTGTGGAGCCAGTACAGGTAGCCGCCGTACCCGGCGACAAACAGAACCAGCAGCATCGGCGAGCGCACCCAACGCTCGATGAACGCCACGGCCGGCGAGGCCAGGAACAGCACCGTGTCGTCCATTACCTTGTTCCCCGCCGCCACGTACGCGATGACGAACACGAGGAAGAACAGCCCGAGGCCGTAGAACACCGACCGCGTGTGGGTGGAACGTTCCATTACCCTGATTCCGTACCAGGCCGCGCCGAGCATCAGCGGTACGGCAATGAACGTGCCGGCCCTGAATCCCAGTTCAGCCAGCGTCAGTATCACCAGGTACCCGGCGACCAACTCAAAGATCCTGAGCTGCAGTATCGCCTCGCGGTCTACCACCATGGCGAAGACCAACACCGCGAAAACGGTCATCATCGGTGTGAAGTGGATTCCGGTCGAAAGGAAGAGCAGGAATATCGCGGCCAGTATCAGGCGGTTGTCGCTGCCCGGCCGCTGGAGCTGGTCACGCCAGACCAGCGCCATGTAGAGCACCGACAGGGCGACGACCACGCACGGGCCGTAGACCTCGGCCTCGACGCAGTTGTCCCAGTACGAATAGGCAAACGCACACGCCAGACCGGCAAAGGCCCCGGCCACGTGCGGGAGCCATTTGTCGTAACGGCGCTCTGGATTGGCGTAGAACGAAATGAGTTTGACGACGAGGAGGTAGATGAGCCCGCAGGAGAAGGCGCCGAACAGCACCGGAATCAAACCGATGCGGAACGCGACTTCCTTCGCCACGGGCAGCATCGAGAAGATGCGACCGATGGTGACGAACAGCGGCGTGCCGGGCGGATGCGGGACGCCCATCGTGTAGGACGCTGCAATCAGCTCGCCGCAGTCCCAGAACGCCGCGGTCGGGGCGGCGCTGTAGAAGTAGACCCCGAACACCGCGGCGAATACTGCTGCGAAGACGAACAGCCGGACCCGCCCCTCGGTCACGACTCAGAGCTCCGTGGCCAGCGCCTGCTGGATGTTGTACTTCAGCTGGGACGGGGTCAGCCCGGACAGCAGCCCCCCGCGGCTGGCGAAGCTTATCTTGCCGGTGGTTTCGGAGACGATTATGGCGATGGCGTCGGTCACGGTCGCGATGCCCAGACCGGCCCGGTGGCGCATCCCGAGCGCGCCCTCGACGTAGCGCTCCTCGCTCAGGGGCAGGGTGCAGCCGGCGGCGATGATCTGGCCGGCCGCTATGACGACCGCCCCGTCGTGCAGCGGCGCCGGCGGGGTGAACAGCGATACGAGGAGCGACGCCGAGACCCGCGCCTCGACTCTGGTTCCGGTGTCAATGTACTCACGAAGACCGATGTCATGCTCGAGGACAATGAGCGCGCCGGTCATGTGGTCTTTCATCTGTGCTGCCGCGTCGACGATTTCATCGATGGCGGCAGCATCAGCGCCATGCTTGAGCAGGAATCGCAGGGGCCGGTAGCGCCCGAACCGGGACAGGATGTTCCTGATCTCGGGTTGGAAGATGATGACGAACGCCACGATCCAGACCGTGGTCAGCGAGTTGACAATCAGCCCGAGCGCCTTCAAGTCGAGCCAGCGGGCGAGAAACGACACCGCCACGAGGACGAAAAGCCCGTAGAGCATCCGGATGGCGCGGGTGCCCTTCAGGAAACGCAGGAAGTAGTAGGCCAGCAGGGCGACGAGCAGAATGTCGAAGGCGTCGGCCCATCGAAACCTGATGAATGAGAGCACCTAGTTTCTCAGTTCGATGGCGTCGGCCAGCTTGAGCGCCTTCACTACCGGCTTGACGTCGTGGACGCGCAGGACGTTCGCACCGTTTGCCGCCGCGAGCACGCAGGCGGCAATCGTCCCTTCCAGCCGCTCGCCCGGGGGCGCGTTCGACACCGCGCCGATGAAGCGCTTGCGGGACGGACCGACCACTACCGGCGCACCCAGCGACCCAAGTTCTGCCAGCCGGCGCAGGATTTCGAGATTGTGCGCCACGGCTTTTCCGAACCCGATGCCCGGGTCAACGAGCATCTGAGTGCGCTCGATACCGGCCTTCTCCCCGCGATCGAGCGCCCCCGCGAGGAACCCGACAACCTCGGACATCAGGTCCGAGTACTCCGGGTTCTGCTGCATGGTCCGGGGTCTGCCTCTCATGTGCATCAGTATACAAGGGACGCCGGCCCGCGCCACAACCGCGGGCATGCGCCGGTCGCCGGCAAGGGCTGAGACGTCGTTCACGATGTCCGCACCCTCGCGTAGCGCCGCCTGCGCGACAGTCGCGCTGGTAGTATCCACCGACACCGGCACTTTGACCCGCTTCTTCACAGCGCGGAACACCGGCAGAAGCCGCGCCAGTTGCTCCCTTGCCGGGACCGACCGCGAGCCCGGCCGGGTCGACTCCGCGCCGATGTCGATGAAATCAGCGCCCTCCTCAGCCATCGCGATGGCGTGGTCGAACGCGGCCGAGGCTTCTAGGAATCGCCCCCCGTCCGAGAACGAGTCCGGCGTGACGTTGAGTATGCCCATCACGTAGGTCCGACTGCCCAGGTCAATCGCCTTTCGCCCCAGCTTGATGGTACGTGCCGGCAGCAGCATACGTCCGCTCAGCTCAACCAGTTCGGGAACCAGACGCGCGACGCATTCCGGCTGCGACGCCAGCCGGTCGAGCAGTACCCGCAACTGGCGCATCGTCACAAAGAGCACCGCAGCGGTGTGCCTGACCCGGCCCGAGACGACCGCGCGGTTAACCGCGCAGTCGCCGCCGCAGGCAATCGCGGTCTGCTTCAGGATGTTGGCGCCGGCAGTCGAAAGGCCTTCGATCTTGATCGCAACGACCCGGCTCTTGGCCCGGAATATGGGCCAGCAGAGCGGGTCGGCTCCGATCCGGGCAAGTTCCTGTTCGAGGTCGGCCTGGTTCTCTATGGAGAGCAAACGCACGTGAACTTATAGGCTAACTGACGCTGGAAGTCAAGCGAAGTCAGGGGTCAAGGAGTCAAGGATTCGAGGAATCGAGTGTCCGGGCACTGGAATCCTGGACCCCTGGAATCCT
>Ga0163202_1000113_pt1 | contig 14039 bp, 10 predicted proteins | sample PL_2010_300m_FD_113540 | JGI IMG/M metagenome (GOLD analysis project Ga0163202, IMG submission 113540) | Freshwater microbial communities from Powell Lake, British Columbia, Canada to study Microbial Dark Matter (Phase II) - PL_2010_300m | ecosystem: Environmental > Aquatic > Freshwater > Lake ... | reverse complement strand
ATCGGTGCTTTGCTGGCGGTCATCGGGCGAACCGCACCGAACGCGGCAGTTGACGCCGCTGGCAAGGTTGTCTAAAGTGACGTGGGGGCCGCTACCAATTTCAACTAAGCGAGGGACATGCTCTGCTGCCACGTGCAGAGCAGTGTGTCGCTCTTGTACACGTTGATACAAGGCAAACTGTCGCCCAGATTGGCCACGCTCTCGATCGTATCGAGCACGACTGCGCCGGTGTCCACCCGGGCGTACATGATCTTGGATGCACCGCCCGCCGTGTCGTAGACCGGGAACACCACGTTCCCGACGTACACGCCGTTGACCTGAGTCGGATAGCAGACAATCGACGGCTGCCCCGGCACGGCGGAACTGGAGCCGGCGAAGACCACCTCGTAGCTCCCGTCCCCGAGCATGCACCAGACCGTATCGTTATCGAGGTACGAAACCCAACGCTGACCGTCGGCATCGACAGCTAGCGCGGGCAGGCCGCCGGGCGCGACCAGAATAGGGATGAGGTCGGCGTCAGCCGGACCCGACACAACGTGCGGCCGGATTGCCGCTGCGTACTGCATGGAGCCGTCGGGACCCCTGGCAATCGGCCTGCCGGGCGACGTCGCCGCGACCGCGTCTGGGTACCAAGGGGGGTCCGCAAACTGCTGCACAGCACCGCGCCGAAGGTGGAATCCACGCTTGCGGTAGGGGTCGCCGCCCATTGGCGTGTTGTAGACAAGGCGCCCGCTGGCACCGGCGGTCGCCACGGACGGACGCAGGTTGTCCGTGCCCGCTTCAGTGAAGACCCGCGGGAAGACCGCGCTAGGCTGCCAGGCAATGTGGCCCGTCACGTGGATGCCAAACCTGTAGAACACGAACCACTTTTCACTGCTGGACCACTGGGCTGCAAGGAGTACCGCCGTATCCGGCTTGGTCCCGTAGGTGACCACTGAGACGCTGGCATGAGAGGAGGTGCCCGTGCCGCTTATAGCTGCCGGATTGTTGCCTATCGCGGGAATCCAAGCGTCACCGGCATCCCTGGAGAACCGGTAGACAATCTTGCCCGATAGATTCTGCCAGCATGCGAACACGAACTGGCCACGCGCAGCAATGCACGGTCGAGTGCCGGTTCCCAGGACCTTGGGTGTATTGCCCCAGGATCCGCCGTAGGTGGTTGACCTCTCGAAGACGATCTCAGAGGTTGAAACCTTCGAATAGGCAACATACACGTCTGCGCCGGAGCCTACAGCCAGTGACGGTTCTTTGTTGTATCCCGCCTCGATTGGTATGGTGCCGTAGGGCCCCCCCCCACTGGTCGCCTCCGGCGCTGGTCGTGATTCTGGAAGCAAGACGCCAGTTTGAGCCGTCGTAGGCATCGTAAGCTGCGACCATCCTGCTGCCTGTCGGAAAGCACAGGGCTGCAAGAGTGTGGTCCTTGTTCTCGTAGTCAGTCTTGGTGAAGTTGACTCCGTCGTAATTGGAGACATTCATTTCGGCTAGCTGGGCTGTCTTCCCCAAGCATGCGTTCTCGTATCCCCCTTGGTCCTCGCCGTCCGAGCACATAAAGAGCTTGTATGTCTCGTTCGCCGCAACGCAGGGGAAGCCGGGCCAGGGATACTGGGCATCCGACTCCCAGACGGTGTTCGGAAACGGACTTTGTCGCTGGCCGACCGACCACTCATATGCGAGGACTTCGTAGGGGTTGTTTCCGTTCTGGCCGCCGTAAAAGCCGGTGACGATTGTCCGGTCGCCAACCAGTGCCACTGCGCGCGAGCCATTGTTTGGCGTGAGCCACAAGTAATGCTGGTTGTCGGGGTCGTACACAGAGTCGTTTGGCCACTCCCTCTCCCACTGCCACGTGTAGTATCCGAAGGCAGATGTACACAGCGCGATCAAGGCGCAAATCGCGCCAATTTCTGTTCGTTTCATGTCAATCGTTTCCTTTCAATTCGGTCATTGCTTGCTTCTTCCTTTGACTTCTGTCTTGTGCCTGCTACACTGACCAGGGCAGCAACAGGACGCAAGTCCTGGAACCTGTTTGTCTTGCCGGACTGCAGGGCTGCCCTATTGTTTTGTGTTCACATCAACAATCAGTCAGGTCATAGTACCTCCCTCCTGTTCTCGGCTCATCTCGCAACGACGATCTTCTTGATAGCTTGCGCTGGAGCTTGAGCTTGCGCCTCTGCTTCCCGCACAAAGTAGATGCCCGGAGCCAGGGCCCGTACGTCATTCGCACCAGACTGGAGGGTCATCACCTTCCTGCCGCTGACATCCAGCAGGCAGCTTGTGCTTGGGCTTGAGCTTGCGCATCCCGGCACGTACAACACGCCGCGAACAACGCTCGCCTCCCGGTTCATCATTCCGCGCTCGTCGGTCATCGCTTCCTCGACCCCGGGCGGTACGTCGGAATAGACCAATATTACATCCCGGCACCCGACGTAGAAACAGCCACGGTCCGGATTCGGAGTGACGGAGAGAGAAGGAAATGGCATCGGACACACGGCAACCAGGCTGTCTGACTGCGTGTCATAGACTCTCACGGAGTCGGTAAAACAGAACAGGTACCGGCCGGTGTGGTCAAGATACACGCGATGGATCCATGCCCTGGTCGGCATGCGAGCCACGACCGTGTCGCTGGTGGCGTTAATCGCCAGCACGCTATCTCCATAATCTGAGAACCAGTAGAGCTTGTGGGTCGTGTCGGAGTATACGAGAAATCCACCACCACCAATAGGCCCACCGTACGGCCAGTCAATCGTCGCCAGCAAGGAGAGCGTACTGGAACTCCGAACCTCCAGCCTTCCATTGAGGGCGATGTAGACTTTCTCGCCATCTCCGGTGTGCGCAACCGCGCGGTACAAGCTTGCCTCAGTCGCCGAATCGACCAGGACGGTATCCGCCCGGGTGTCTATGAGGGTAAGACCTCCGAATCGGGTACAGAGCATGCGACCCTCGCCCAGGTACTCGAACCTCCGAACGGTCTCGTAGACGTCAATCTCTCGCACGACCGAGTCGGTGTAGCAGTCTACCACGGCAATGTACCGGCGAGCGCCCGCACGGGCATAGCAGTACACTTTGTTCTCGTCCGGGCACCAGGTGGGGTGAAGGACCCAGCCGGAGAAGTCGATGACCTTGATGATGCTGTCTCTCGACCCATCCATCACCGCAAGGCCTTTCTGCAGGGCAACGAAGTAGAGTTTGTTGCTGGTCCGGCTGTATGTCAGATCACCCAAGCTCACTTGAGACAGAAACACCTGGGCGACCAGCCGGTTGGTCTGTTCGTCTATCACACCCACGCCGCCGACGCCCAGGCCCCACCAGTAATACAGCTTTCCGGCCACGGGGTTGTGGCACATGACGTGCGTCCAACCGGAGAGCGGAACGGCTCCTCTTGGATACGAGCTGTCGCCCTTGTAGTCCAGCACGGTCAGCGCCGCCGCCTCCGAACTCCCCCCGGCACACATCATCCTGTATCGGGCCGGGTCCGCTTGAAGGACGTCAGGATAGAGTCCCACGTAGGTCCAGGATATGACATCGAGCGTCGCGCAGTCCAATACGAATAGATAGCCCCCGGCATCGATCTCACACAAGTAGTACAAGCGGTTTCGCACACTGTCGCAGACCAGACCCACTGCGGACTGGCCGCCAACGGAGCTAAACCGGAGTAAGGTGTCACGGACGCAGTCGAACTCCAATATGTCGCCAAGGTAGTTCACGCCGTAAAGCCGCTCTGTGATTTCGTTACAAGCCAAGACCGGCTCTTCAATGAGACCCATGCCGTCCATTCTCGCCACTACAGAGTCAGTCTGGGTGCCAATGACGAAAACGGTGTCAAGTCCGATGTAGGGAGGAACGACGGCATACAACTTCTGGCGACGCTTGTTCAAACAAAGACCTCTTGCCTCTCTGACAGACGAAATGGTGGTGACAATGGAGTCGGTCGAGCAGGATATAGCGAGCACGGCGTCGCGGGTCCCGGCGTACACCTTATTCGAAGTCGGGTCATAGGCCAAGGCGGTGAGACCTCTCCCGACGGGGATGACTTTCAGAAGCGCGTTGGCGGCGCAGTCTATCACTGAGACAGTACGGTCTATGGTATCGCCGCAGTAGAGCTTGTCGCTGGCGGAGCTATAGCAGAGCAGCTTCGGCCGCGTCCCGACCAGAATCGAGCCGACTACGTTGTTAGTCGAGCAGTCGATGACGCCGATGCGGCCTTGCGACGGATGCGAGCAATACAGCCGGTTGTGCCCGGCGACGAGTAAGGCACCGCCGACCGGACCGGTATTGATGCGCTTGACACGCTGGAACGTCTCTCCGTCTACCACGAGTATGTCTGAGGATTCGCTCGCGACGTAGATATTGTCGGTCGAACTCCCGAAGGCGAGATGATACCCCGGCCGTAGCGGACCCAGCGAATCCGGCAGAAGGATTGTGTCGGGAGCCGGCTGGCTCCACCCGACGCTCACGCCGAGTAGCATCGCCATCGCGCACAGCAGCATCTTCAGCCCTGCCTGGCCGCACGACCCTGACCTGCGATTCTGTGGCGCATTCTGCGCCATCGAACATCTCAGACACCCGGAACGAAGTCTACCCATATTTCACCTCCGTCACGAAGCGCCTTTTCGCGCCCACGGTCATTCCGTCCTCGGACATTCAGACTCGAACCCCGTCGCGGCTTCCCTCGATTACAGCCCGGCCCGTCAAGACTGACGCTTCACAGACCACGATGAGAATAGCCGCCGGCCTGCCACTGTCAACTGCGCAGGCCCGCTACCGACGCCTTTCTCGCCGTCTTCCATAATGCACCCTTCGTGCCACCGGCCGTTCGCCACACATGTGACCATATCTGAACGAGAATGCGTGGCTTGTGAGCCGCCCTGCTTTCCCACCCCGATTCACTCATCTGCGACACAGAGACGAGGTGAGAAAACAACCTCTTGTCAGCAGCCCACTTCACTGGGTGCGACATTGCGGCCCTTGCCGCGCCACGCGCACAGCCGTGGTGCGCGCGGACCTGCTGTTGTCCGTTGGCGGGCATCACGTTTACCGACCGGGCAACGTGGCAGGAGTTGTCATCGGATCGCTGTATGCAGCGTTCATGCCAGAGATTCACGGGTTGAGAATGCGAGACTTAGGCGAAGCGTGCCGCCGGAAGTGTAACCGTACGGTAACAGGCTGTCACCGAACGGTGACAGTGGCAGCCGGTACATGAGCTCCGGCCGCTGACCCCGGGCCGCGGGTCTTCGGCCTTTCGTCTCAGGTTCAGCGGGCGGAATTGCACCTGGGCTACCTCAGCCTCGGGTCGTCGCTGTAGACCGAGAACCGGTATTCGGCGGTGTAGGGATGGAGCCAACCGTAGTTCTGCAACACCCAGAACAGTCCCTCCTCGACGCGCAGTCGCGGTCGGGCCACCAGCGTGACGTAGACGCTCTCCGGGTATTTCACTTCCATTTCATGCCAAACGTCAATCAGCCAGCGTTCGCCCCGGCGCTCGGCTCGTGCCGTGAGCCTGGTCTGATTGAGAGCCAGCGCGTAGCGTGCCTCCGGCTCGGTCAAACGGTAGTCGGACCGGGGCCACTCGATCCCGACCGGGCCGTAGCTGCGTTCGGACGCGGTGTCGTCCGGTTGAAGGCCGGCCGCGAAGTCCTTCAGCCGCGCTCTCACCTTGGATGAGCCCAGGCCGAAATCCGAGTGGAACACCCGCCGGGCAAGTGGTCCCGGGTCGAGCATCATCAGCAGTGTCTCCTTCGCTGCCTCCGGGTAGAGCGGGTATCCGACCACGCCCATCACGATGTTGAGACCGTAGATGCCGAGCCGGTCCTGAAGCGTGAACGCGCTCATGTCGCTTCTGGGCTTCCGGCTCAGCTGTTCGACCTTCCGGTCGACTTCCTGCATCATCAACGGCATGAGCGCCAGTGTGGCGGGGACGAGGACGAACGATGTCGCGAACTTCAGAACTCGGATTGCCTTAGTGCGGTTGAACAGCGGGAGGAGAATCCAGGCGGCGGTGAATGCGAGCACGGCCAGTGTCGGCGCGTTGAAAAGCAGTCCCCAACCGGCCAGCAGCAGGAAGGGCAGCGCGAGCAGGAAGAGGATGAAGCCCGCGACGACGCCGACGAGGCGTGAAACCGAACTCCCGCTCGACCCGCGCGCGGACTTCCTGGTGCTTTCCGGGGTTTCTCTACGACTCACTGCCAACAGGATGTAGTTGGGACAGACGACTCACGGGTACGGCAACTGCCGGATCTTGCGTTTCGCCTTGTTCAATTGCTCTTGGTAGCCTTCGCCGCTCAGGGCGCGCTCGGCTGCGCGTTCGACGTCCTCGTCGGCGTCCTGTACCAGCGACGCGATGGCGTCGAGCCCCCGCCCGTCGCCGATCTGCCGAAGCGCGAAGATGGCGGCCTTTCGCACGTCCGGGTCCCGGTCACGCAACAGCCAGATGAGCGGGTCAACGGCATCCCTTGCCTGCAGCTTGCCGAGCGCCCGGGCTGCGCCCGCCCGCACCACCGGCCGGGAAGAGCGCAGAAGGCCGATGAGCGGCTGAACCGAATGGGTGCTGAGATGGATGAGTGCGCGGACGGCCGCGCCATGGACATCCTCCATCTGTTCATTGTTGTACAAGTCCGCCAGCGGCTGGCAGGCGCGTCGGTCACCGATCTTGCCCAGCCCGGTTGCGGCTTCCTTCCGAACGGCCGGCATCGCATCCTGCAGCAACTCCGCTATCCTCGGCACCGAGACGGTGTCCTTGGCCTCGGCCAGGGCCTGGATTGCCGCTATTTTCTTCTCGGGGTCAGGGTCGTTCAACTGCTCACGCAGCTTCGGCAGCTTCGAGCCGCAGGCAGGCAGGAGGAGAACCAGGCCAACCACAAAGACACAAAGAGAAGGAAGCCCGCGGCCATTGTGACCGGCTCAGTCCAGATTTCGTCATTCCTGCTTCGTCCTTTGACATTCTTCTGATGATAGCGCCTGCCGCGCACCCGTCAACCGCGCGTGTGTCGGCCCACCCGGACGTCGGGATAGTGCCGCCAAGGACGCCAAGCGCAGGCAGGCCATTTCTGTCCGGATTCATCTTGGTGTCTTTGTGTCTTAGTGGTAAACTCCTTTCGGGGTTCTTCGGTTCGCTCTGCTCCATTGACTTGGATTCCGTCCGTTCTAGACTCTCGCCTCGATGTTCAACGTCATCATCACGGGCATCACGAGCTTCCTGACCGACATGGCGTCCGAGATGGTCTACCCTCTCATCCCGCTGTATCTGTCCACGCTGGGAGCTCCGCCCGCGGTTCTCGGTGTCATCGAGGGCTTTGCCGAGAGCACCGCCTCGATTCTCAAGGTCTTTTCCGGCCGGCTCTCGGACAAGATGCGCCGCCGGAAGCCGCTCGCCATCATCGGCTACTCGGGCTCGATGCTCGGTCGGCTGCTCCTGTACGCGTCCAATGCCTGGGGATTGGTCTTCGCCGGCCGGATGGTCGACCGCATCGGCAAGGGCATCCGGGTCGCCCCGCGCGACGCTCTCATCGCCGACTGCACGCCCGTAGGCAAGCGCGGCACGGCCTTCGGCCTGCACCGCGCAATGGACACGCTGGGCGCAGCCGCCGGCGTCGCCGTCGCCATCTGGCTGGTCAGCACACTCGGCCGTGACCTTGCCCGCACCGACTACCAGCGCATCTTCCTCATCTCGCTCATCCCGGCTGCGCTGGGCGTCGCCGCCCTGTTCCTGGTTCGCGACCCCTCCCGCGCCCATGCCGAACGCCAACTGCCCCGGCTCTCGTTCCACGGCCTCCCCGCGAAGCTCAAGTGGTTTCTCCTCGTCGTCACGCTGTTCGCGCTGGGCAACTCCTCGAACCAGTTCCTCGTGCTACGGGCAAGGGACCTCGGAATGTCGGTAATCGCAGTACTTGCGGCCTATCTGTTGTACAATGTGGTGTACGGCGTGCTTTCCTATCCGTTCGGCCACCTGTCCGACCGCGTCGGCCGCAAACGCCTGCTCGTCGCCGGGTACGTATTCTACGGCCTCGTCTACATCGGCTTTGCCCTGACCCGCAGGCCCGAGTTCGTCTGGCTGCTGTTCGCGCTCTACGGCGTCTACTCGGCCCTGAACGAAGGCCTGGAGAAAGCGCTGGTGGCCGACATCGCGCCCGAGGAACACCGGGCGACCTTCATCGGTCTCCACTCGACCCTCACCGGCGTCGGACTCTTGCCCGCCTCGCTGCTTGCCGGCGGGCTTTGGAGCCTCTGGGGCCCGTCCGCACCCTTCTGGTTCGGCGGCGCGCTCGGGCTTTTGGCTGCCATCGGCCTCGCCATCGTCCTTTGACCCGGAAAGCCGAATGGAACCGCCAAGGGCCTGCCCTGCTCGTTCCTGCGGTGGCGAAGCCACACGAGCCGCGCCGGAAGGAGAGATTCTTCGACTCGTCCGACATGGCCGGGCCATCGCAGGAGCGAGCGCTCAGAATGACAGACTGGGCGGCGAGTCGAACGGGACGCCGAGACCACCAAGCGCAGGCAGGCATTCACGTCCGGACCCATCTTGATGTCTTTGTGTCTTAGTGGTGAACTCCCGTCTCGAATCCCAGGCTCTGACACCAACTTGACAACCAGCCGGCCCGGCCGATAATCAACGCCAATTACCATGTCCGAAAGGAAATAGACCCTACAACAACATGCGAAGGCTATCGTGTAAGCTTTGGGTTCAGAGTGGTTTAGTCCAGAACCATCCCTCATGCGGATTGGGCCGGCCGGAACTCCCAGGCGGCGATGCCGGCGCCTGGACCCGAAGGCCCTTTTCCATGCCGAACATACTGAAGGCTGCCACACCGGTTCAGATACTCGTGACCGGATTCGCCGTGCCGGCCGGCGCCACCTGGCTTTCGGCTCGGTTGCCGGAAATGTGGTCCGAACGGCTGCTCGCCCGGTGCTCGCCTTCCAGTCGCCCAGTCAAGCGCCGCCGGACTCCAAACAGTAACCGGTGAACGGCTGCCAGCCCTATGTCCCAAGAACCGACACAGGATTAACCACAGAGGGCACAGAGAGCACAGAGTGGATGAAGGTCGGGGTTCCGCTCCGTACTCTCCAATTCTCTGTGTGCTCTGTGGTTCAATATCGGATTCGGGGCATGTAGTGCGGTTTGACAACCCCGGGTAGCTCGCGCTATCCTAAAGAAGATGCGACTGTTCCCCCGCTTCCGCATTGTCCGGACCGACCGGAAGACTCCCGGCTGGCTCGAGGCATTCCGCTGGACAACGACCGGGCTGGTATTCGCGGCGTTTGCCCTCGTGGTCCTGGTCTGGGGCTACCGCATCGAGCTCTTCGGGACGCTCCGCTGGCTGATGAACGCGCTCAACCCGGTCGTCATCCTCGTCACGCTGGTTGACCTCGTGTTGGGCTTTGTGTCTGCGCCGGCGTTCGGGACCTACGTGCGGCGCCGGTGGCTGGACCTCGCCCTGCTGCTCCCGATCGTCGCAGCCTTGGTCACTGGCCATTCCGCTCTCCTCCTCATCGCCCTGCGCCAGTTCGTGGTGCTGACCCAGACTTTCTACCGTTCGCGCCGGTTCGCCGGTGTCATCAGCGAAATCCGGCGCCGGCCGATCCAACTGCTGGCGATCAGCTTCGTGCTGATGATCTCACTCGGTACCGTCCTGCTGACCCTGCCCGCCGCGACCGCCGACGGCCGGGGCGCGCCGGTGATCGACGCCCTCTTCACTTCAACCTCGGCGGTCTGCGTCACCGGCCTCATAGTGCGCGACACCCAGTTCTACTTCTCGCGGTTCGGCCAGTGGATAATCCTCGTCCTCGTCCAGCTCGGCGGCCTCGGCATCATGACCTTCTCGGCCAGCGTCATCGCCGTGCTCGGCGGCAAGCTCGGCATGTACGGCCGCCAGACGATGGGCGAGGTAGTTGAGGATTCGCGCGACATCGATATCGCCCACAGCCTCCGCTATATCCTGCTGTTCACCCTGCTCGCCGAGGCGTTCGGCTTCGTAGTCCTCTTCCTTCACTGGCTGGGCCGGGCCGCGCGCCCGTTCGACGCGCTCTTCAACGCGCTCTTCCACTCAGTCTCCGCCTTCTGCAACGCCGGGTTCTCCGTCTTCTCGACCAACCTCGCCGCCTTCCGCACCGACGTCGTCGTCAACCTGACCGTCATCGGCCTCGTCGTCCTCGGCGGCCTCGGGTTCAGCGTTGTCCACGAGGTATTCAACCGCCAGAACCTGCGGGCATGGCTTTCGCGACTCGCCCGGCGCACGCCCGAGCCGATGCCGCGACTCTCGGTCCACGCCGTTCTCGTCCTCCGCACCAGCGCCCTGCTGCTGCTTGCCGGGGCGGTCTTCTTCTTCTTCTTCGAGTACGACAACGCGCTCGGTCAATTGCCGCTCGGCGGCAAGCTGCTCGCCGCGCTGTTCCAGTCGGTCACGCCACGCACGGCCGGGTTCAATACCGTGCCGTTCGACAGCCTGAAACCGATAACCATGTTCATCTTCACCATTCTCATGTTCATCGGCGCCTCGCCCGGTGGCACCGGTGGCGGCGTCAAGACCAGCACGGTCGCCGTCCTCTTCCTGACCCTGCGCAACCTCGTCTCCGCCCGCTCCGAGGTCGAGGTCCGAAACCGCTCCATCCCTCGCGACACGGTCTATCGGGCCACGGCCATCTTCATCGGCGCCGGTACGGTCCTCGCGCTCGTCTTCGGCGTGCTGCTCGTCTCCGAGCAGCTCCCGTTTCTCAAGCTGCTCTTCGAGGCGGTCTCGGCTTTCGGCACGGTCGGGCTTTCGACCGGCGTCACACCGCTCTTGAGCATCCCCGGCAAGCTCAGTATCATTCTGCTGATGTACGTTGGACGGCTCGGCCCGCTGACCCTCGCCCTTGCGATGCGCGGGCGCCTCTCCCGGCTGCCGGTGCAGTACCCGCAGGCGCGTGTCATCGTCGGTTAAAGGAGGAAACAGATGAAGCAATTCGCAGTGATCGGCCTCGGCACCTTCGGCCAGCGCGTGGCCCGCACCCTGATGCAGAAGGGTGCGGAAGTCGTCGCGATCGACATGGACGCGGCCAAGGTCGAGGCGGTCAAGGACGACGTCACCCGCGCGCTCTGCATCGACGCCACCGTCGAAGATACCCTCGCCCACTCGGGCGTGCTCGACCTCGATGCGGTGGTCGTCGCGATGGGCGAGCACATGGAAGGAGCGATCCTGACCACGGCGCTGCTCAAGCGCCTCGGCGCCGGCTACATCGTCGCCCGCGCCGCCTCCGAACTCTACGCACAGATTCTCCGCGACGTCGGTGCCGACCGCACCGTGATCATCGAGGACCAGATGGCCGACCAGGTCGCCAAGACCATGGTCGCTCCCGACATCATCGACCAGCTCCAGCTTTCGACCGGCCACTCGCTCGTCGAGATGAAACCCCTGCGCGACATGGTCGGAAAGAAGCTGGGCGAGCTCGACGTCCGACGCAAGTACCAGGTCAACATCATCGCCATCAAGAAGCGCATCCCGGTCATCAACGAAGACGGCGAATCGACCTTTGACGAGAAAACCAACGACGTGCCCGGGCCCGACGACCGGATTGAGGCCGGGGACGTGCTCGTGATCGTCGGCGCGGACGCGGAACTCGAGCGGTTCGCCCAGGGCAAGTAGGGACATTGGCCAGACGGCGCGCAGCGGTGCGGCGGGGTCCGGGCCGAATCCAGACCCGGATCGCCCTGAGCATGCTCCTCTCCTCGGCCCTGGTCGCCCCGGTCATCGTCCTCTCGCTCTTCTACATCGGCCAGATGAACAGCGTCCTCGGCCGCGTCATCAACGTCGACCTCGAACTGACCCGGCTCGGCGACCGCATCACCCTCGCCTTTCTCGACGCCCGGCGCGACGAGAAGAACTTCCTGCTCTACCGTGATACCGTCGACCTCGCGAACGCGCGCACCGCCGCCAACCGGGTCCTGGCCCTTTGCTCCGAAGGACGGGCGCTCGACCGCGCGCTCACGCCGACGTTCGATTCCATTGCCGGCGACATCGCCGTCTACCGCATGCAGCTCGACACGATGGCGGCCCTGCTCGACACCGGGGCCAGCGTCTATTCGCAGGGCCTGGCCCGCCTGCGCACCGAACACGCGCGCCTGCTCGACCTGGCCGCGGCAACCGCCGACACCATCCGCCGTGACTCGGCCCTGGCCGCCGCCGACCGGCTCGCCACCCGCGCCGACGTCCCGGTCCGCGGATTGCTCGGCCGCCTGCTCAACGAACAGATACGGGCGACCGAGGCCCGAGTGACCGCCCATACCGGCGCCATCGGCGAATACGCCGCCGCCCGCGCCCGCGAATGCCAGCTCCGGACGCAACGACTCTCGACCTGGGGCCAGCGCAACATCGCGACGGCACTCATGCTCGTAATCGTCGGACTCATCTGGATCACCATCAGCCTGCCGCGGCGACTGGTTCTCCCGCTGAAACGCATCTCCAACGCGCTCGGCCGGGCCGAAAGGGGCGAGCTCGATGTCCACGTCACGGTCCATGGCCGGGACGAACTCGACCAGCTTGCCCGCCAGTTCAACCGCGTTTTCGCCCGTATCCGCGAAGTCGACGGCCGCAAGACCAACCACATCCAGCTCATTGAGCGTCGTTTCAAGCTGCTCGCCGCCGACATCGCCGAAGGCGTGCTCGTCTTCGACCGAACCCCCAACATCATCTTCGCCAACGCGGCCGTGGAGCCGCTGCTTGGCAGCCCGGCGTCCGATGCCCGCGGCCACGCGCTGGCCAGATTCCCCAGTCTCGAGTTTCTCCGCGACCCCGTCGAAGACACGCTCTCCGGTGCCGGCGGCCACCAGGAATGCGGCATCCTGCCCGGCCTGCCCTCTTCTGCAGTCTGTATCGAAGCCCTGCGTGACAACACCGGCTCAGTTGTCGCTGCCCTCGTCATCATCACCAACCCTCAGGCGCCGGAACCAGCGCAGCCGGAAACCCCCGACGCGCCGGCCTAGCCCCGGCTGTTCGACCAGCGCCATCGTCTCCGGCGGCTGACGCCGACCTGAACAAACTCACATTGTAGCCGGCCGCGGACCGCAATACGGAAGGCCGCACCCTTTCGGGCACGGCCCCTCCGGCCGATCGCCGTCCGCTACTTCGCCACTGTCCAGTGGCCGGTCCCTGGGATCTCCATCTCGTGCCCGGTCCCGCAACTTACAGAGCGGGCGGGATTCGGCAGCAGAACCCCGCCCGCTTTGCAGACCGAGCCGTGGAAAACTGGGGACAGTCCCTGGGAGTCGCACGGGCCCTGCGAAGGTACAGTCCCCGTTTTCCGTCACGGCGCTATCGGCGCGGCGACGTTGAAGACATCGGTCCGGATGGCCTGCAGCACGGCCTCGGTCATGCCGCGTTGAGCCTGCACTCGCGCAGCCGCCTGCCCAACTCCTTCTCGCCGTCAAACCGGTCTCTGAGGCTCTTCATATGCGGCTACCAGTATGCGCATGATAAGGATTCTTATCATGCACGCCGTGTCGCTTTTCCCTGTAAGTTATGAATTCTGAATTCACTATTCTCTGCGGCCTGGAAATGACACCCTCGTTGGGGGGAGGCTCTCCCCGACTCTTTGGCAGGCTCCTTGCCAGAGCCTCTCCCAAGGCCTTTGGCAAGCTCTCCGGCAAGGTCTCTCCCAAGCTCATTGGTCAAGTCTCCGGCAGGGTCTTTGCCCCGCTCTCTGGCAAGGTCTCTGGCGAGGTCTCTGCCAAGGACTCTGGCAATGGCTTTCCCCCGCTCCTTGGCAGAGCCTCTGGCAAGGTTTCTCCCAAGCTCATTGGCGAGGTCTCCGGCAAGGCCTTTGGCAGACTCTTAGGCAATGCCTCTCCCAAGCTCTTTGCCCCGCTCTCTGCTAATGCCTTTGCCCGGTTCCAACGTCCATCCCGCCACCGGGCCGTTTGGCGTCTGCGGCTGTTGGCTTGACTCCGCCCTGCTGTCCTCATATGTGTAATCCGCTTTCTACGAGGAAAAAGGGCAGGCTATTCTCACAAGAACCCCAAAGGGGTACCCCCGGGGGGCATTCCCCCCGTCAATTGGTTCCCCGATTCCTTCCCGGAT
>Ga0163202_1000112_pt1 | contig 14123 bp, 13 predicted proteins | sample PL_2010_300m_FD_113540 | JGI IMG/M metagenome (GOLD analysis project Ga0163202, IMG submission 113540) | Freshwater microbial communities from Powell Lake, British Columbia, Canada to study Microbial Dark Matter (Phase II) - PL_2010_300m | ecosystem: Environmental > Aquatic > Freshwater > Lake ... | reverse complement strand
CTGCCATCGTACCAGGCCCGGCTTTGTGTCTTGGTGTCTTTGTGGTGAGATTCCGAGTCCGCATTCTGACATCTGACTTCTCACCTTGCACCGCCTGCCAGCGCAACCACCTTCAGCACCGCGTCCGCCATCGTCTCCGCCGGGGTCACGGGGCTGCCTTTCAGAATCTCGCGCGCCTTCTCGGCATTGGTCCCGGTCAGCCGCGCCACCAGCGGCACCTTGATGTCGGCCTGCTTCTGCGCCGCGAGTAGCCCGTTCGCGATGTCGTCGCAGCGGGTAATGCCGCCGAAGATGTTGATGAGGATGGTCTTCACGTTCGGGTCGGACAGGATGATACGCATGGCGGTGACCATCTTCTCCGGCGAGGACGAGCCGCCCACGTCGAGGAAGTTCGCCGGCTCGCCGCCGTAGCGCTTGATCAGGTCCATCGTCGCCATCGCCAACCCTGCCCCGTTCACCACGCAGCCGACGTTGCCCGACAGCTTGATATAGGTAAGGCCCGCGGTCTTGGCCTCGACCTCGGTCGGCTCTTCGGCCGACAGGTCGCGCATCGCCTGCCACTCCTTGTGCCGGAAGTCGGCGTTGTCGTCGAAGTTGATCTTCGCGTCGAGCGCGAGGAGCGAGCCTGTGCCGAGTTTCACCAGCGGGTTGATCTCGATGAGCGAGCAGTCCTTCTCCACGAAGATACGGTAGAGCTTCTGCGCGATGCCCGCGAACTCCCGCGCCAGCTTCGCGTCGCCGTACAGGGCCATGCCCACGTTCCGCGCCTGGAACCCGAGCAGCCCGGCGGCCGGGTCAATGGCGGCCTTCAGTATCTTCTCCGGCGTTGCCTTCGCTACTTCCTCTATCTCCACGCCGCCGGCAGACGACGCCATCAGCACCGGCGCGCGGGAAGCGCGGTCCACAATGATGCCCACGTACGCCTCGCCCTTGATGTCCACGCACTCTGACACCAGCACCTTGTTGACTTTCAGCCCCTTGATGTCCATACCGAGGATGCCGCCGGCGACCGATTCGACCTCGTGGAGGTGCTCGACCTTCTTCACCCCGCCCGCCTTGCCGCGTCCGCCGACCAACACCTGAGCCTTGATGACAACCGGCATCCCCAGCTCGCGGGCGAGCGAGGTAGCCTCGGCCGGCTTCGCCGCGACCCGTTCTCGGGGAACCGGAATCCCGAAAGCGGCAAATATCTCCTTGGCCTGATACTCGTGGATTTTCATAGGTGCGAGAATCTAGCACGAGCAGCCTTGGAGTCAAGAACACGGAAGCCCTGAGAAACCATCCACAGATTCCGCAGATTACGCGGATTGCGCAGGATTTCCTCTGCCCGAACGCCGCCATCCGCCACTGGTAGTTGGAAACTGGGAGTTGGAGACTCGCGGCGCAGCCGCGGCTGTACATCGCGAAGTACCTCTCGCTGTAGGTCAGCACATATACTCACTGGTGTCTTGCGCTGCGTCCTCGCCCGTGTCTTCTCCTGAATCTCAACTTTGACCTCAGCCTGAACCTCAGGCTCTATCCCGCGCTGAACCGCGCGCCGTTTTGGAGCTCGTTCCGGAAGCTGTTCGAGAAGCCGAACCCGTTGTCGTTCCGCTCGTCGTAGGACTTGAGGAATCGGTCGTCGTTGGTGTTGGCATATCTCCGGCCGCTTCGGCAGACACTGCCCCCCAGGTAGTCTGTGGGCCGCCCAGTGGGCGGGAGAATTGCGGTTCCGGCTGTGCCCAGCCACTACATATGGATTGCCGGCAACCCACGGCCACGCCGCGCCTGTGATTTGACTCGCAGTACAACTCCTCTCATCGGCATTAGAGAAACCACAACCCCCAAACGTAACACCGTTCGTTCCTTCGTGCATCGTACATCGTTGGCCGCAGCGGCCCCTGTCTGACAGTGCCTCGTACTCCTAAGTCACTCATCATTCATCGCTTATCGCTCCATCGCTCTTCTCGGCAGCCGTCCCCCGGACTACAGGGGGAGTTCTTGCCCTTTATACGGCACCCGTCCCTGCCCTCGTTCCCGCACCTGTAGCAGAACCTGTCCTAGTCCTCGTCCCTGCACCTGTAACAGCACCTGACTCTGCCTCCGATCCTGCACCCGTAACAGCACCCGGTCCTCGTCCTGCAACAGCCCTCAGTCCTGCACCTGCCTCGCAACCCGCTTGACCCTCTGCCCGTCACTGCAACCTGTATGTAAACTGGAAACTGGTAACTCGCGCCTCCACCGCGTCCCGCCGCCGGCTTGACATCCGTGCCAGCAGGACTACCATATCCGCGATGAACGACGGCCAACAGCTAGCAGCCAACGGCTGACGGCCTCAAAGTGACAGGAGGTGTTGAATGAGACTGGTGAATGAAGTCATGCGGTGGGTAATCGGCCTGGTGCTGGCCGGCGGGTTGGTGTGGGCAGTGGCCGTGTGGCGTTCGCGGCGCCGGCCTGCGGGGTTGGTTGCTGCCGCTTGCGCGCTGCAACTTGCCGTCCGCGTGATCTGGATACCGGGGGTGAGGCTACTGTTCGGACCGCTGTCCAGCGCGTCCAGTTCAGTCCAGCGCTTCTTCATCCTCTCCGGAATCACGCTCGGCCAACTCTCGCTGGCCGTGTCGCTCGGCCTCCTGGTCTACGCCGCCTTGAGCCCCGCTAGCCGCAAGCCGTAGGGACTTCGGCAGCAGCAGCCGCGGCTACTCCACTATATCCTCAGGCGTCTGTTTCTGCTGGCACTCCGGGCACTTCGTGCCCCAGGTGGGTTCGCCGCGCATGACCTCGTAGTCAAAGGTCGGCCAGGTGCTGCAAGTGTGCACCCAGTGCCAGACATCGGTGTCTTTCTTCAGCCGGTATTCTATCATCTAGTCCTCCTCGTGTAGCGGCCGTTTGACTGTAACCCGTGTGAATATGAAGTCAAGTGCGGCTGTGACAAGAGAGCAGGCAGCAGACAGTAGACAGCAGGCTGGGGGCCGCGGCCTTGAACAGCTAGCGGAAACGGGGCCAGAACGCGGGCACGGAATCGGTGTAGGTCTTTAGCTCGTTCTTGAGCAAGTCCCGCAGGTGAGCATCTTCGTATCTGGCCTGCACGAGCAGCAGCGGCAGGCCGATAACGACTGCAAGCACAAGCCCGCCCCAGGAACGGAATACCAGCGCGGCTCCGACGAGCTGGACGAAGGTAGCGAAGTAACGCGGGTGGCGGGCGAGTTTCTGGAACCTGAGCGCGACGAACCGCTTCTCCGGCAGGACCAGTGTCTCTTCCTTGCTCCCTCGGGCCGGTGGCCTGACTTGCGCGATTCCCAACAGGCTCAGGAGCGTGCCCAGCCGCAGGTAGGTCCCGATTCCGAAGACGACGAGGCCGAACAGCCCGGTCACCACGATCGGGACCGGAATCTGGGTCCACCGCCACCAGATGAAGTCCGCGCCCGAGTAGGCAAGGAGAGGATAGACGAAGAAAGCAAAGACGCCGCGCCAGAGCGCCGAATGCTCGACCACGCCGGACTGGAAGAAAGGCGAGCCGAAGTAGTATTCAACCGACAGCCAGAGGACGAAGGCGTAGGCGAACAGCACCGGCAAGGTCATACGGTCCGGTATCGCGTCCCGGAAGAAGTTGGTGAAGAAGACGAGAAAGTAGAGCGTTACGAGCACGGTCCAGATGAACCGGCCGGTCTTGAACCGCTTGATGAAGGGGCTCATTTGACTTGGCCAGATTCTAGGATGTCCAGGCACATTGTCCAGAGCGGCCGGGACGAGAGCTCGAAGCCCGGCAATGCCATGCCTGGGTAGCGCTGCAGGTAGTCGACGGTTGTGGCAACGCGGTAGGTCAGGCCGCGGGACAACTTGGAGCGGGACAAGCCGGGCCTCAGCGCCAGCTCCGCGGGCCAGCCGGACAGGACGTCGCCCTGGACTTTCAGGATCGCCAGCCGTCCCGGGTCACGCAGGAGAGCAATCAGGTCCCCAACTAGCGCCGGTTCGGCAAAATCGGAGACGAAGATCGAGTCGCACAGAAACCCGTCGGCATTCTCCGCCGCCAGCAGGCCGTCAACCAGCAAGCCCCCCAGACGGTCCGGTGTCCACTTGTGGCTCGGCAACGGTAGGTTGCGGTTGGCAGCAGCTGCAGCCGACCTCCCGATAGAATCCACTATCCGCGCAACGGCAGAGTCCGGTTTGAACTGGTTGAGGTCTACTGACCGCGCGGTAAGACGACCCGCGTCGGCGCTGACATCGTAGCAGTTCACGCGGCTCGTGTCGTCCGCGGAAGTCATCACGAACTTCCCGGACGCGTTGACGTTGACCGTGAAGTCAGCACCCCAGGCCGAACCGGAGGAGCGAGGTTCGACCATGACGCCGACCAGGTCCGCCCGCTGGCGCATCAGGGTCAGTGTCCTGGCAGCCGCGAATCCCGGAGCCGCATATCTGATGCCGGCCAGGTGTGTAAGAACATTCGAAGAGTCAAGGGCGAGGCCGGTAGCAGAAAGCACCGCCGCACCGCTCCGCTTGACCATGAACGGGTGACCGACGGTCTGGCCGCCCGCATCGAGCAGGCTGGCAGACAGAGAGTAGAACCGGGCCCTCGCAATCATCTCGTTCAGCCGGGGCAGACCGAACGAAAGCCACTCCGGGGTCAGAACAACCGCGTCAACGCCAGCGCGACTGAGCATGGACACCTGAGCCGCGCCATCGCTCACGGCCTTCAGTACGTTGTCGGCAAATGGATCACCGGTCACAAGCCAGATCGTCGGGCTGACCGCCTGCCGCGTCTTGACCGCCGCGGCATACAGTGCCAATCGGCCGAGGCGGGCGTCGGTCACGAAGATACGAACCGGCCGCGCCGCCGGACTGACTGCCTGGCGTACGCACCGCAGCGAACCCGCCGCAAGCAGAACGCAGCCCGCGACCAGCAGCAGACGTTTGACCGCAGACGATGAACGAAGAACGATGAACGAGGAACGACTAGCGATGTACGCCTACTGCTTCTCAGCCGTGGACTGAGGCTCCTCTTCGATGAGTGCGACGTCCACGACCGCATCGCCTTTGTCAACCGACATCACCCTGACGCCGGTCGTGGCGCGTCCGCATTTGCGGATTTCCGAGCAGTTGACCCGAATGACGATGCCCTGCTTCGAGGTGAGGATGACCTCGGATGAATCGCTGCACGCCTTTGCCGCAGCGAGCTGGCCCGATTTCTCGACCGGTTTGGCGGCTATGATACCCGACCCGCCGCGGCTCTGGACCCGGAACTCCTCAAAGTCGGTCCGCTTGCCGTACCCATTGTCAAACACGGTCAAGAGCGACTGGTTGTCGCGGACGACGACGGCGCCGACGACCGAGTCGCCCTTGGCGAGTCGGACGCCGCGCACTCCCGCCGCGTTCCGCCCCATGTCGCGCGAGTCCTTCTCGTGGAACCGGATGGATTGGCCGTGGCGGGTGACGAGCAGGATGTCGTCCTTGCCCGACGTCAGCAGGGTGGCGACAAGCGAGTCGCCCTTCTCGATGCCCATCGCGATGATGCCCTTGCGCCGGGGGTTGGCAAATTGGTCGAGCGTCACCCGTTTGATCTTGCCCAGGCGGGTGACGAAGAAGACGAACTGCTTCGCCGTGAAGTCACGCACCGCCAGGTACGACGTGGTCGATTCATCCTTCTCCATCTCGACGAGGTTGGCGATTGACCGGCCCTTGGCCGCGTGCGAACCTTCGGGTATCTCGTAGACCTTCTGCCAGTAGCAACGGCCCTTGTCGGTGAAGAACAGCATGTAGTCGTGGGTCGAGGCGATGAACAGGCCTTCGACGAAGTCCTCTTGCTGTACCGATACTCCAGTCCGGCCCTGACCGCCCCTCCCCTGCCGGCGGTAGACCGACACCGGCATCCGCTTGATGTAACCGCGATGGGTGACGGTGACGGCCATATCCTCTTCCTTGATGAGGTCCTCGATCGACAGTTCTTCGGCCTCACCACGGATGATCTTGGTCCGGCGCTCGTCCGCATAGCGCCGCTTCACTTCGAGGAGTTCATTCCGGATCTCGCTCATCATCGCGCTGCGCGAATCGAGAAGGTTCCTCAGCCGGCTGATTTCCTTGATCAGGTCCTTGTATTCAGCGTCGATCTTCTCGCGTTCCAGGCCAGTAAGACGGGCCAGGCGCATCTCCAGGATGGCGTCGGCCTGGCGCTCGGAGAGCTTGAACTTGGTCATCAGGCCCTGGCGGGCGGTTTCGGTATCCTTCGACTTCTTGATGAGCTCGATGACGGCGTCGATGTTCTTTAGCGCGATCTTCAGGCCCTCGAGGATGTGGGCGCGGTCCTCGGCCCGCTTCAGTTCGTACCGGGTCCGGCGCGTCACGGTCTCGAACCGGAACTTGAGGAATTCCTCGAGCAACGGCTTCAGGCCCAGGGTCCGGGGCTGGCCGTTCACCAGTACTAGCAATATGATACCGAACGACGACTGCAGCTCAGTGTGCTTGTAGAGCTGGTTGAGGACGACTTCCTTGACCGCGTCCCGTTTCAGGTCGAGCACGATCCGCATGCCGTCGCGGTCCGACTCGTCCCGCAGGTCGGCGATGCCCAGGACCTTCTTGTCGCGCACCAGTTGAGCGATGCGCTCGATGAGCGTCGTCTTGTTGACCTGGTAGGGAATCTCGCTGACGATGAGCCGGTCCTTGCCGGCCTTCACCTCTTCGAAGGTAACCGTGCCCCGCATCGAGATAGTGCCGCGACCGGTCTCGTACGCCTGCTTGATGCCTTCCACTCCGACGATGGTCGCGCCGGTCGGAAAGTCCGGCCCGCGCACCTTCTTTGTCAGTTCCTTGCTCTCAGTCTTCGGGTCGTCAATCAGAAGGACCAGGGCTTCAATCAGCTCGCCGAGGTTGTGGGGCGGGATGTTGGTCGCCATGCCGACCGCGATGCCGGCGGCACCGTTGGCCAGCAGGTTCGGAAAGGCAGCGGGCAGAACCGTGGGCTCTTTGAGTCGCTCGTCGAAGTTCGGCTGGAAGTCAACCGTGTCCTTGTCCAGGTCGTGCAGCAGTTCGGTGGCGAGCGGTGAGAGTTTGGCTTCGGTGTACCGGTACGCGGCGGCCGCGTCGCCGTCAACCGAACCGAAGTTGCCCTGGCCATGAACCAGCGGGTACCGAAGCGAGAACGTCTGCGCCATCCGCACCATCGCGTCATAGACCGCGCTATCACCGTGAGGATGATACTTGCCCAGCACGTCGCCGACCACTGTGGCCGACTTGCGTGTCGCCCGCGAAGGGATGAGGCCCATCTCGTTCATTGTGAAGAGGATACGCCGCTGGACCGGCTTCAGGCCGTCACGGACATCGGGCAGGGCGCGCGCCACGATGACTGACATGGCATAGTCGAGGAAGGACTTGCGGACCTCGTCCTCGATGTATACGGGTACTACGGAATCTTCGTGGAACACGCGCGGTAAATATAGCTGTGTGACACTCGAAAGTCAAACGCTACAAGGCGACAGAAGCACTGCGCCGCGAGTTGACACTACCACTGAAATGGCTATCATACCCCACGGCCTTTCAGCAGGTCTAAGGAGGACCATAATGCCCAGTTTCCGCAGGCCAAGTCTGGTGATTATTCTACTGACGGCGACGCTGTTCGTGCCGCTCGCCGCACAGCAGATTCCGTTTGATGCCCTGATGCGCGGCGGCCGGATACACTACGAAGGCCAGCGCTACGAACGCGCCAAGGAGCAGTTCACCAAGGCGCTGACCCAGTACGGAGCGACCGCCGACAACTCCGCGCTGGGCCAGATTGAGCTCTGGCTCGGGCTCAGTGAAGAACGGTTGCACAACCACGCAGACGCAGCCGATCACTTCGTCACCGCAATGGAAAAGGATACGGCGCTCGAGGCCAAGATCCGCGCCAACGAGCAGTGGCAGTACCTCGCGTGGACTGCGCTCATCAGCGCCACGCGCGACAGCTTTGACGCCGGCGCCAACGACGTCGCACTCCGGTTCGCGCTCGCGACGCTCAGGGTCGACCCGTCCAAGTCCCAGACCTACGCGGTAGTCGCCAAGATCTACGAGGCACTCGGACGCTACGACGACATGCGCGCCGTCGCCGGTGACCTGCTGAAGTTGGATGCGGGCGCCCCTGAGGCGCTGAGCCTGCTCGGGCTGTACTTCCTGCAGAAGCCGGACAGCCTCTGGTCGTCCAAGGAGGCCAAGGCCGTGCGCTGGGACTCAGCCGGCTACTACTACGACGAAGCCATCGCGTCATACGAGAAGCGCTACGTCGCTGCCAAGGCTGACCTCGCGAAGCAACTCAAGCTGACCGACTCGGTCCGGCTGAACCAGGTCGTCGCCCAACTGGTTGAGAAGAGCCGCCTGCAAGACCAGTCCGAGTTGAAGCGCTACATCGAAACGGACATCAACGCGGCAAAGCAGCTTGCCGAAATCGCCCAGACCGCCGGTCGACTTTTCTACGCTGCCAATAACCTGAACGTGGCCAGCTCGCGAGCCGGCACGGCCATGCTCCGCGCCGCGGCCGAAACCAAACAAGACACCTCGGCGCGCTTCACAGCGAAAGCCGAGCAGCTGTTCGCCCGCGCGGTTGAGTACGACGCCTCAGACTTTTCCTCGCTCTTCAACCTCGGGATAACGCAGTACCAGGGCAAGAAGGACAGCCTTGCTGAGAAATCGCTCCAAGCCGTGATCGACGGCGCGGTGGTACCGGTCGGCACCCTGCCTCAACCGTGGCTCGACTCCGTGCTCGCCCTGGTAACCCCGACCGCGGCCGAAACCGGCTACACGCAACTAGCTGACAAGCTCGCCGCCAAGGTCGATTCGTTACTGGCCGCCCGGGGCCGGAAGTATGCCGGGCATGGCTGGCTCTACTTCCCTGAACTCAAGACTCGGAAGCCGGCCGGCCCCGCCACCGTTGCGGACACCACCGGCATGTTCCTGAGCCTCGGGATACCGCAGTTGATGGAACAAGCATACTTGTGGCTGGGTTCGAGCCAGACAGGCCTGGCCACAACGCTCTCCGACGCGGGCAAGAAGGACGCGGCCAAGGCGGGCTACGGACGAGCCATCGTCAACCTGGTTATTGCCACCAAGCTCGACCCCAACAACTCGGACGCGTTCCAGAACCTCGGCATCTGCTACCGGGAAATCAACCAGAAAGACAGAGCCTTGAGAGCTTTCGAGACTGCCGAGAAGCTCAGGAAGCAGGGTCACTAACCCCAAGGAAACGGAAACATGACCAAACTCCTAAATGTGCTGATAGTCCTGCTGGCGGCGGCGCTCGTGTTTGTCATTCTCTACCCCCAGATCCAGCAGAACCGGCCGATTGACCTCACGTTTGCCTGCGACAGCTCGGTCACCTCTCTACCAATACTCGTCGGAGTGGACGAGAGCCTGTTCGTCAAGAACCGTATCCGACCGACTCTGGTCTTTTACTCCGACCCGGACCAGGCCATCGCCGACCTCTTTGCCGGCAAGGTGGACGTAGGGGTATTCCCGTGGAGTACGGTCTTGAAACGCATTGCGGCCAAGGGTGAAACGCTCAAGGTCTTCATGGGTGAAGAATTCCGGCAGTCTTTGCCGGTGGACGCAATCGTCGCGCCGCTCAAGTCGCCGGTCAAGACCGCGTCCGACATCCGGGGAAGGCGGTTTATCTATCCGCCCCAAGTGCGCGACTACATCCCGGTCGTGTTAACCAACCTTGGATTGAGAGCCGAAGATGTGAAGCTGACCGAGGTGCCGTTCTCTGCTCTGCTTCAGGAACTGGCGGCCGGGACCTGCGACGCGGCCTGGGTTATCGAACCGCTGCTCTGCCCGCTGGACACAACCCAGTATCGCATCGTCCAGTACAGCGTGCTGCCTCGGTTCGTTTCCCAGCCGTTTCCCGGCGCTGCAATCGGGTTCGCCCCCGGGTTTCCGCAAACCTACCGGCAAGGACCGAAGCGCCTTAAGATTGCGACCGACGCAGCCATGGCGTTTATTGAGACCAAGGGTGACCTGGCGAAGCAGGTTCTGGCCAAGTACTTCCCGTACTGCACCCAATCCCGTGGTTTCTGCCGGATCCCCGAACTGCAGCGCAACACGGAGATCAACAAGCCAGCGGTCGCCGCCCTTGCCAGCCGGTTGAAGCTCACCGGTGTGTTGACAAGCGAGGTCAACACGCAGGGCGTATTTCCGGACCCGCAGATATTCTCGCGCTAGCGTTTTGGTCCGGTCGTGCTAGATGGGGGGTCGGCGGTCCCCTGTAACCCGAAACCCGCCTATGCGGGATCGAAAGAGCGTCATGAGGCCGAACCGGGGCGAATCAGGTCCGCGAGTCAGGCAACGATGAAGGCCGGGTCTTGCGATGGTCGCTGCCGTGAACCCCGCCAGGACCGGAAGGTAGCAACGGTAAGCGGATTGGTGGCCAGTCGCAAATCTGCCTGGCTGGAGCTGCCCGCTTGTGCGACCCTCTCCCTGACCGGACGAAGACGCCCGCACGGCCGGACCTTTGTCGACAAACGATGAACGATGAGCGAGGAATGATCAGCGAGGAACGAGGGAATGGCGAGTAGAGTCCTCACCCTCAAGTATCGGCCGCAGCGCTTTGACGAACTCCTGGTGCAGGACCACGTTCGCGATACGATGAAGCGCGCGATCGAGAAGAACCGGCTCGCCAATGCCTACCTGTTCTGCGGCCCCCGTGGCGTGGGCAAGACGACAACCGCTCGCATCCTCGCGAAGAGCCTGAACTGCGAGAAGGGTCCGACCATCACCCCCTGCAATAAGTGCTCGTTCTGTACCGAGATAACCGCGTCCCGGAGCATGGACGTCATCGAGATCGATGGCGCGTCGAACAACAGCGTGGACGACGTGCGCGAACTGCGCGAGAACGCCAGGTACACACCGAGTTCCGGGCGCTTCAAGATCTACATCATTGATGAAGTCCATATGCTCTCCCCGTCGGCGTTCAACGCTTTGCTCAAGACCCTGGAGGAACCTCCGGCCCACGTGAAGTTCGTCTTCGCGACAACCGAGGCACACAAGGTGCCAGCGACCATCGTCTCCCGCTGTCAGCGGTTCGACTTCCGCCGGGCGACCCCGGCTGAGATCAAGGACCGACTCGCCTGGCTGGCAAAACAGGAGAAGATCAAGGCCTCAGATGCGGCGCTGATGGCGATAGCCCGGCGCGCGGACGGCGCAATCCGGGACGGTGAAGGCATCCTCGACCAGTTGTCGGCATTCCGGCCCGATGGAATCGAGCTCAATGACGTCGAAGAGCTTCTGGGACTGATGCCATCCGAGGTGTTCCTCGACTACGCTGACCTCGTGCTTGCCGGTAACGAACCGGGACTGATGAGTTTCATCGCGCGGCTGTTTGAATCCGGGTACGACCATGTTGAATTCCACTCCGGAATAGTGCGCCACTTCCGCGACCTGCTGGTGCTTGAGGTCAGCGGCAGAGAGTCGGGTCTCAGCCTGCTGCCGGGTGAAGTCGAACGCATGGTAGGTCAGGCCAAGTTGTTCGGCCGCGGCGAGTTGCTGAGGATTCTCCATGACATCACTCAGTACGAATCCCAGGCCGGCACCACACACTATCCCCGAGTGCTGCTTGAGGTGATGTCCCTGGAACTGGCCTCGGGGCACTCCGGTCCGGCCAGCGCGGGGAAGGGCCGGGACGCGACAGCGGAGGCTACCGATACGCCGACCGCCGGTGACCGACCACTGACCATGGGCACGCTCTGGGCCGAGCTGCGCCTGCGCACGAACAAACATCCGGGGATGCTTGCCGGCTTCCTTGACCTAGCCGCGCCGGTGTCGCTCGAGGACGATACACTCACCATCTCCCTGCCCTCGAAGCAGAAGGCGGCGGCCGAGAAGCTCCAAGAGAACGCCAAACACCTCACCGCCACTTTGACCGAAGTCACGGGCAGGCCGACGAAGCTCGCAATCCAGTTGACGAAGAAGCCCGGACCGGACCCGACCCGTGAGCGAGTCAACCGCATTCTGGGCGAAGTAGACGAAAGGGAGCAGCGTTGAAGCGTTCCCTCGAGCAGCTGGTGGCGACGCTGGTCAAGCTGCCGGGAATCGGCCGCAAGACGGCACAGCGCATCGCGTTCTACCTCCTCAAACAGCCCAACGTCGCCCGCGAGATGGCGGATTCGATAGTCGAGGCCAGCTCCAAGCTCCGGCCGTGCCCGATCTGCTTCAGCCTGACCGAAGAGCCGCAGTGCGACGTCTGCTCGGACCCGACTCGTGATCATTCCATAGTATGCGTGGTCGAGGAGCCGGCCGACGTGCTGACCCTCGAGCAATCCGGCCAGCACCGCGGTTCATACCACGTGCTGGGCGGCATCCTGTCGCCTATCGATGACGTTGGGCCGGATGACCTGCACGTGAAAGAACTGCTCGCGCGGGCCGCGTCCGGGGTTCACGAGGTCATCATCGCCACCAACCCGACCACCGAGGGGGAAGCAACCGCCATTTATGTCGCCGAACAGCTCAAAGCCACGGGAGTGCGCGTCACACGGATCGCCCGCGGCCTGCCGGTGGGATCCGACCTCGATCTTGCCGACACCGAGACCATCCTGCGTGCGCTTGAGGGCCGACGCGAACTGTGAAGCGCTTGACCGACGGCCCCGAACGTCTATGATATAAGAGACCGCCTACTGGAGGAACCAATGAACCTGAAACTGACTGGACGCCATCTCGATATCACACCGTACCTTAGGGCGCACGTCGACGAGAAGGTAAAGAAACTGGACCACTTCAACAGCCACATCATCGAGGCCGAGATTGTCCTCCTCAAGGAAGGCGCGAAGGACGTCGCCGAGGGCAAGATTCACCTGAGTCACACCGTCCTCACGGCCAAGGGCAAGGGCAAGGACATGTACATCGCAGTCAACGACGTCATCGACAAACTGGTCGCCCAGCTCCACCGCCAGCAGGGCAAGTTTCAGACCCGCAAGCGACACAACCCAGCCACGCCGCCGACCGATGGAAACTGAAACGAAGCCCCTGACCGTCGCCGCCCTGGCCGGCGAGAAACGGGAGGAGTGGGGACTCAAGATTGCTGCGGGCAAACGGTGGCTGGCGGACAACGTGGTCGCAACCGGCGACATCAACCGGCCGGGAATGGCCCTGGCCGGGTACACCGGCGTGTTCCTGCGTGAGCGAATCCAAATCGTCGGCAGCACCGAGCTGTCCTACCTCGCGACCCTGACCCCGGAGCAGCAGCACGAGGCGGTGCACCGGCTCTTCTCGCTGCGTCCGCCCTGCGTCATCGTGACCAAGGGCCTGAGCCTGCCACCGGTCTGGAAGACCGAGGCCGCCGAGTTAGGCGTACCGGTCCTGCTCACGCCGATGGACACCACGCCGTTCATCCACGCTCTTTCCGCTTTCATCAACTACCGGCTCGCGGCCCGGGATTTCGTCAACGGCGAACTGGTCGACGTGTTCGGGGTCGGCCTGCTCATCACCGGCGACTCCGGCATCGGCAAGTCCGAATGCGCCCTCGAGCTCGTTGACCGGGGACATCGCCTGATTGCCGACGACCTGGTCAAGGTGCTCCGCCGCGGCACCGGCATCGTGATGGGATATTCCGCAGCCCGCACGCCGGAACTGGCTCACCACATTGAGATTCGCGGCGTCGGGATCGTGGACGTCTACAGCCTGTACGGCGTGCGTGCGATCCGCATTCAGAAGCGCATCGAGGTCGAAGTGAAGCTCGTCCATTTGAAGCCGGGTATGGACTACGAACGGACCGGCATCGAGGAGAAACTGACCGATATCCTGGGCGTCCACATCCCGCGCGTGACAATCCCGGTGATACCAGGCAAGAACCTGGCGCTGGTTCTTGAAGTTATCGCCAAGAACCACATCCTGAAGGTCTTCGGCTACCAGCCTGCTAAGGTCTTCGACGATGCGCTCACGTCGGTGATGAGCAAGTCCCCGAAAATCGACCCGTTCATCACCGCCGACCAGGAATGAGGTAAGCCAGCGATGGTCTGCGCGATCGTCACCGGCCAGGGCGATTTGCCGCGGGCCCTGCTGGAGGCGGCACGCGCCATGAGCATGTCCCTCGCTTAGTTGAAATTGGTAGCGGCCCCCACGTCACTTTAGACAACCTTGCCAGCGGCGTCAACTGCCGCGTTCGGTGCGGTTCGCCCGATGACCGCCAGCAAAGCACCGAT
>Ga0163202_1000110_pt1 | contig 14274 bp, 13 predicted proteins | sample PL_2010_300m_FD_113540 | JGI IMG/M metagenome (GOLD analysis project Ga0163202, IMG submission 113540) | Freshwater microbial communities from Powell Lake, British Columbia, Canada to study Microbial Dark Matter (Phase II) - PL_2010_300m | ecosystem: Environmental > Aquatic > Freshwater > Lake ... | reverse complement strand
GCAATATATAGGATCAGGCGGCCGGCGTCAATGAGGGAATGGCCTTAGTTTTTCAGAGGGATGCCCGTCACGGACTTAGTCGTGGTGCTTTCCGGTCATGGTTTCGATGTCGATCCGGATGATCGTCGTTTTGGCGAAGAACTCCTCGGAATAGGAGAAGGGGCCTTGGGCGCCGTAGTGCTCCATGATCCGGTCCAGGGCGAGCCGCTTTTCGTCGGGCTCCTCCACGATGACCGCCCGGCCGAAACCGATGACGCTGTCGAAACGGGTGCTGCAGCCGCAACCCAGTTCATGACGGTACACTTCATGGATGATGTCCATCTCGAAGCAGACCCTGTCGTTCTTCCGGATTACATCGATCTTGCGGCCTTCCCGGGCGCAGTGGAGGTAGACGCACCGTTCCCCCAGGCCGAAGTTCATGGGGACGACGTAGGGCATCCCATCGTCGGATAGCCCGATCCGGCAGACCTGCGCCTCCTCCATGACCGCCCGGATGGCGGCCTGATCCATGATTTCACGATCCTTTCTCCTCATTGCTGTTCTCCTCGTTCTTCTTCCGCCCGGCGGACTTCGTCCAGGAGACGGCGGACACGGTCGAAGTCCTTCTTGAAGCGGATGGGTTTCCCCCGGTTGTCGCGGACATTAGTTTGCATGCAACTGTCGATTCCCGCAGGCTTCACGCGGCCGATGGCATCGAAAACGTTCTCCGGGGCAATCCCCCCGGCGAGGATCACGGGAATTCGGCTTGCCTCGGCGAGTGCGGAGGCGAGATCCCAGTCGCAGACCTCCCCGGTGATGCCGACGTACCCCGCCACCGGCTGATCGGCGTTTTGCTTCTCGTATCCCCGGAGGGTGTCGGTCATGAAGCCGTCGGTGTGCGGCTCCAGCATGCGGGCGATCTCCAGGATGGTCTCCCGGACGGCGGCGGGATCGGCCGGACCCGGTTCGGGAATCGGGATGGAGCGGGTGATCCCGAGCGGGGGGAACTCCTTCTTTACCCGCTGCTGGATCCGGATGAGCTCCGCACAGAGGGCTTCACGCCTCCCGAGGTCATGGGGTGCCAGGGGGATCAGCTCGCAGAAATGGACAAAATCGGGTTGGTAATAGTCCAGGGCGCGGAGGATGTCGTCCTCCTTCGCCAGCAGGGGGATCAGGCTGCTCTTCGCCCCCGATCCGCGGACCAGTCGGACGACGTCCCGCACGGCGGGGACCTTCCAAGTCTCCGGCGAGAGGATCACGCTGCCGATGCGATCCACCCCCAGACCGATCAGCCGCTCCGCCTCCCGGGGCTCCTGGATTTCGTAAAGCTGAACGATGATTCGTTTCATCCGTTTCCATCCACCGCCGAAGTATTCGCCTCTCTACCGGTTTTCCGACAAGAGATCAACTCTTTTCCGGACCCTCCTCCCGCTGATCCGATTTCACCGGGCTGAAATTTGTATTCCTCGGCCGCTTTTCATGATAAAATCATTTTGGCCTTTATGGTTGACGAAGCAATGCAGGCCCCCGCGAAGGGGATTCAAACCATAAAACAGGGAGATTGCAGATGCATGCGAATGATCAGGAAAAATTATCCGGTGTGTTTCCGCCTTGCATGACCGTTTTTGACGAGAATGAGGAGGTGGCCTACGACAAAATCGCAGTGAACATTGAACGCTATAACCGGACAAAATTAAAAGGCTATATGCCGCTGGGAAGCAACGGGGAGTTCCGCAGTCTCACCGATGAGGAATCGGTAAAAATAATCGAGGTCTATCGGAGAACCATGGACAAGGGCAAAACGCTGATTGCCGGCGTGGGAAGGGAATCCGCAAAAATCACGATCGAATTTATCAAGCGGATTGCAGACAAAGGGGTCGATTTTGCGACCATTCTGCCCCCATACTACTTCGTGGGCTTCATGACGGATGACGCCCTGATCCGGTATTACACAAAGATTGCCGACGAATCGCCGGTTCCGGTCATGATGTACAACGCCCCCAAATTCGCCGCTGGACTCACCTTCTCCGCATCCCTGGTGTCGGTGTTGGCCGCCCATCCCAATATTGCGGGGATGAAAGACACATCCAAGGAGGAGATCTCCATGTATATCAACGCCGTCCCGAAGGGGGCCCATTATTGCGTCATGGCCGGGACGATCGAGAAATTCTATTCGGGGCTCATGCTCGGCGCCGTCGGCGGGGTGCTGTCGATGGCCAATTATCTTCCGGATATGTGCTGCCGATTGCAGGAACTCCAGCAAACCGGGAATCATGAGGAAGCGCGGAAACTGGATCTCTATGCCCGTCGGCTCAGCAAAAATGCCGCCGGAAATTACGGAGTCGCCGGTGTCAAAGCCGCCATGGATCTTCTCGGCTATCATGGCGGAAACCCCAGAAATCCGGTCCTGCCGATGAGCGGCGAGGCAAAGGCGGAATTGAAAGCGACTCTGCAAAAGGAGGGGTTGCTGTAAGGAGATTTCAACAGGCTCCTACAGGGGCGCCGGTACAGGTCTCACCCTATTCGTCGAGGACCATGAGGGGGACAAGTCTCTTCAGGAGCTTCTCGGCCCGCGCCGGATTGTAGACCCCGCAGTGGCAGGGCTTGGTCAGTTCCAGCGCCGCCTCGCGGCAGCTCTTCTTCCCCCGCTTGATCTCCCGGAGCACCTTCTCGACCAGGTTGGCCGGCACCATGGCGTGGCCGCACATGCTGGTGAGTTCCATGAACTCGTGGTCGGGCAGGCGCTTCACCTGGCCGAAGTAGCCCATGGAATGTTCGATCGTATGCTTCTTGAGCCCTGCGGCGCGGCAGCATTTCTCGGTCTCCTCGTGGAGGCCCGAGACGATGATGGAGGTGCCGACCTCGGCTTTCTTGAGATCCTTGAGGACATTGGCCACGACCGCCGGATCGGTGAAGACGGCATGGACGACCGATACGTCTTCGATATTGTTATAAATCTCCTCCCGGCTTTTGACCTTGCTGTTGCCGGTGATGCCGTCCCCGAAGGTGACCGGGTCGTATTTGAGCACGATCTCCAGAAACTTCTTCATCTTCGCGCCCGAGCCTTTTTCATTGAAGCCCTTGGCGGACATGGTGAAAACGACGAAATCCCCGCTCAGATTTTCCCGATCTCCGCGGCGGTGAAGGGTATGGGTCATGGGTCTTCTCTCCTGTCTTCCTGAATCACACGTTCGCCAGGGGGCGCCCCAGGCCGACGTTGCTTTTGCCGTTGATCGACAGGAAACGGTTTCTCCCCCGAATCACGTCGATGTAGGGAACTGAGCCGTCCCGGGCCACGCGGCTGATGATGTCGCCCACGAAGACCGTGTCCACCTGCTGGGCGACCCGGTCGAGGGCATCGAGGACCCGGGGGAGCATCTCCTCCGGGATCAGGAACTCCACAATGGCCGAGAGCACCTTCTCATCCAGCACCTCGGGGTTGATCCTGCCCGTCTTGCGGTCGATCATGAGTTTGGTCACCGGATTGTTCTCCTCGAAGGAGAGCCCGAGACCGGCCACGGCCATCGCCACCTTCTCTACGTCGCGAAAGCGGGTGCCCACGCCGGGGCGGCCCAGCTCGAAGGCCATCCCGAATTTGCCCCGGGGGAACCGGCCCGTCACCTCATTGGTCTTCATCTCTTCCGTGCCCCGGCCCGGAATCCGGGTCTCGGGGTGGACCTTCTTGGGATCGCTGAAGTTCTTGCGGAGGATCCGGGGCCATTCGAGTTCTGGCTGGTAGAGGGCGTCCGTCGGGCAGCATCCGCTCGAAAGGCAGACGCCGCACTCCACGCACTCGTCCTCGTTGATGGCGCAGATGACCCGCTGGGGCCGCTTCGGGTCCCTCTCGAACCGCATGATGCCGCCCCACATGGCGCAGTAGGACTTGCATTTTCCACAACCGATGCACTTGCTGGGATCGATTTTCAAATTACGCTCCTTTGACTCTCGAGGGCTGTGACGCGGCCCCCAAGCACATGAAATCTAGGCTGGTAGGAAAATCCCCTCTCCAATCCCTCTTCGAGGGCTTGGATGGAAACCTCCGTCCGGTTCCGGACGAGGGAGGTGAGCACCCCGGCGCAGCGGATATCTCCAGCCAACACATACCCGTTCAACCGTCCCTGGGAAAAGACGAGTTTACGGTAAACCGACCCGTTTTCACGACGGGAAACCATGACCTGATCGCCCTCCCACGCCCCGGCCGATACAACGCGGACGCCCAGGAGCTCCACGGAGTTCATCCGGACCGTCCCGCCAAAGACACTCGAAATCCCGGCCATGTTTTCGCCAGCGACGCGTCCGCCCTCGACGGCCGAGGGCCAGAGTGCGCTGGGCGCATTCTTCCCCCGGAGCACATCGACGGGCTCGGCCACGTCGCCCGCGGCCCAGATCGCAGGGAGGTTCGTCGCCATGTGGTCGTCCACGACGATCCCCTGGTTGAGGCGGATCTCCGCACCTCGGAGAAATTCCACGTTCGGGACCACCCCCTTGCCGATGATGGCCATGCAGCAGGGCAATACCGTTCCGTCGGCGAGGACGGCCGCTTGGAGATCTCCTCCCCCCCGGAACGCCTTTACGTCCGAATGAAAGTGGACGTGGACTCCCCTCTCCTGCATCGCCGCCAGAAAAAGGTCGGACGCTGTCTTGTCGAGCATCTGCGACAGGATCCGGTCGGAGGAGACGACGAGGTGGACCTGCCGCTTTAGGTGGAGCAGGGCTTCGAGGCTCTTGATGCCCACAAGCCCGCCCCCGACGATGACCGCCGGGGAGGAGCAGGACCGGAGGATCCTCCGGATGCCCTCGGCGTCATCGAGCTTCCGGAGGCAGAAGATGCCGGGCAGCTCTTTCCCGCGCGTCTTCAGTCCCTTGGCAGAGGCGCCGGTGGCGATGAGGAGCCGGTCATAGGGGAGGACCTTCCCGTTCGCGAGGGTGACCCGGCGGGCCGCCGGATCAAGACCCGCCGCCGTTTCCGCCCGGAGGAGGCGGATGGCCCGGGAGGCGTAAAACTCCTTCGGCGCGATGACCATCTCCGTCTTCGACACCTTCCCGGCGATGTAGAGCGGAAGCATGACGCGGGAGTAGCCGACCGCCTTCTCGTCCGAGACGATCGTGATCCGGCCTTCCGGGTCAGCCTTCCGGATCTCTGCGGCGGCGGCGATCCCGGCCGCGCTGTTTCCGAGGATGACATACTCAGTGGCCTTCTTCAGTGTCAATGCAACCCCTTCCTTTCTTCACCTGCAAAAATCGGATACAAATTCCAAATCCCGATCCCCCGAACGGGCCTTCGGAGGTCTTTCTTCGAACCTTCCGCTGTTCTCCGGAATAGGGGAATTCCTCCGTTAGCGGGTCCGGCGCGTTCGGATCACGGCCAGGAGCTCCTGGACCTGGGCCGCCGGATCGGGCAGACTCGGAGAGGCCAAAAGGGTCGCTCCCGTCATTTTCGGCCAGTCCGTAAGGAGGCTCTCCGTCAGTGAGGGCGCCCCCCAGAAGGGAAGCCGCGCACCGATCTGGACGGTGAATCCGAGGCTCAGGAGGCTTGCCGCCGCAGCCCACGTGGAGGCGCGGTAAAATTCGGGAAATGCGAAGACCACGGGCAGGTCCGACGCCTCCCGCTCCGCAGCCAGGGCCCGAACGAAGCCGACGACGCCCGGAAGCTCAAAAGCGGAGCCGAAGGAGGCCACGGCCGGAAGTCCGTCCCGTTTGAGACCGGCGGCAAAGTCTGCGCCGGGGCCGGACTTGTGCCGGGCCAGCTCGGCCATGAGCAACCCCGTGTGGGCGCCGATCTCACCGCCCAGCAGGACCAGGCAACGTTCCTCCCGGCACGCCTCCAGAATGGCCAGGGTTCGCTCGAAGAACGGCTGTTTGACGTTCGTCTCGCCGAAGAGGACCACCACGCCCTTGACACGTCCCGCCGCAAAGGCCTTCTGAAGGGCCTTCTCCTTGCCGGCGAGACCGGCTGTTTCCGCCCGGGTGTCGAGGGCGGCCCTGTCCGCCCCGGCGGCCTTCCGATGGCCAAGGGCCTGTCGAACCGCTTCCGCCGCTGCCTCTTTGAGGGTTTTCTTCCCGTTGAGGACGATGACGGGGAGACCCGACTTGGCGGCCAGGGTTTCCAGCGCCGGGAAGGCGCCGTTGGGGGCGACGACCAGGGCGTCGATGCCCATCTCAAGGGCAAACTCGGGCGTTCCCTGGTCGGCAAGGGCCGCAATCGAGGGGATGCCGTTCCCGCCCTGCCCCAGGAAGACGACTTTCTCCGAACCGGCGGCCTTTTTCAGAGCGGCCGCAAAGGCGGCGGGCGCCTGGCCCACACAGAAGACCCGCGCTCCCTCGGAGACCGCGGCCGCCGGGCAGGCTTTTCCTGCCGAGGCCATGCCTGCCTTCAGAAACCCGTAATGGATGAGACCCATCCGGATGAGATCGGACAGGGTACTCGATAGGTATTCGCGGTGGGAGAAGAAGCTGTTCTCAAGACCGAAAATCTGCCCCTTGGTCACGGGCAGCATCCCCAGGTCGGAGAGCCCCTTGCGTAGCTTGCGCGAAAGGTCCCGGCTTACGTCCGGGAGTTCCCCGTCCCCTTTCCCCATCAGGGCCACTGAGCGGGCCGTTTCCAGGACGCCTTCCAGGGTGGTCCGAAAGAGGTTCTCCATCACGATCTGGTCCCGGTCGGCGCCGCAGACCCCCCGGTCCGGCTCGTCCCCGAAGGGACTCACCCGGCAGGGCCCCTGGAAGCACTTGCGGCAGTTGAGGCCGTTGCTCGTGAAGGCGCAGAGGGGAAGCTGTTTTTCGTAGCGCTCCCAAAGGAGGCCTTCTCCCCGTTCATGGGTGGCGAGGATCAGTTCGGCGGTTCGGTTGAGTGCGCTCTTGCGATGAATTCGTTCCATATCGGTTCAGCCCTTTCGATCGAGTTTGGTGTTGAAGACGCGGGACTTCATACCCATTCCGCGCTTTCCGGGAGATCGGCGGAAAGACCGCCGGTCCCATACCCGCTATCTGGTCTTGGCCAGGCTCCTGCCCGAGACGAAGTCAAGCCCCGTGAGGCGCCCCCTCCGGGGAGCGGCGAACTTGCCGTTGGCGATCTCCTCGGGGTCGATGAGGAGGAGGGCGTGGGTGGGACAGCTCTCCACGCAGGAAGGGGCGTCCATCCCCTTGCAGAGGTCGCACTTCAGGATCTTCCGGAAGGATCGGAAAGGCTGAAGCGCCCCGAAGGGGCAGACCATGACGCACATCCAGCATCCGATGCACCGCTCATCATGGACGAGGACCAGGCCTTCAGGGTCCCTGTAGAGGGCCGCCGCCGGGCAGGCGTCCAGGCAGGGCGCATCCTGGCAGTGGCGGCACTGAACGGGAAACCCGTTCTCCCCTCCCGTAGGCTCGACCCTTACCCGGGCCTGGGGCGGCACCGCTTCATAGAGGGCCTCCGGAAGCTTCCGGCTCAGGCTCGACCGGTTCAAGGCGCAGGCCACCTCGCAGGTTTTGCATGCGACGCATCGTTCTGTGTTGACAAAAATAGATTTCATATGCCTCCCGACGAAACCTTTTGACGACGGATGCTGATAAGCAGTTGTTTTTACGTGAGTTGAGGATAGGGAAAGGAGTCTTACCTGTCAAGAGGAATCAACCACAGCAATACCCTCCCGCGAAGTGCCTCCAATCGGGAAAGAACCCGGGGAGTCGTTACCGGCAATGGATTGCAGATGGTTTCTCCCCAGGAGGGCCGCCCCTTTCAGTGAGGACTGCTCCTCAAAGAGATACCGGCAGGCGTGCATCCATCTGGCCTTGGCACGGATCAGCGACGGATTGAGCGCCCCGCCGGTGACACGGATCTCGTCCTTCAGGGGGATCTCCAAGGCGATCTCCTTCAGGTGTTCCCGCTGATAGAGGCAGAGCCCCCTGACCAGGGCCGCCAGCAGTTCTTCCCGGGAGGTCTCCTGGGTCAGGCCCAGGAACTCCGCCCTCAAGGGCTCGAGGGAATAGCGGGAGCCCATGAGATAGGGGGTGTAGGTCACCCCCGATTCCCGCTCCAGCCAGCCGTCAATGGCCTTGGACATGAAGGCCCCATAGAAGGCGTCGGAGGACATTTCGCTGCAGAAGATCTTCCGGAACCACTCGTAGGCCACCCCCAGGGCGTTCATCACGTAGAGGGTCAACCAGCGGCCGGGAACGGCGTGGCAGCGGATGTTGTAGTTCCTGGAGGGGTAGCACTTCGGCAGGCAGACCAGGGTAATCTCGCAGGTCCCGTTGATATTAATCGTCTCGCCGGGGTCCTTGATACCGAGCGAGTAGGCCGCAAGGACCGCATCGTTCCCCCCGATCACGACGGGGGGCTCCCGCGTCAGCCCAAGCTGGGAAGCCAACTCGGGCCTCAGGCGACCCGGACTTTCACAGGCGGCTATGACCGGGGGCAGATGCTCCAGGGAGATGTCGAAGGCGCCGGCGATCTCCCCGTTCCAGGTCCTGTCATTCTTGACCGTGTTGTACAGGGAACTCAGGGATGCCGAGGAGGGATCGATGGCAAAGGACCCCGTGAGCCATTTGGCCATGAAGGTGTTGGAGTGGCCGAAGACGGCCGTTTTATTGTAGATCTCCGGAAGATTGTCCTTCATCCACAGGAGGCTGGCCAGCGAGCAGCCGCCGGCGACGGGCATGTTGGCCGTCTCGGCCAGGAGGGTCTTCATGCCGACCACATCGATGATCCGCTGGGCCTGCTGCCGGGAACGCTGGTCCAGCATGAGGATGGCGGGATACAGGGCCTTCCCCTCCGCGTCCATGGCCGTAAACCCGGGGGTCGTTCCCGACAGCGCGATGACCTCCACGTCGGCCAGGAGGTCCTCCAGGACCTTGCACCCGGCAATAAAGGCCTGTTGCCAATTTTGGGGTTCGATGTCGCTGAAAAGGCCGTCGTTGTATGTGTTGATGGGATATTCCTGCGAAAACTGCCTGACGAGCGTGACGGAATCTTCACTTTCCTCAAAGACGCCCATCTTCATGGAGGTGGTTCCGACATCGACACCGAGGATCCTCATCATGGTCGCCGCCCCCGATCCGAGAATGGTTCATCTTTCTTCACCAGTCGCCCTTCCAGGATCACAGTGCGAACCCGTTCGAGGGCGTCCGGATCCTCCAGGGGATTGCCCTCCACGCCGATGCAGTCGGCCAGCTTCCCCTTTTGGAGCGTCCCCACGCGATCGCCGAGGCCGCACAACCTGGCTGCGTCGGCGGTGGCCGCCTGAAGGCCGGCGGCCGGTGTGGCCCCCATCTCGACGAGATAGGCGATTTCCCGGGCCAGGCCCCCGTGCATACCGTCGGTGCCAACGGCATATTTGACACCGGCCCGGATGGCGGCCGCCATCCGCCGGCGGACCTCCTCGCGCTGCCGCAGATGGCCGTCAATCAGGTCCGGCGGGAGGGTGCGGATCCGCGCATCGGTGAAGAAGATGCTGGGCGTCATCACCAGCCAGCGGTCATATTTCAGGAGTGATTCGATCTCCTTGTCGGTCACGAAATAGCCGTGTTCGATCACGTCGATCCCGGTTTCCAGGGCCAGCTTCAGTCCCGGTCCGCCAATGCAGTGCGTGGCCACCGGCACGCCGAGGCGATGGGCCTCGTCCACCGCCGCCTGGATCTCCTCCCGGGAGTAGAAATGGAGGATCTGCCGGGGGCCGCGCAAGGTCCCTGTGATGTACACCTTGATCAGATCGGCGCCGGCCTGCAGATTTTCGCGCACGGCACTGCGGATCTGCTCGACCCCGCCAAAGGGGTATCCTACAAATCCATGGCCGTGCGGCGCACGGATGCCGCGGGTGGCCACCAGCAGCCGTGGCCCGGGGAGGGTCCCCGCCGCCGATGCCTTGCGGCAGGCGATATCCAGAAAGCCCTTGTCCCCCAGGCAGCGGGAAGTGGTCACGCCGGCCATCAGGTCGACCTTCATGGAGCTGACTGCCCGGATGGTCAGCTCCGGCAGCGGGTCGTTCATCCGGTACAGATAGTTGTCCAGGGTGGGGTCCAGGGAGAGGTGGTTGTGACAGTCGATCAGCCCGGGCAGCAGGGTCTGATCGCCAAAATCCCAGACCTCGGAGGCCTCCGCCGCCCGTGCGGCCGCATCCGCTCCAACCGCCTCGATGACGCCCCGGGCGGTCAGCAGAACAGCGGGTTCAACCGCGGGACCTCCCGTGCCGTCTATCAACCTGGCGCCTCTGATAAGAGTTTTCTCCATACCTCACTCCTGGTTCGTTAATCCGTCATTTTTTCGATCACCTTGATCAGTTCGTGGGCGTCGGCGTTTTCCAAACCCAAAGAAAGGGCTGCAAGATAGTATTGGTAGGATGCAGAGGCCACCAGCAAAGGGGTTCGTAACCTTCTGGCGTCATTGATCACCAGACCAATGTCCTTGCACATCTGTCCGAGCCCCCCAGGCGCAGGAGTGTTGTCAAGTATGCTGGACGTAATGAGTCGAAACCAATCACTTCCGCAAATGCCGCTTCCGATGACCTGACAGACCACCCTGGGATCAAGGCCCCCTTTTCTGGCCAGGGTGATCACTTCGATCGTGGAGGCAAGGGTAGTGGCCACAAGGAGCTGGTTGCAGTGCTTCACCGCCTGCGCCAATCCGGGCTTTTCACCGATGTAGGTGATTTTCCCCTGTACCTCGAGAACAGGCCGGCATTCTTCCAGAAGATCCTTGGGCGCGGCCACGATCAGCGTCAACGTTCCCGCCTTTATCCTGGCCGGTCCTCCGGTTACGGGGCAATCCACAAAACCGACCTTTTTTTCTGCACATTTTTCAGCCAGCCATTCAAGATTATCCTTGTCGATCGTGGACATGCAGATTACTCTTGTGCTCTTGTGGCACCCGTCAAGTATGCCATCGGGACCTGTGACAACGTCGATCACCTGCTGATCGTTCAATACGTAAACAATGACTTTTTCTGACTTTTCTGCAACTTCCCTGCTGTTTTTCACCGCAATCCCGCCGGCGGCGGTAAATTCTTTTATCACCTCGGGCCTGCGGGCATAGCCCACAACATTGTACCCCTCAGCGATATATTTTATTGCCGCCTCCTTCCCCATCCGTCCGAGACCAATGATTCCTATCGTTTCAGACATGTCTGCCTCCTCATTCAGCGATCCTGCATGAGCTTCAGAAACTTCGATTCCTCGCCCTCAATCATGCGATAACAGTGCTCGTCGCCGGGGAACTTACCTGCGCGCACGTCCTCGCAATACTCCGACATGGCCTTGATGATGACCTCAGCCACATTGCAGTATTTCTTCACAAACTTGGGAGTGAAGGCCTGGAATTGTCCGATCAGATCGCTGACGATCAAAAGCTGCCCGTCGCAGTGAGGCCCGGCGCCGATAGAGAGTACCGGAATCGAGAGCTTCTGGTGGATGTAACGCGTCACTTCGGGCGGCACCGCCTCCACCAGGATCATCTGGGCGCCTGCGTCCTGCACAGCCAGGGCATCCTCGACAACCAGCTTGGCCGCATCGGCGGTACGGCCCTGAGCCTTGTGTCCTCCCAGCACTCCGGAACTCTGCGGGGTGAGTCCGATGTGGCCGCACACCAATATCCCGGCCTCCACGATGGCTTTGATGCGGCGGGCTGCGCGCACGCCGCCCTCAAGCTTGATGGCGTCGACATTGGCTTCTTTTAGAAACCTGCCGGCATTTTCCACGGCCTTCTCATCGCTGACCTGATAGGAGAGAAACGGCATATCGCCGATAACAAATGTGTTTGGTGCGCCGCGGCGCACGGCGTCGCAGTGCACGATGCACTGGTCCATGGTCACAGGAACAGTTCCCGGATAGCCATAGACGCACATGCCCAATGAATCCCCTACCAGAAGCATGTCCAATCCTGCTGCTTCGGCAAACTGGGCGGTAGGAAAGTCATAGGATGTCAGCCAGGTAATCTTCCGAGCCTCCTGCTTCATCCGATAAAAATCATGGATCATCAATTTTTTTCGCATCACTGCAATCCTCCTCCTGTGGGCACCAAATTATGTCAGATACTACTAGATATATTCACCGGTTATTCCGAAAGCTGCGTGATTTCATTTGTCTTCATTTCCCCGGTCCTGCGCCCTGAAATGCCCGCCTCACATTACCCACAAGCAATTCACTTTTCAGTATCAATCAGCATTCGATATCCTCCTTTCGCGTTCAATTTATACATGATCAAAAACTTTTCTCTAATCAGGTTCCGTGGAATTTGTTCTTTTTTCTTACGCAATATCGTAAGTTTCCTTCGGGAGAATCGCCAAGTCATCTTAATGACGGTCCGTCTTCGCACTCAAATTCCATTGACTCAAGACATGGGACATGGCATTGGCGAGATGGCGCCGCATCAGCTTTCCCGCAGCCTTTTTATCTCTGCGCTCAAGACAATCGATCAGCCGGGAATGCTCATCCCAAGCCTGTCTCCAGGAACCATCCTTGCGCAATCCCAACGCTCTGAGCCTGAGAACCGTATTCCTCAGGTTGCTGATCAGATCCATCAGGTATCTGCTGTTGGTGGATTGGTAAATGGTTTCATGGAAAAGGGAATTGAGCTCGAATATTTGACGCAGCTTGGTCTCTCTTGGGATTGACGAAGATTCAAGCATCTGGCTGGCCTGATCCCGGATGGACTTGAGCGTTTCGATGTCTTTCGGTTGAATTCGCTCACAGGCCAATTCGACTCCATAGGCTTCAAGAACACCGCGAATGGCAAACAAATCTCTTATGGTTTCAAGATCGAGCCGGGTAATTCGGACGCCACTCTGGGGCAATCTTTCAACCAGACCGTCCTTTTCCAAGAGGTGGAAAGCATGTCGAATCGGAGTGCGACTGGCATTGAAGGCCTTGGCGACTTCCTCCTGCATCAACCTTTCTCCGGGCAGGATTTCACTGTTGAGAATCTTCTTCTTCAGCAGGTCATAGATCTGATCGGAAATGGATTTGGGTGGACGGACCTGTTCGGATTCCAGCCACAGACCCGATACTCTGTCATTGCCTGTATTGTCTTTCTTCACGGTTTTGATCATACTATTTTCATTTTCCTGTAAATTTAATCCAGCAACCATAACCAAGGCCCTGGAGAGCACATTACATGGAGGCCATCCACAGCGTCGTCGGCAGATAGAAGATGACCAATAAGACGACCAGCACAATGGCTGCAAGGAACCAGATGATATCCCGGCTGACCACTTCGATGGGCGCATCGGCGATCAAGGCCGATATATACAGGGTCTGGCCTACCGGCGGGGTGAAGAGTCCTATACCCAGCACCATGGTGATGACCACCCCAAGTTGAATGGGATCAACACCGAGGTTCGTCGCAAAGGGGTAGAATATGGGAGTAAAGATCAGCAGCGACGGCGCCAGATCCAGAAAGCAGCCGATCACGAGGACCATGGCGGTAATGGTCAGCAGAGCCAGGGTGCCGTTCGTAATGTACTGGGCCAGGGTAGCCTGCAGAGCCACGGGCACCCTGGAAACCACGATGACATAGGTGAGCATGAGCGACATGGCGATAAGCAGGAGAACCACACCGCTGACCTTGGCCGACTCCACAAACATGTTGAAGAGATCCTTGAAGCCGAAAGATTTATAGAAAGTCATCTCGACGACAACGACATAAACGGCCCCAATGAGAGCCGCCTCGGTCGTGGTGTAAACCCCTGCCAGGATGCCGCCCATGACGATCACGGGAATGAAGAGCGCCGGCAGGGCTTTCAGCAATTGGGGTCGAACGACCGCAAAGGACGGCCGGGGCGCCCGGTAATGCTTGTATTTATATCCCAGAAAGGCGGCGACGATGATTTGGGCCACTCCCACAAGAATGCCCGGGATGAGACCGGCCAGGAAGAGTTTCCGGATGGATGCTTCGGTGACCCAGGCATATAGGATCAACGGGATGCTGGGCGGTATGATGATGCCGATGGTCGAAGAGGCGGCGTTGAGGGCCGCAGCGTAGCCCTTTCCGTAGCCTCTGCGGACCATCTCGGGAATCATGACCCCGCCGATGCTCGATGCATCGGCCACGGCCGAACCCGAACAGCCGCCGAAGAACATGTTTACCACCACCATCACAGCGCTCAGTCCGCCATAGAACCAGCCGACCAGAGAGTTCGCCAAGTCCATGAGGTAACTGCCCGACTTGCCTCGGTTAAGGGAGATTCCCATGAGGACGAAGAAAGGAATCGCCATGAGCGGCCAGGATTCAGTGGCCATAGCCAGACGATGGATCAGTCCTTCTACTGGAATCCGGTCCGTAACAAAACTGTAAAGCACCGCAGCCATGCCCACGGAGAACGAGAT
>Ga0163202_1000109_pt1 | contig 14320 bp, 12 predicted proteins | sample PL_2010_300m_FD_113540 | JGI IMG/M metagenome (GOLD analysis project Ga0163202, IMG submission 113540) | Freshwater microbial communities from Powell Lake, British Columbia, Canada to study Microbial Dark Matter (Phase II) - PL_2010_300m | ecosystem: Environmental > Aquatic > Freshwater > Lake ... | reverse complement strand
TTTCCAGTGGTAGAGAAGACCAAAGGGAATCTCATGCCGTCGTATGAGCTGGGCCGGGGTGCTGATCCCGCTCAGCAGTTCTTCAACAACCTGACGTTTGAGCTCGACGCTGAATCTTCTTCGTTGCTTCATGGCAAGATCCTTTCTCCCGTCCTCCGGGATGTTCGATCCTGCCGACTACTCTAACATATTTTGTCCAACTTGAGGGGTGCAGTCCATGCCGCGCCTGGCGCGAGGATGGCCCCTTTGTTGAAATGTTCAAAAAGAAGCTCAATATGAAATAGACAAAGATAGGACACAAAATTGAGAAAAGCTGTTGACATGCAAACTTCTTCCTGTTATCCACAATTTGGAGGCGATGAGAATTATTCATGCTTTCTCTTGGCAATGATCACCTCTATCGAGACCCAGATTACTCATAGACTGCATACATACACTCATCTTCATAAAAAGAGACTTGAAGAGTAGGCCTGTCTGAATTGTGCTCAAAAATGTTCTCTTGACGGGTGACTAGATGTCGTGGCACTCACCAACTTGACCATAAGGTGAGTTGATTTCTCAAAAGGGTGGCCGCCGCTCCACCTCCCTTTTCCAATCGCAGCGACAGCCCCTGCTTTTCGATGCAAAATATCCCTTGACAAGCAAAAACAGCCCCCTATCAATCGAGAAGTGAAGGACATCGGCGGTTCGATAAGGAATGGCCGCCGTAAGGACCTTGGGGGCCGTAGGAGTGAATAGACAACCCACCAGCTCGAAAAAGTCTCGGAACGATCGCTTATGAAAAGGCGTTCCGGATGGCTCTCGGGATGCTTTCTTTAGTTGTGTTTTCCGGCGGGAAAGGGTATACGAATGCGCGCGCAGGTGACATTAGGGTGGTGCTGCCTAGATCGTTACAATATTACTGAAATTGTGTTTTGTTCTGGAATGTTGGAGGGTGTAAATCGTGACTCTGGAACGCGGAAGAAACCAGCAGGCCTTGAAGGAAAACGTGATCGACTCAGGGCTTTGCACGGGTTGCGGGGCCTGTGTGGGGCTGTGCCCATACCAGGAGGGCTGGCACGACCGGATCGTGACCATACACCCCTGTGATCTTGCAGAGGGACGCTGTTATGTCTACTGTCCGCGGACGCCCCTGGATATGACGGCCCTGCGTCAAGCCCTCTCTCCCGACGGGGGATGGCTTCCGGAGTGCGGGCCCGTGCGTGCCTTTTACGTCACCCAGGCGGCGGATGAGGAAGTCCGGCTGCGAAGCCAGCATGGCGGCACCGTGACGGCGCTGTTGCGCCTCGCCCTGGAAGAGGGCATCATCGACGAGGCCATCGTGACCACGGCCAACGAAAGCCTCCTCCCCGACGGCAAGGATGTGACAGACGTCGCCGGCCTGGAAAAAACCGGCGGCAGCCGCTTCCCCGTATCCCCGGTGCTGGCCCTATTCAATCGCCGGGCCCGGATCACCGGCGGCCCCATCGGCGTCGTGACCACGCCTTGCCAGGGACTCGCCTTGGCCAGGATGCGGCAAAAGACCCTGCCGGATGCAGGAGACCCCATCGACCGGCTGGGACTCGTCATTGGCCTGTTTTGCGGCTGGGCTTTGGACTGGCGGAAGCTCTGGAACGTGCTCCAGGGACGGCTTGACCTGCAGAGCATCACCGGCATGGACATCCCCCCCAGCCAGTACCACCGCCTGGATGTGTACACAACAAATGGGACCGTCTCCGTGTCCCTGGACGAGGTCATTCCCTGCGTTCGGCCTTCCTGTTTGGCCTGCACGGACATGACCTCGGAGTGGAGCGACCTTTCCGTCGGGGCGGCCCGACTGCCCGAGGGTTGGGAAGAGGCCCGCGCCTGGAATCAGGTCATCGTCCGGACCGAGCGCGGCGAGAAGCTCATCGCCAAGGCGAAGGCCCGCGGCGTCCTCCGTTTCCGGGAGGTTCCGGCCGGGGCCATGGAAAAACTGAAAACGGCCGCCGCCAACAAGAAAAGGGCCGGGGTGGCGACCTTGGCCCGGAAGAGCGGCCGACCCGATGATCTGATCTATCTCGATCCGACGGACCCGATGATCGCGCCATTCTGTTCCGGACAGGTCGGAAAAGAGATCTGAGCAAGACAGTCATACCAGCAGAGAGAGGCAGCAACGTCATGACCGATCCATTGAAACCAAATGCCGGGGTGTTCCTCATGGGCAACGAGGCCATCGTCAGAGGAGCCCTGGAGGCGGGCGTCCAAATGGCCACGGGTTATCCCGGCACCCCCTCCTCGGAAATCATCGAGACCCTGGCCCGTTCGGCCCGGCCCGGGCAGCTCTACGTCGAGTGGTCCATCAACGAAACGGTGGCGATGGAGGTGGCCGCGGCGGCGTCCCTGGCTCAGCTCCGCTCCTTGTGTGTCATGAAGCAGAACGGTGTGAACGTGGCCTCGGACTTTCTTTTGCACCTGACCATCGCCGGCACGCGGGGGGGACTTGTGTTGGTTGCCTGCGACGACCCGGGAGGGCTTTCGAGCGTCACGGAGGGGGAATCCCGTTTCCTTGCGCGTTTCCTGGAGATCCCCCTGCTGGAGCCGGCGAGCCTCCAGGAGGCCAAGGATATGACGCGATGGGCCTTTGAACTTTCCGAGGAGGTCCGGAACGTCGTCCTCCTCCGGAGTGTCACCCGCATGTCCCACGCCAGCGGGAATGTGATTTTGGGAGACCTCCCGGAGGTAACGCGGCGGGCCGCCTTCCGCTATGACGGGCCGATCCAGGACCCGGACACGGGTCTCGCCCTCACCTTCTTCCCGGTACCGCCCCGGCACCGCCTCCTGCAGGAAAAGCTGGACCGTGCCCGGGAGATTTTTGAAACCTCACTCTTCAACCGGTACGAGGGTCCGGAAACCCCGGAACTCTTGATCATCACCAGCAGCGCCTGCACGCTGTACAGCAGGGAGGCCGTGCACCTTCTTGGTGTTGCCGACCGCGTGGGGATCCTCAAGCTCGGCACCACGTGGCCTATCCCGTCGCGCTTGGTGAAAACCCACCTGGCCCTGACCGGGCGCATCCTCATCGTCGAAGAGGTCCTGCCCTTTCTCGAAGACCAGGTGAAAATCCTCGCGGCCGGGGATGGCGCCGCCTTGGGCATCAAGGCATTTTATGGCAAGTACGACGGCACCATCCCCAAGATCGGGGAATTGAACCCGGACCTCGTGGCTGCGGCCATCGGAAATATCCTGGATATACGCCTGCCGGGCCTGCCGGCTGCCTATTTGGAAAAGCTGCAGGATCCGGAGGTACAGGCCATCCCCACCCGAGAGCAGACCTTTTGCGCCGGCTGTCCCCATCGGGCCTCCTTCTGGGGGATCCGCCTTGCCCTTCAGCGGGACGACCGCCGGGGCTTCGTCTGCGGCGACATCGGCTGCTATTCCATGGCGGCCCTGTTTCCCGACAGCGGCTACAACACGGTGAAGACCCTCCATGCCATGGGCTCCGGCGCGGGGCTGGCCGGCGGCTTTGCCCAGCTTGATCTCTTCGGGATGGACCAGCCGGTCCTTTCCGTCTGCGGTGATTCGACCTTTTTCCATACCGCGGTACCCGCCCTGATCAATGCGGTGCACACAAGCGCCCGGATGCTTATGATCGTTTTGGACAACAAAGGCACGGCCATGACGGGCTTCCAGCCCCATCCGGGCCTGGCCGTTGATACCGTCGGCCGGCCAGCGCCCAGCGTGGAGATTGAAAAGATCTGCGGCGCTGTCGGGGCCGGCGTAACCGTCCGGGACCCCTTCGATCTGGCGTCAACGGTACAGACGATCAACGATCTCATGGAGAGAGGCGAAGGGGTTCAGGTCCTTGTTTTGCGTCAGGGCTGCGCCTTGTCTCCCGAGAAAAAGGGAAAGAAAGCCTGGAATGTCCGGGTGGATGAGGTGGCATGCGTGGGCGAACGTTGCGGGTGCAACCGACTGTGCACCAGAATCTTCCGCTGTCCCGGTCTGGTCTGGGACGCCTCGGCGGGCAAAGCCCGTATCGACGAAGTCGTCTGCACCGGGTGCGGAATGTGCAGCCTCGTCTGTCCGGCAGGGGCCATTCTACGGGAGGTGCGCTGATATGGAACCGATTCCGATCCCGGCAGATCCGTTCAATGTGATCATCACGGGCGTGGGTGGCCAAGGGAACGTCATGGCCTCCCGCACCATGGCCCGGATGCTCGTAAAACAGGGCTTCCATGTGACCATTGGGGAGACCTTCGGCATGTCCCAGCGGGGAGGCTCGGTCATGAGCCACCTTCGGATATCCGCTGCGGGCATGTGGAGCCCCCAGATCCCCCGGGGCAGGGCCCATGCCGTCATCGCCCTGGAGCCCTTGGAGGCTCTCCGGGTCCTTCAAACGTACGGCAACCCGGAGGTGATGGTGCTGACGAATACCCGGCCCGTTCATCACATGGGAAGCGTCAAGGCGGATCTTGCCTACCCGGGACCGGAGGTTATGCGCCGCCTGCTTGGTTACCTTTCCGAAAAGGTCTGGATGATCGATGCCACGGACGCGGCCGTGCAGATGGGGAATCCAATTCTCGCGAATATCGTCATGATCGGCGCCTATTCCGTGTCGGGGGACCTGCCGCTGGGGCGCGCCGTTTTTGAAGAGGTGATCGGGGAAACTTTCAGTTCGGACAGAGTGGAGGTGAACCTGCGGGCCTTTGATTGCGGCATTTCCCAGATACGGGATCGCGGGGCCGTCGGGGGAAGTATTCTATAAACCGATGGTGGTGGGTACGATCTGCTACCCATGCAGGTGATCGACCAACGGGCCATTTACCCGGACGCCTTTCTGCTGCTCCGGGAGGATGGCGGCTCACCTGAGATCGCTGTTATTTTAAAAGAGAAAGAAGGGGAAATAAACAGATGGATAATTGTGAAGCGAAAGTTGACCGCATGTCCGGACATATGGTGAGAACGGCCACGCAGAGCAGTATTAAATTGAAGCCAATCTACAACGCCGATGACATCAAACACCTCTCCTATGAAGGGGATATGGGAGATCCGGGAACCTATCCTTATACCCGCGGTCTCTATCCGGAGATGTACCGGAATCGACTCTGGCTGAAATCTTTTATCGTCAGTTATGCAACGGCGGAGGAGACAAACCAGGCGTTCAGGCAATACATAGACAATGGCTTGACGGACCTGCGGCTCTTGAGTGATCTGCCCACCCAGTCGGGCATTGATCCTGATCACCCTTTGGCCTGGAACAGCATGATGTGCGGCGGCGTGGCCACTTACGCCATCAATGTCTATGAAAAAATGCTGGAAGGTCTCCCGCTGGGAGAAGCGGTATTTGAGTTTGCCCACGCAGGCATGTCCAGTTTTCTGTACTTTTACGGGCTCCTTGTCGCGGTGATGGAGAATCGGGGAGTCGATATCAAAAAACTGCGCGGCAACAGCATCAATGATCCAATCCGCACCAAATTGGTCTATGGCTGCCCGGATTTTCCCACAAAGATTGACAGACGCATCTGTCTGGATCATATCGAGTACTCCGTCCGCAACACACCCAACTGGCGTCCGATCGCGCCCAACGGGGTCGATCCCTGCCAGGGAGGCATGGATGCTATAAAAGAGTTGGGCGGATGTCTGGCCGTGGCAAGCCAGGTTATGAAAGATCTATCCGATCGCGGAATCTCGATCGACGAGTATGGACCCATGGTATTTGCATTGGATGCGGAATCGGATTTTTTTGAAACCATCGCCAAATTCAGACTCGCCCGGAAGATGTGGGCGAAGATTGCCAAAGAACAATTTGGCGCAAAAACCAAGCGGGCCATGCAACTGAAAATCGGAATTCGTACCTCGGGCCTGTCGCTGACAAGCCAGAAACCGCTGAACAATGCCGCCCGCGTCACGCTGCAGATCCTCAGTTGCGTTCTGGGGGGGGTGAATTCTTTGGATGCCTCCAGTATTGACGAGGCCATAGGACTGCCTTCCCTGGAGGCAAGGATATTCAACCTCGACACCCAGCATGTGATAACGCACGAAGCCAATATTCCGCTGATTGCCGATCCCCTCGGCGGTTCTTATTATCTGGAATGGTTGACAAGTCATATGGAACAGGAAGTCCATAAATACCTCGCAGAGTTTGATGCCAGGGGCGGCATTTTTGCCTGTCTTGAGTCGGGATGGCTCAACGAAGTGATGGAAGCCGGCCGTTTGAAGGTACAACGTGAAAAAGCCGAAGGAAAGAGGCTGATTGTCGGCGTCAATGCCTTTCGAGAGGAAGGAGAAGAGGGTCCGATCAACAGCGCTATCCGCGATGTGGCATACAAGGCCCCGACGGTGGCGGCGCGGGAAGAGAAAGTCGCTGAAGTGAAAGCCTATAAAGCAAACCGTGACATGGGGCGATTAAAGCCTCTGGTGAAAGAACTCTATCGGGCAACCAAGGAAGGACGCAATACGCAACGCGCCGTGATCGAGGCGGCCAAAGAGGGCATGACCGTCGGTGAATGCGTCGGCATGATCCGGGTAGGCTACGGTATCAATTATGATCCTTTTCGAGAAATCGAAATGCCGGATTTTGTCCGCGAAATCGTAAAGGAGTGATGCATTATGAATAACGAAAGAAAAATCAGGGTGCTGATCGCCAAGGTGGGGTGCGATATTCATGAACGGGGCGCTCTGACGCTTTTAACCTCTTTGCGGGATGAGGGAATGGAAGTCATCTATACGGGTCGTTACCAGACCCCCGCAGGTGTGGCCCATGCGGCTGCATCGGAAGACGTCGACATCATTGCCCTGAGCGATCATACGGGCAGTCTTCCAATCATCGCAGAATCGGTGCTGGCGGAATTGAAGAAGCTCGGTGCGGAAGATATCAAGTTGATGGCCGGCGGTCTCTTGACGCCCCATGACGTAAAGGATCTGGAAAAAATGGGGGTAACGGGCAATTATGGTCCGGGCACGCCTTTGGAGGTTATTGTCGACCATATCCGCGGCATCGTCTGATGATGAATGATTCTCTTGATGCCATGGGATTTTTGCCGGCATGAATGGCTGGAGGAGCAAAGAGGCTTAACAACCATGCAGGAGCATTTCAAGAGGGCGCCGGAGACGCCGCATATCGATGAGATCATCGGTCTGATCCAAAGCCGAAATATCCGGGGGCTCACAAAGGCCATTTCCATCGTGGAGAACGACGGAGAAGGCAAGGAAGATCTCCTGAATGATGCGTTCAACAGAGGCTCAAGCGCTTGCATCACCATAGGTTTCACCGGTGCGCCGGGGGCCGGTAAAAGTACGCTGATTAACGCCGTCATCCGGCATTATCGTCAAATCGGCAAAACCGTCGGCGTCATTGCAGTCGATCCCACGTCGCCCTTTTCCGGCGGAGCAGTTCTTGGCGACAGAATTCGCATGCAGGAGCACAATACAGATCCCGGCGTCTTTATCCGGAGCTTGGCAAGCCGAAAAGCGCTGGGTGGGCTTTCAGAAGCCACCAAGTTTGCCCTATACCTATATAAGGCTTTCGCTTTCGATGTCATCATCGTTGAAACCCTGGGTGTCGGTCAGGATGAAATAGACGTCGCCAAATACGTTGATGTAACCGTTGTTCTTCTGGTCCCGGGCTATGGAGACAACATCCAGATGGCCAAAGCGGGCATTATGGAAATCGCAGACATCTTTGTTATCAACAAATCGGACAGACCTGGCGCCGACCTGCTGACAAACCAGGTGTCGAATACCGTTCAACTGAAACCGGAGAATGAAAGGCCCCCCATTGTAAACACGATCGCGGATAGAGATGAGGGCATAGAAAATCTGATTGAAGCCATTACCGCGACCAGGGAGCGAACGGTACCTCATTCTGAAGAGAAATACCGGCAGAGAGTGAACGAAGAGATCCGTTCCACGGTCCTGTCTCATCTCAACAGAGAGGTGAATCGTCATCTCGATGGGATGGTTGAAGAAGTTTTGAGCTCTTCGATCACCCCGATAGAGGCTTCAAAAAGAATCCTTCCACTGATCCGTACAAACTAACTGTTCACACCGTCTTTTTGCCGCTCCTTAAGGGGCGCCCCTTCAATAAAGCGTGCCTGCAGTCTGCGCATCCCCTTCAGCCACCGGTCGTAATCGGCCGTTTTACGCTGCATGTAGGTTTTCACTTCCGGGTGCGGCAAGATCAGGAATTCTTCCCGTTTGAAGCCCTCAATCACGGCGTCGGCAAGTTGTTCCGGAGGCATCATGCCGTCAACGGCCGCCACGCCGCCACCGTTTTTGGTCATCTCCGTGCTGACGGCCTGGGGACAAAGAGCGAAGACTTTGATTCCCTGTTCAGCGTAAGTTATGTCTATATTTTCGGCCAGACCCACAGCCGCGTGCTTGGTGACGGAATAGGGGGCGGAACCGATCTGGCTGAGCAGCCCTGCCGCTGAAGCGGTAATCATGAAGACGCCGCCGCCGCGCTTGATCATGCCGGGAATAACCGCCCGCGCCGCATAGACATGCGACAGAACATTGATTTCCCAGATCCGGCGCCAGTCCTTGTCGGCAACTTCCACCCCGCCGGTTACCAATATCCCGGCATTCGAGCAGAAAAGATCGACGGTTCCGAACGTCTCTTCCGCAAAGCGGACCAGACGGACGATATCGTCTTCTTTGCGTACATCACAGATCACGGCTCTGCCTTGAACCTCTTCGGCTACCGCCTTTGCCCCCGCTTCGTTGACATCGGCCACAACAATTGCCCGCGCGCCTTCACGGGAAAAGCACCGGCACAAGGCGCGGCCTATTCCCAGGGCGCCTCCCGTAACGATAACCACCTTTCCTCTTACTTCCATGGACGGTTCCTCCAAAGTCACCCTGTTTACGCTTCACCTATACGGTAGTCGGGGTCGGCGTAGAAGGAATCACTGGGCGCTGGAGAGTGAGAGGAATCAGCCCGGCAACCCGAAGCGATTTAAATCCCGGCCCAACAGGTTGTTGAAAACCAACCCTCTACGACGGTTTCTCATGCTTCGCCGTTCAACGCACCGGCAAGGCCGCCTCACGGCTCAGGATCTCAGGAGCGTTGCCTCCGGGCATTTTTGCTCAGGCCCATTGCGATTCGAAAACTCTTACTGCCCGGTAGGGCTGCTCTTCTTCGTCCTCTCCAGGAAGGTCGCGTAGAAGGGAAACAGCCAGACGATTACCGTGATCACGCCCAGGATCGCGCTGATCGGGCGCACGAAGAAAAGCCCCAGGTTCCAGTCGGATTTGATCATGCTGACCATGAAGTTCTGCTCCAAAATGGGCCCGAGCACCAGGCCAAGCACGACCGGGGCGACCGGATATTCGTTCTTCTTTCTGCGTTGCACCGGCGGGGAGGTCGGTCGCGGACGACGGCGCGATCCTGATCGTCATTTTTTTAGCCCCGACCTCTCATTCACCAGGCCGTCCCCGAAGGTCGGCTCCCGATCGAGGTCCTTTGCGTCGTTGAATTCCTTGTCGATGCCGGCGAGGTACCGGGCCAGCCGCTTGCGGGTTTCGTAATCGTACTCGATGCCGAGCGCGATGGTCTCCATGATCGGCGACCCGCCCCCATGGACGCCAGCGATCTCATACCAGGACGTCATGGGCGATGCACCCACGTTCTCGACCAGCTTCCAGATCTTGAGCGAATCCTCGGGCGATATGTTCGGGTTTCTCACGATGAAGCGCATGAGCTGCTCCCGGAGGGGGGCGCATTCGAAATCCTCTCCGAAGGGCATCGTCACGCCGATGCCGCCGGCGACCTCGGTGAGCGTGTTGTACTCGTGGTAGATCAGCTCTCCGGTCATTCTTCGGCCTACGTTGGCATAGATGGTGTTCGGGAAGAAAACCCCGGAAGCGGTTTTTTCTCCGAACACAGCGGCGGCTACCCCGGCGGCATATGCGAGCTCGGCGGTTCCGGCGAAATCGGTCAATTTTTCACGTACATGAGATACCTTCTGGATTCCGTTGGCCTCTGCCGCCAAGGCCGTGACCCCGCACAGGATATCGGAGAGACCCGGCTTGCAGCCGCTGTAGCTGTGCCGATGCGAGTCGGCAAACAATAACGCGACCCTTCTGCCGAACTCCCACTCCCCGCACATGAAGACCCTCTCCCGCGGCACAAAAACCTTGTCGAAAACGATGACCGAATCGGAAACGCCGTAGCGGCAGAAGGGAGGGCAATCGGGATCGTCCTTTTCCCGGAGCCAGACCGGCCGGGTGATCAGCGTCATGCCTTCCCAGTCGCCCGGTAAGGCGAATGCCACGGCGAAATCCCGGTCGTCTGCCATCAAGGCGCGGGTCGGCAGCACGATGATCTCATCGGCGTAAGCGGCCTGGGTAATGGACATCTTGAATCCGCTCACCACGATTCCGTCTTTGCGCTCCTCGACGATGTGCACATAGGCATCCGGATCGGCCTGCTGACTCGGACGCTTCATCCGGTCACCCTTGCTGTCCGTCTGGGCGCAGCACCCGTCCAGGCCGTTCTGGTGGTAGATCTTCATGTAATCCATGAAGCGCTTGTGGTAGTCGGTGCCCTTGGCCATGTCGATCTCCTTGGTGCAGATCGCCAGGGCATTGATCGCATCGTGCCCCATGCAGCGCTGGATGCAGCCGCCGACACGGCGGGCCGCCAGGCGAATCAGTTTCTGTTTCTGGAGCAGGTCGTAGGGGTTCTGCGGGAGGTGCGCCCAGCGGCTGATTTCCTCTCCGGTGATCGAGGATATTGCCGTGGCCAGCCCCTTCCACTTCGGATCGTGGGCCAGTTCATAGGTCAGCTCCAGCACGTTGATTCCAGGAATCAACCGGGGATCGTTTCTGCGGACCATCTTGCCGCCGATACACACGTTGGGCTTCATGCTGAAGATTTTTTCCCGGTATTGCTCCTTGGTTCTCATTGGCTTTCCTCCTGTGATGTCGTGTCCCTGTCTGTCCTGCAGGATGATTCCTGGCTACGTGACGGTGTGCCCGCCATCCACATAAATCTCGGCCCCGGTGAGAAACGCGGGACAGGTCGCCAGGTAGAGCGCGGTCGAACGGAGTTCATCGAGCGCGCCCACCCGGTTGATGGGGATCATCCTTTTCACCATGCTCTTTGCCGTCTCGGACTCGAAAAACGCCCGGTTGAGCTCGGTCAGGAAATAGCCGGGGCAAAGTGCGTTGACCTGGATGTTGTCGCGGATCAGCTCCAGGGCCATGACCTTCGTCAGTTGGATCACGGCCGCCTTGCTGGCGCAGTATCCGGCCATGTTGCGGGCCGCAATCTTGCCGAGTATCGAGGAAACGTTGATGATCCTGCCGCTCTTGCGTTCCACCATGTGCCCGGCAACCGCCCGTGAAACGACAAAGACGCCGCGGAAATCGACGTTCATCACGTCGTCCATGTCGTCATCGGACATTTTCAGAACCGGCTTTTCGCTCCCATTGACGCCGGCGCTGTTCACCAGGATGTCGATCCTGCCGAACTCGTCGAGGACTTCCCGAACGACCCGGTTGACGATCTCGGTATTCCGGACGTCCATGGACTTACCAATCGCTTTGACTCCGAACTTCCCGGAAATTTCCCCGGCGGCCTGCGTGCAGCCTTCGAGATTTCTGGCGACGATGGCCACATTTGCTCCCGCCTCGGCGTAGGTCTCGGCGAACAACCGGCCGATCCCCTTGTATCCCCCGCTGATCAGAGCGGTTTTCCCTTGCAGGGAGAACAGCCTTGCGAACAGATCCGTCCCCATGCCTTTCTCCTTTCCGCTTTACGAACACTCCGACAGGTGTTTCTCCGGATGATCTATCGCGACTTCACCGGCTCCATCTTGGTCAATTCTGCGCATAACGTTTCCGCACTGCAAATCAGGTCTCGCCGATAAGCTCCATCCCTTTTTGAATGCATGGATATTCAGATCTAACTGTTTGTCCGGAAAACGTTCTTCAAGAATATGAAAATTACACCAGTCCTCAATGATACAAAACGACCGACTGGAGAGCCGGATGCGGGAAATCCGCCAGCCCGGTTCAGAGGGAAGGGCGATGCAAACCCATGTGGTTTATCAGCGGCATAAAGAGCGTCAGCCGAGAATGGCACTGAATTCAGTCAAAAATTGATCGATATCCCGGCTGTCCTTTGCGCTGAGATGGTAGGCAGGTCTTCTGCAATAACTGCTCTTTATGATTTTTCTGCGAACAAGAATTTCTTTCTCAATCGCAAGCAGAGACTCCGGTGATGCCATCCATGTTTTGAGATAGGCTTCTAATTTGTCATAGAGCATTCGTGCTTTCGCAAGATCGTCAGCAAAATATGCATCATAAATGGCAACGTAAAGTTCGGTGAAGGAGCAGGCAGGCATGACACCTCTTACCCCAATTTTATAAAGATCAAGCATTTCAAGGCCTGCGTAGCCTGTCAGGATGATCATGTCCTTCTTCATTTCCAGGAAGGGCTTCAGGAAATCAATTGCGGGTTTGTACTCAATTTTAAAGGCTGCATTTTCATATTTGTTAGCCATATCGATTAGTCCGGAGTTTTCAATGAAATGACCCGTCGCCTGCGGGGCGTATTGAATGACCACAGGAATCTTGACAGCCTCCAAAACGCTTATCATATGGTAGCGAATCTCTTCGATGCTGGGTTTTAAAAAGGATGGGGGCAACAGCATGAGGCTGTCTGCACCAATACTTTCGTACTCTTTTGCTTTCCTTGCCGCAATGACGGTGCTGTAATCCGTAATGGAGACCAGGCTTGGCACATTGGTCTTTTGGACCGTTTCCAGAAATAGTCTTGTGAGATCCGTCTTTTCATAATCGGTAAGCTTATGAAATTCGCTTACCATCCCGTACAAGCCAATGCCATGGATGCCCGTTTTGGTCGTTAAATACTCGGCCAGTTTCCCGAACTCCTCAAAGTCAACATCGCCATTGTCCTTGAACGGCATGGAGATAAGAGCAAAAATCCCTTTCATCTTCTGCATATTTTCAGTCATCGTTTTTTTCTCCTTCCCGTTTACCACGGGAATATGGGTTCTCCTTGCGGAAATGCGACATCGCCGATGGGGTCGAAAACTTCGATCTGAGGATGGGACTTCGCCTCTTCCAACAAGGCTTCGCTGATCACGATTTCTTCCAGCGCGCAGGTGTTTTTAATCCATACGACCTTCTGTTTCCCGGGGGCTACCCCATTACAGGTCTTGAGGGCAATCCGGAGAGCATCCTCTTTGTTGCCCGCAACCATGGGAATCTTGACCGGTAAAAACTCCGTGCTGGTGAAGGCATTGGTATAGGTGCTGATAAAATCGATCTTGTCAAACAGGTTTCGCGTGATGATGTCGGCGCCCCCCATTCCATTGGCATTCCCATGAGTTTCATGGGATAGGTCAAAGATTACGCTTTTTTGAAATTGTGGACCGCCGGTGCAACACTTTGTTATATATAAGCCCGTGACGTTGGGATCCTGACCATCTCCACTGATGTCCTTTCCGATTTCTTCGATCACCAGCAAATCAAACTCGGGAAACAGGAGCCGTCCCATAATCCTTTTGCTCTCTTCGAGCAGGGCCGCCTCCTTCTCCATCGCCAGAATGTCTTCGCGGGAAAACGCCTCGATCTTGTAGGTTTGTTCATACGCATTTTCAACAATTCCCAGCGCAAAAAGGACGCTGGTCCTTTCTACAACCGCCTGCGCCATCTTGGGAATCAGTTCTGCAAAGCGGCGAAACCCCTGATGATGGATGAAATCCGCCCCAATTTGCTTCCCCAATCCAATCGTCAGCATCTTCGCCACACCGCTTTCGATTGGGCCCCTGAAAGCGGTGTGGGGCTTTACGCGGGCAATCACGACGATGCCGTCCGCTTGCAGCGCGCTCTGGGCGACGTAAATGGGAAGTCCCGGTTCAAGATCCCCGATGCTGGCCACCTCCATGGAGGCTTCGCACGGCACACCCATGCTCTCCGGCGTAATTCCGTAAGATGCCAGAACTCCCGCTTGTCCGGAGGCCGTTGCCCCTCCATGGCTGCCCATGGTTGGAATGATCAATGGTTCGGCTCCCGCGGCAACCAGTTCATCGACGAGGGTCTTGGCGATCTCCTTGAGGTTGGCAATTCCCCGGCTTCCGATCCCGATGGCGATCTTTTTCCCTTTGAGATTGGTCAAGTGAGGCGCCAACTGCGTCCGGACCTCTTTTGCAATGTCGTCGATCCGCCCTTTTTCGAAGTGCTGTTTTACCTTTACGAACCTCGGCAGCGCAATAGCGGCAAACCGTTTTAAATCTAAGGATTCCATCACCCTTTCCCCTGGTTCCTGTTCATGATTCACTCTGCAATGATTTGGTTTTAATGACTGAAACCATCAACGGCCATGAAC
>Ga0163202_1000103_pt1 | contig 14654 bp, 14 predicted proteins | sample PL_2010_300m_FD_113540 | JGI IMG/M metagenome (GOLD analysis project Ga0163202, IMG submission 113540) | Freshwater microbial communities from Powell Lake, British Columbia, Canada to study Microbial Dark Matter (Phase II) - PL_2010_300m | ecosystem: Environmental > Aquatic > Freshwater > Lake ... | reverse complement strand
TCAGTCCTCAGTCCTCAGTCCTCAGTCCTCAGTCCTCAGTCCTCAGTCCTCAGTCCTCAGTCCTCAGTCCTCAGTCCTCAGTCCTCAGTCCTCAGTCTCCCGTCCCCAGCCTCAGCCTCTCCCCTTGTCTTGTAGCGACGAAGGACAAGATGACGAAGGACAACAAGACAGTCCCGACGGCAGGGCGGAGCTTGCTCCTGTTGACACCCCGGAACCGGCCTTCTATCATAGAAGAGTGACCTCGCTGCAGGCCATCCGTGACAAGGTGCGTCGGCGACGATACGAGTTCTCCAGGCACGCCGTCGATCAGAGCATACTGCGTGACATCCGAGTGGCGGAAGTGACGGGGGACAGGTGATGGATGACCGACGACGGGAGACAGAGGACCGACAAAGGGCGACGGCCGGCGGGAAACGGAGGATCCCCGAATCCGCCAGTCCCCGGTCTCCGGTCCCCGGTCTGGTAACCCTGATTGAGACTGCCGTAACCTACACCCTATTCCACGAGGGCAACTTCTACGTCATCGAGCACGTACCGGCCCGGGTTTGCCGGGAGACCGGCGAAGAGTTCTTTGCTCCCGAGACCGTCGAGCGCATCCAAGCTCTGGTCAAAGGCAAGAAGAAACCGGACCGCATGGTCAGCACGCCGGTCTACGAATACGCCTAGCGGCCAAGGGCCATACCGGAGGCTCCTTCGGTTCGCTACAATGAACTCGGGTTCATGATGCTCTGCCGCAGGCAGGTGCCATCCGATGGCTCAACCGCGTGACCTGGCCAGGGAAGCTGGAGTTTCTGGTTTGTAGTTCTGGGTTGTTAGCGGTTTCCTGTTGAATGGGAATTGGGGTTTGGGGATTGGTCATTGACTGCAACCCGACGCCGAGTCGCCCTGCTCTGCGTCCTCGCAGGTGCAGGTCCTCCGGCTCAGTCAGACGAGAGGGTCTCTCATCCTGGTAACTGGAATATGACCGTGGGCGCGAGTCGGGCGACCGACGACCAGGAACCAAGGACTAAGGACGAGGGACTAAGGACAATGGACCAGGGACTATGGACTAGTGTAGCGTTCCTTAAGTAACATTGTATTCATGCTGCTAAGGGCTTGCCGGTATAGGTCCATTTGAACGGGCGGGCTCGTTCCTTGCTGTACATTCGTATGTAGTGCATGATTTGGCGCACAAGCTCCTGCTTGGCGTGCCAGATCCCACCCCTGATCACGTCTCGCGTGAAGATGTGGAACCAGATCTCAACCTGATTCAACCAGGAAGCGTACGTCGGGGTGAAGTACACCGACAGGCGCCGCCTTCTCGCCAGCCACTTCTTAATATCCTCGTGCTTGTGGACGCTGAGGTTGTCCATGATAATGTGAAGCTGTTTCCGGGGATACTTGCGATAGAGATACTTGAGAAACTTCAGGAACTCCTGATGGTTATTCCGAGCCACGCACCGTCCGGTCACAGTCCCGTCGTGCACCGCGAACGCGGCAAGCAAGCAGGTTGTTCCCAAACGCCGATAGGTTGCCGTCAGACGTCGAGCATCCCCCGCGCGCAGAGGCAGCTCGGGTTGAGTGCGGTCAAGCGCCTGAATCTGCGTCTTCTCGTCCACCGATAGAACCAGTGCGTTCGCCGGCGGGTTTAGATACAACCCGAGAATAGCCGCCTGCTTCGGCTCAAACTCCGGGTCCGGACTTCTCCCACACCAGTACTTGACTTTGTGCGGCTTGATTTGCCCTTCGGTTAGAATCCGATGCACGGTGGTTCTGCCGATCCCGGTCTTGCGGGCGAGTTGACTTCTACTCCAGGAATTACTCCCATCCAGGGGCCTGGTGCAAGCTAGTGCGATTACCTTGACCTTTCGCTCAGGACTGATGCTGGGTGGCCGACCAGGACGATCAAGGTCACGGAGACCATCCATTCTGCTGACCATGAAACGCTTGCGCCACTTCGACGCGTTCTGAGGGCTTAGCCCGCTTCTGCGACCTATCTCCTCAAGGTTAAGTCCCTCCGCAGAGTAGAGGACGACCTTGGCTCTCTGGACCAGCCGTTGCTCACGCGTTCGCGCTGCGGCCCATATCTTCAACGTCTGCTCCTCTTCTGGCGTCAACTCAATTACTACCTTCGTCTTCTTTCTCATAGCTTACCTCCAATCGGTAAGCTACTATATCGTATTATTTGAGGAATGCAACACTAGCTTCATCCCGTCCCCGGGCACATACCACGAGAGCACCGCCACGACAACGCGTTTCATGTTCTCCGCCAACGAGAGTTGGAGAGGGAATCTGGGGCCGAGAAACGTTCCTGTCAGAGAGTAGTTGCGCGCGGCCCAGAGTGCGAGGGGGGCGAGCGCGAGGACGGCGAAGCCGAGTGCGCGGCGGAGCCGGCACTTTAGGCTCAATCCGGAAGCAAGAATGATTGTCGCGAAACCGGCAGGAACAAGGACGATGCCGATGTAACGAGTCAGGCACGCAAGCGCAGTTGAGAGGGTCATGACTGCCAGAGACCTCACGCCGCCGCCGTCCCAATAGCGCTGTGCAGAGACCAAGTAGAGGAGCGCGAGAGGGATGAAGAGGCACTCTAACAAAGCCATTGAATAGAGTTCGGACAGTGGTATGGAAAACAGCACTGCACATACGCCCAGCACGCCGTAGGTGGTGGTCTGTCGGGAACCTGTTTGGATCAGGCGTGCAGACAGCCAAATGACCAGGGCAAACAGAGCGGCGTTAACGACATGCGCGAACGCCGCAGGGTCGAGGCCGGTCACGAACGCGATGAGCGCGAGCAGCATCGGATAGAGAGGGGGCCACCAGACCAGAGGTTCCCCGTTGTGGAAAACAGGCCCCCTTCCCGACGCGAGGCCGCGCGCTGCATCGAGATACTCCACGGAGTCGCGGTTGAGCCCGGCTCCGTACTTTGCGGATGATGCAAGAACAAGACCAGCCCCTGCCAGGGCAAGGACGGCGACAGCCAACCACCAGCGGCGACCTGCGCCTTGGGCATTAGAGCGGTTACTCGCGTCTTCGCGAGGGGTTGCGGATTCGAGAGAACTCACCGGACGTTTTCTCCGATGTCAAGACGGCCGGTCGCCGCGCATTGAGGCAAGGAAAGTCCGTGGTTCACGGTTGCTCGCTCTTGGTTATTGGTTCTTGGTTGTGAGCTGACAGGGCGGAATGGCTGGAAACCTGGAACTTGGAACCAGGAGCCAAACGGTTCATGGTTCTTGGTTTGTAGTTCTTGGTTTATAGTTCTGGATCCGGCAACCAGCAACCTGGAACGCGGAACTAAAGACACCCCCAGCCTTGACTTGCTGTAAAGCAAAGGTTGAGGCTGAGGTTCAGGTTGAGAGGGAACCATCGTATCTTTACCTTGACCGTAACCTTGGCCTAGTCCTGACACCTGCTGCTATGGTCACTCCCATGGGCTCGCGGATGATAAGAAAGGAAAGGCGAGGTGTCAAGGAGCAAACGCGGCGGAGCCGCGAGTTCCCAGTTCCCAGGCGAGACCCTTCCATCGGCGTCTGAGCTTGCCCTGCTCGTTCCGGAGCCCGCCCTGAGCTTGGCCGAAGGGGTGGCGAAGCCACACCTTGTCGAAGGGGCGGCTCAGCGCCGGTTTGCAGTCTGCAGTCAATGACCGGGCGCACCGCAGGAGGTGCGGGATCAGCTCGGGCGGGAGTGCTTGAGAATTATCCGGCCGCGGGATTGGTCAAGCGTGACCACGAATTGGTCGAAGAATCCGTCCTGGCCGAGGATGCCGGCCACTTCACAGGGCAGTTCGGTGAAGCCCACCAGCGCCTGATAGTTGACCGCGCCGACTTGAACGGTCAGTTTCCGGTATCGAGCCAGTTGTTCGTGGCCCGATGTCCCGCAGAAGGAGTCGGCCGGAGCCCTGCGCAGGTCCAGTCCGAGCATCGCGGCAACCTGTCTGCTGAAGATGGTGTTGTCCGCGCCCGAGTCAATCAGGGCTAGAAGCCGGGCGGACTTGCGCCCAGCCGAGAGCGTAACCGGGATCAGCGGCCGTTCGTAGTGCGAGACGTCGGGGAAGGCTTCGGACGGGGTTGCCGGGATGCGGACGTAGCGGAAGCGCTGCGTCGTCACGCCCCTGCTACAGGATGAGGCTGCAGTCCTTGCGGGGAACTCGGGCGAATATGGGGTTTTTGACGCGCAGTCGCCGCGCTTTGCGGGCAGCTTCCTTCAGGGTTCCGGCCTGGGCAACCAGCGCGTAGGAAGCCCCATCGAGTGCCACCCAGTTGCCGGGCTTACCCGCAAGTTCCAGCGTTCTCGTCTTGCTGTTCATGACAGTTCATTCTAGCGCGGCCGTTGGCGGAATCAAGACAGAGTGACGGACCGTGACATTTCAGATTGGAGATTGGCGCGGCCGTAGGCCGCGAGTTTTCAGTTACCAGGTGGCAGGTTGCAGGGAAACGGGTGACCGGAGACCGACGACCGGGGACAAGCGGGCGGTGCGCCCTAGACTGACTCGAGTTGCAGGACGCGGAGGCGTTCCGGTGCCACGCGCTTGCTCAGGTTGAGGATTTCAACGCCGACCACATTGCCGGCCGCGTCGTAGTCCAGAATCACGCCCGGCTGGACCTCTTCTGACTCAACCACCGCGGTCTCGTCGAGCCGCAGGTACAGCGCATCACTCTCTTTGTCGACTTTCAACCTCATGACTTTCTCCTCAGGCGACGGTCGAAGAAGACCGTGACCACAATAACCGAACTGGCTTTCGCGCCTACCACGACCCGCAGGACCCGGCCGCTGCGCTCGGTGAGCATATCCCGTGCGTGAGCGGTGTATGCGAGCTGCATCTCCGTAAGTATCGCTCCGCCGGCGATGCAGTCAAGGCTGACGCGAGCCCCAAGAACCAGGAACGCGGAGAGAACATCCGCAGATTACGCAGATGACGCAGACGGTTCGGGCGAGAAACCTGGAACCAGGAACCAAGAACGCGCGGCGAAGCCGCGTCCGTCTTTGTGTCTTTGTGACTTAGTGGTGAAATCCTATTCCGCTTCTTGGTTCTCTCGCCGCTCGGTTGACAACCTCGCTTGCGAATCCTAGAATCCGGCCATGAGAGCGACACGGCCGGACGCGGGCCCGGCCGAGATGCTCATCCGCTGCCTAGCTGACCGGGGACGAAGGACGAAGGACCAGGGACCGGCGACAGCCGTCTGGACCGATGTCGTCGACCTCGCGGTCGGCGAGCACGTCGCCCCGCTGCTCTTCAAGCGCCTCAAGGAGAGCGACGCGCAAGCTCTTATCCCGGCCGATGCGTGGAGGCGGTTGCACCGGGCCTATTTCAACAGCAGCGACCGGAACACGCGCCTCTTTCGAGAACTCACGACCGTGCTCAGCGGGCTGCGCGGCGCTGGCATCCCGGTGATTGTCTTGAAGGGAGCCTATCTGGCGGAGGCGGTCTACGGCGACGTCGCGCTCCGGCCGATGTGCGATAATGATCTCTTGATCCCGCCAGAGAATTTGGCCAGAGCCGAGGCGGTCCTGCTCGACATGGGCGGAGTTCAACAACAGCCTTCCAGAAACCGGAATAGGAATCTACCACCAAGACACAAAGACACAAAGATGGCCGCGGCTCCGGCGCGAGTGACCAGTGACCAGTTTGTGGTTGGCAGTGTCCCGACCTCTGCACTCTGGCCTCCGGTTTCCGGGCAGCCTGCGGACATCGAGTCGGAATGCGAGATGTGGAAACACGCTCTGCCGGTCCTCATCCGTGACCTTGCCATTGAGCTTCACTGGACCATCGTCTCCCCAACCGGACCGGTCAGAGTAGATGCCGCCGGGCTCTGGAACCGGGCCCACCCGGCTTTGATAGCCGGTGTCGAGGTGCTTTCGCTATCCCCGGAAGACCTGCTGCTGCACCTGTGTCTGCACTTCAGCTATCAGGACGATTGCGTGGGGCTGCGCTCATTGTGCGACGTTGCCGAGACCATCCGGCACTTCGGCGGCGAGGTAGACCCCGAAGTCCGACATGGAACCACAGAGCACCTAGAGAATTGGAGGATGGAGGACGGAGGATGGAGGATGGAGGATGGAGGACGCCGACTTGGTTCTTGGTTCCTCACTCCTCGCTCCTCATTCCTCAATCCTCATTCCTCCTCTGCGTTCTCCGTGGCCTCCGTGGTTGAACCTGTCTCGGTTCCTGGTATAGACTGGCAGGAGGTCGCGGAACGCGCCCGCGAGTGGGGCGCGACCAGGCACGTGGGCCTGGCGCTCCATCTGGCCGGGAGCATGTTAGGCGCGGCAGTGCCTGCCGAAGTGCTTGAGCGCCTGGTTCCCGAGGGCATCGACCAGCGCGTACTCGAAGCGGCGAGAGAGGCCGTCCTGACGCAGACCGCCCGCCACCACTGGGAGTCGCTCTTCAGTGCGCAGGGCACGAGGTCCCCGGGAGAGAAGGCGAAGTTCTTGCGGGAGAGAGTCTTTCTCTCGCGTGAGGAGATGGCCGAGAAATACCCCGCATCACGCGGCTCAAAGCATTTCTACCTCTATTACGCGCTGCGGCTCAGGGACGGCATCCGCGCCTACACGTTCCACGCCCTGCGGCGAGCCCGGTTGATGTTGCAGCGGCGCCGACGCGAGCGGTACAATGCGCTCTACGAGTGGCTGAAGAGGCAGTAGGCCACGAACGTCCTTAGTCCCTAGTCCTTGGTCCTTGGTCCTTGGTCCTTGGTCCTTAGTTTCTGGTTCATGGTTCATGGTTCTTGGTTCCTGGTTCATGGTTCTTCGTTCAGGGGAACTAAGGACTAAGAACTCTGAACTGCGAACCACGTTGGTGGGTCTTTGGTTCGGGGACGGCCGGGAACTACGAACTCGTAACCTGGAACTAGGAACTAGAAGGTTCATGGTTTGAGGTCTTTGGTTCATGGAACTGGAAACCAGCAACTCGAAACCTCCGCGTGGCCGGCAGCCAAGAACCTGGAACTCGGAACCAGGAACTCAGCGGTTCATGGTGCTGTCCAGAATCCGGCGCTCTCGCGGGTCAGCCGCTCTTTGAGCGGCCGCCACCAGTCGGGATGCTCGCGATACCAGTCCACGGTCCGGCTCAAACCGTCCTCGAACCTGGTCTCGGGCCGCCAGCCGAGTTCGCGCTCGATCTTGGCATTGTCGAGCGCGTAGCGGAAGTCGTGACCCGGCCGGTCGGGGACGAAGGCGAGCCAGGAGTCCGCGGTCCTTAGTCCCTCGTCCTTAGTCCCTGGTCCCTCGTCCTTTGTCCTTGGTTCTTGGTCGACGGTCGCCGGTCCCCGGTCCCCGGTCCCCGGTCCCACAAGATCGACCGTCAGCCGGGCGACATCGATATTGTGCCGCTCCGACTCGCCGCCGATGTTGTAGGCCTGGCCCGGCCGGCCGCGGTCGAGCACCAGCTCGATTGCCCGGCAGCAGTCTTCGACGTACAGCCAGTCCCGGACGTTCTCGCCCCGGCCGTAGACCGGGACCTTCCGGCCCTCGACCAGGTTCGTCACCATCACCGGTATGAACTTCTCCGGGAACTGGTACGGGCCGTAGTTATTTGAGGGCCGCACCACCATCACCGGCAGGTGATACGTCTCCCAGTACGCCTGTGCCAGCAGGTCGCCCGCCGCCTTGGACGCGGCGTAGGGCGAACGCGGCTGCAGGGGCGTCGTCTCGGTGAACTTGCCTTCCTCGCCCAGCGCTCCATAGACCTCGTCGGTCGAGACGTGGACGAACCGCTTGACCCCGACCTTGTGCGCGACGTCAAGCAGTACCTGCGTGCCAAGAACGTTGGTGCTGATGAACGGCGCGGCGTCGGCGATTGACCGGTCGACGTGGCTCTCGGCGGCGAAGTGGACCACCGCTTCGACACCAGTCATCGCTTCTTTCACCTTTGCCGTGTCTTCGATGCGGCCGTGAATGAACCGATACCTGGCATTCCCTTCGAACTCCTGCAGGTTCGCCTTGTTGCCGGCATATGTCAGCGCATCGAGGTTTGCCACGGTATCGCCTGTCCCCGCGAGTCGACGGCGTATGAAGTTGGAACCGATGAATCCGCTGCCGCCGGTAACGAGTAGTCGCGTCACTGCCGTCCTTTCATCTTGTCAGGCGATTCCGGCGAGCAAAGTCGGCCGGGCTGTGGCCGAAGCCTCATCCCCGACCCCCGCCTTGCCGGGGCCGACCCGGGCCCCGTCGGCCCGGTCGGGCAGGCGTGGCCGGTCGGTACGATGCAGAAGTCGCCGAATCCAGGTTCTTGCGGCGACTCCGCACAGGGCAGCACCGTAGAGCGTGAAGGGCATCTGCCATACTATGAAGTCCAGGTGCGTGTGCAGGGCTGCGTGCGCCTTGAAGACCACGAACCAGGACAGCGGGGCCAGGATTGAGAACCAGGTCGAAAGCAGCAAGGCGCTTGCCTTCCGTTGAGGTCCGCCCGGCCCGCTTCGCCGTCCCGAGGCATAGACGAAAACCGAGGCTGCCAGAAACGCGACGATCAGGTGAAGATACCGGACGTTTAGCAGGAGCCAGCCGGCACGCGTATCCGGCGCGTTCAGGAAGCTGCGGCCGTCGAAGTAGATGCCGGTGATGTATTGCAGGATAACGGGAATGATGCCTGCTCGCAGGCCGGCGGCGTCGTCGCCGAGGAAGGCGGCTGGATTGCCGTACGTTCGCTTGCCCAAACTGTACCATATATGCTGGACTCCATCGGCGAATCCTCCACCCGCGGCGGAGAACTGCAGGCAGAGCAGCACGGCGCTCAGGAGAACCGCAGCCCCGGCCGCAGATGCCGCCACGAGGCCGAGCTTAAGCGCCTTTCCGCCGCCCCACGTCTCAGCCACGGCATAGTAGACGACCGGCACGAGCATCATGGCAAGAGTGGTCGTGATGAACTCGTACCCGGTGAACAAGCACTTCAGCAGGACCGAAAGAAACACCAGGGCCGCCAAGCCAGGGAATCCCCCTCCCTTGCTGCGCTCAAGGAACAGGGTTATCGCCAGCATCGGCAGATAGAAGGCCCAGACCGACCAGAACAGGCTGTGTCCGAAGACAAGCAACCACTGCGAAAAGACCACGGAGCCGAGGACGAACAACCCGGCTGCGACGCCAAGCTCCCGGGTGAACCAGAGCGTGATTGAGGCGAGTACGATGGTGGAGAGCAGCGCCGTGAGTGCGTAGAACAGACCGAGCTTGACGCCCGGCGGCAGGGATAGGATACGGTCCAGAAGGCCGAAGAACAACCCCTGACCGCCATTCTGAGACGTGTAGGGGTAGTAGGAGCTGAAGCCGGCCTTGGTCGTGTAAGCCTGGTACTGCAGCGTGAACAGCTCCGGCGGACTGGGGGGAATGACGGACTCTGTCCCGTACCCGAGGAACCCCCCATCGGAGAGCAGGCCGCTCTGGCGAGACCGGACCAGCCTCGCAACGACGCGGGCATCGCTGTGACGGAGCTGCCCCTGGAACATTCTGTCGCTGACGGTCTTCCAGACATTCGAGAACCCGAGGAACAGGACTACGCACACGAAGATGAATGATAGCACACCCCGGAGACGCCTCCTGCCGGCAGCAGGCACCTTCAGTTCTCTTCCAGCCTGAACCGGCCTGCCGGATCGTCCTCGTGGCGGATTTCGTCCACCGGTTCCTCCCGGCCCGCCCCCCTGTACAGCCGGTTGGGGAAGTTGAGCACCCAGCCCTCGACCTCGCCGATATTGCGATAGGCATGGACCACACTCGGAGGGACAATGAGCGTCGCCGGCCGACTCGCGCCGAACACGAATTTCTCGCGCCGACCGAACGTCGGCGAACTCGGCCGGTTATCCCAGATCGTCACCTCGAAATCCGACGGCCCGATGAAGGCGAAGAAATCGGTCTGCTCGCGGTGCTCGTGCGGCCCGCGCGCGACGCCGGGCCGAGTCATCGACAGGTAAGCCATCACCGGCTGCGCCTCCTGCATCCCGGCCTTCTCAAGCACGTCTGCGCGGAACAACTCTGCCAGCCACCCGCGCTGGTCGGCGGCTGGAGCGAGAAACTCAACCCGGACGCCGGAAAAGGAAGAAACACAGGTCGAGGTTGAGACTGTCTTCTTGTCCTTCGTCATCTCGTCCTTGGTCACCGGTCCTTATCACCCGTCCCGTTGTTCGGCCTCAGCCTTCACCTTCACCTTTCCTGATCTGTCCTTCACGAACCAACATCGTCGCACGGCAGAGCGACTCGAACGTCCCGGCGTCGGTCCACCAGCCCTTCAGCACGTCGAAGGACATCGTCCCTTGCCGGATGTAGGCATTGTTCACATCGGTTATCTCGAGCTCGCCCCGGGCCGATGGCTTGCAGGTCTTGATGACCTCAAAGACTTTGGCGTCGTACATGTAGATACCGGTGACCGCGAGGTCCGTCTTTGGGCGGGCTGGCTTCTCTTCTATGCCCACTACCCGGTTGCCCTTCAGTTCCGCCACGCCGAACCGGTTCGGGTCATCAACTGCCTTGAGCAGAATCCTGGCTCCTTCGCTCTGGGCGGCGAACGACTTCACGAACGGAGCAATGTCGTCCTCGAAGATGTTGTCACCCAGGATCACGACGATCCGGTCGCCCTCTGCAAAACCCCGTGCCAAGCCGAGAGCCTCGGCGATGCCGCCTTCGCCTTCCTGGTAAACGTAGTGGAGACGCTCCAACCCGAAGTCCTTGCCGTTCCGCAGCAGGCGCAGAAAGTCACCGGCGCTGTTGCCCCCGGTCACTATCATGATGTCCTGGATGCCGGCGTTCACCAGCTTCTGGATGGGGTAATAGACCATTGGTTGGTCGAAGACCGGAAGGAGGTGCTTATTGGTAATCCGCGTCAAAGGGAGCATCCGCGTTCCCAGGCCGCCGGCGAGTACAATGCCCTTCATGGAGTGGAAATAGAGGTTGAGGCTGAGGTTGAGGTAGAAAACCTTGTCATTTTGTCTTTCGTCATCTTGTCCTTGGTCCCTGGTTCCACGTCCTTGGTCGACCATCCTCCGTCACTGGCTCAGCCTTTGCCTTCACCTTTGCCTTTGCCTCCACCTTAACCTCAGCCTCAGCCTCTGCCTTCATCTTAATCTTAGCCTTAACCTCAACCTTAACCTCAGCCTCTTCCCACCTGCTCCCACTGCCAGGCGGTTTTCATCATCTCGTCAACCCCGAGTTCCGGCCGCCAACCGAGCACCACCTCGGCCTTGCGGTTGTCGGAGAAGACCGCGGAGGCGTCGCCGGCCCGCCGCGGCCCGATGCGGTAGTTCAGTTTCCGGCCCGTGGCCCGTTCGAAGGCCTTGATCGCTTCCAGCACCGTAGTCCCGGTCCCCGAGCCGAGGTTCAGAACAATTGGCGATTGGCGACCGGCGACTGGCGATTTCGTCAGGTGGTTGATGGCGAGGACGTGCGCGCGGGCGATGTCGGAAACATGGACGTAGTCGCGGATGCACGTGCCGTCGCGCGTGTCATAATCGTTGCCGTGGATAACCAGCTCGGGCAGCTTGCCGGCGGCTGTCCGTGTGATTCCCGGCACCAGGTTATCCGGCTCCCCGTAGGGCACTTCCCCGATTTCACCGGAAGGATGAGCGCCAACCGGGTTGAAGTAGCGGAGCGAGGCGAAACCGGTCTCGCTTACCTTCGCAAAGTCCCGGATGATCTGCTCGCCCATCTGCTTGGTACGGGCGTACGGGCATTCGGGCTCGCCGAAAGGCGTATCTTCGGTGACCGGCAGTTCCTTTGAGTTGCCGTAGACCGCACACGAGGAGGAGAAGATGAAGCCGGGAATGCCGCATTCGTCCGCGCTCTGAAGCACGCTGAGCAGGGAGTTGATGTTGTTGTCATAGTAAAGCAGGGGCTTTGCCACGGATTCGGGCACCGTCTTGTAGGCGGCGAAGTGAATGACCGCGATTGCGTCCCGGTTCTCCAAGAAGACGGCTTTGGTCAGGGGAGCACTGCGCAGGTCGACTTTGTGGTTCCTGACCCGTCTTCCGGTAATCGCTTCGACGCCGTCGAGGATGCTCTCACTTGAGCGCGAGTTGTCGTCAATGGAGATGGGTTCATGGCCGGCGGCTATCAGTTCGACGAGCGTGTGGCTGCCGATGTAGCCGCAGCCGCCGGTGACGAGCACTCTGACCATGTAGCGGTATGCTAGGGAACGCACGCGGAGAGTCAAGGAAGGCGGGAGGGCACGCGAGCCTGGGCGAGTAGCACGCCGGGAAGCGAGCAGCGATCCGAGCGGGCGGGAAGACGAAGGTCGGGAGGCAGGACTGGTGAAGGGGAAAGGGACTGGGCGGGCACAAACCGGGCGAGAACGGCTCAAGCTGGCTCGCAGTTGGCGGTCAGTCCGCTCCGGCCCTTGGCGCGATTGGCGGCTATCTCATTCGCGGCTGGAGAGTTACGGCGAACGGATGACAAACGACGGATGCGCGGGCGCTGCTGCGCGGGCGCTGCTTGACATGGAGCAGCGGGGCGGTAAAATGCGCACTTGTGAGCATCCCCAATGCTGCTGGTGGAGTGGGAGATGACGGAGAACTCGGAATCACAGGCTGGTCTCGTTCGCTGCTCAAGCCGACCAATTGGAAGCGCACGCTGTTCTACATCCTCGCCGACGCGGTCGTGGTCTTCGGCGCCAGCGTGCTGACTCACCTCTCCGTCATCAAACACGTGGAGTCCGGCCTCCACTACTACGCTCACGGCGTGGTCCCGTTTGCGGCTGCGGCCCTGGTCTGTCAGGTGGGCCTCAGCTTCCTGTTTTCAAACTACAAGCTGAAGTGGTCCACTTTCTCCCTGGTTGACGTTCCGCGCTTGATGCTTCCCGGCGTCGTAACCGCGCTCATCCTCGGCGGCCTTTCCGGTGCGCGGGTTTTCGCCGGCCTGACTCCGTTGTCGGCCGTGACCTGGGGGTTATTGAGCATCTGCGGAGTCGTCGCGGTGCGCGGCAGCAAGCGCTTCTACCGGGAGGTGGTCCGTCCGAAATCGGGAAAACGGGCACTCTTGGTGGTGTGCTCGCACAAGGGCTACTTCCTGCTTGATACGCTGCGGAGAACCCCACGCTTCAACTACCGGGTCGTCGGCTTCATCGACCCGGATCCGAACAACCGGGACACGGTCAGCCAGGGCGTGCCGGTGCTGGGGACCTTTGACGACGTCGAAGCGGTCGTCGTGCGGCATCGAATCGAAGCCGCGTTCATTTTCCTGACTTCCGACCCGACATTCGCCATCGGCGAGTTCTACCAGCGGCTCCACGAACTCGGACTCGAGGTGCGGCTGGTCCCGTCCATGGCGGACTTGATCGACGACCGGGCCGATATCGGCGCCCTGGAACGCCTGACCATCCACGAGCTGACCGGTCAGCAGCCGGTCCAAGTGGACCCGCGCGAGATGGAGCACGTCTTTGCCGGCAAGCGCATCATGGTCACGGGCGCGGGCGGCTCGATTGGCTCGGAGCTCTGCCGCCAGCTCGCCCGGTTCAACCCGGCGATGCTGGTCCTGCTGGAACGGGACGACTCTAACCTCTTCTACGTCGAGCACGACTTGCGCACGGCCTTTCCGAAACTCCACGTGATACCTTTCCTTGGGGACATCACTCGCGAAGCGGACGTCAGCCGGGTCTTTGCACAGACCCGGCCCCAGATCGTATTTCACGCCGCCGCGTACAAGCACGTTCCGATTCTCGAGTTCCATCCGGCCGAGGCAATCCGCGTGAACGTTCAGGGCAGCCACCTGGTGGCCCGCGCCGCGGTGGAAAACGGCACCGAGAGCTTCGTCTACATCTCCACCGACAAGGCGGTCAACCCGTCGAGCGTGATGGGTGCGAGCAAGCGGATCGGCGAGACCGTGGCGACGGCGATGAACAACAGCGGCGGGGTCCGCTTCCTGGCGGTCCGGTTCGGGAACGTGCTCGACAGCCGGGGCAGCGTCACGACCATCTTCCGCAACGCCATCATCCGGCGCGAGCCGGTCACCGTCACCGACCCGGAGATGAAGCGCTATATGATGCTGACCAGCGAGGCGGTCCTGCTGGTCATGCAGGCGGTGGCGCTCGGCACCGGCGGCGAGGTATTCGTCCTCGACATGGGCAAGCCGGTGCGGATCAAGGACCTGGCTGAGACGATGATCCGCCACGCCGGGTTGCGCCCGGGCGTTGACGTACCGATTGTCTTCACCGGCCGACGCCCGGGCGAGAAGCTCTTTGAGGAGATGCTGACCGCCGAGGAAGGCACGATGGTGACCATGAACCGGCGGATCTACCGGGCCCGCATTTCGAAGCCCCGCGGCTACCCGGAAGTGCTCGACGACCTGCGCCGGCTGGACGAAGTCGTCCGGAGCGGCGACGTGCCGCGAATCCGGGCCGAGATTACCAGCCAGGTCAGCAGCTATCGCCCCGATACGGGCTGTCTGAACGGCCGGCCCACCGCTTCGGGCCGGGCCGAGTACCCGCCGACGGCGGAAAGTGTGCCGACCGGGAAACCCGGGGCCGGGGCGCGGAAGCAATCCGAAGCGCCGGAGTCGGCCGGAACCCTGGACGCGGTGGAGGTCCGGAAGTGACGGGCTACAGGTAAATTGGTAATTGGGAGGAATCATGAGGATAAGTAGTCAGGAGACAGGAGCCGGGAGACGGAAGACGGGACTCAAAGCAGACCCGCGACCTCTTCTGCTCTGTGTAATCGTGGCGCTGCTGGCGCTCGCCGCGCCGGCATCGGCCATACTCAACAGCCCAACGC
>Ga0163202_1000098_pt1 | contig 14981 bp, 15 predicted proteins | sample PL_2010_300m_FD_113540 | JGI IMG/M metagenome (GOLD analysis project Ga0163202, IMG submission 113540) | Freshwater microbial communities from Powell Lake, British Columbia, Canada to study Microbial Dark Matter (Phase II) - PL_2010_300m | ecosystem: Environmental > Aquatic > Freshwater > Lake ... | reverse complement strand
TGGATGTCAAGGCGGCGGGGTTGGACGGCCGACAGCTTACGGCTCACGGCTGACGGCTTGCGGTGAACGGTTCACGAACCCCGGCTCACGGGCAGCGGCCGCGGGATTCGTGTGGAGCGAAAACGGTTACCGTCCCCGATAGTCCTTGACCTTTGCCCCGCACGCCCGCAGAAAGTCCGCAACCAGGTTGACAGACGGATGCTTCAGGTCTCCCCTTTCCAGCTTGGCCAGCAGATTGAACGACCCGGGCTGGCGCCGATCCATCAGCAAAGCAAGGTCCCGCAGAGACAGGCTTCGCCGCTTGCGCAACAGGCGCAACCGCGCCCCGAATTCGGGCGTGAAAACGAACGTGGTCTTGGTGTATTTCATCGTTGCCTCGGTTCAGGTCTGTATCCAATACAGGATACTGGCCGCAAACCCGGTTTTCAAGTGTATCTGCCTGGGGCGTAAGGCATTATGCGTCTGGCGTCGAACTCAGAGCCCCACTGGAGGGGCTACTGGGTCAATTGCTCTCCGAATCGTCCTGTGAGTTGTCTGGTGAATCGCTGTCCCGATTGCTCTCAGAATCGCTTCCCCGGTTGCGGTCCCGGTTGCTCTCTGAGTAGCTGTCCCCGTTGCTCTCTCCATCGCTCTACCCGCTGCTCTATCCGTTGCTCTACCGGTCGCTCAGACCATTGCGGCCCGAGTCGCTCTACCGGTTGCCGTCCCCGTTGCTCTCCCAGTTGCCCTGACCGTCGCTCTCCAGATTGCTCGGAGAATAGCCTCCCGAATTGCCATCCGAGTTGCTCTGTCCATTGCCGCCCCGATTGCAGGGACAGCAATAGCCCCAGCCAGAAGTTCGAAGGCGCTACATGAAAACCCAACCCTCACCACAGTATTAGACTCGCCCGGCCCGGTGCCGGTTTCACGTCCCGCCGCGCCACACTCTGCCCGCGCTGCCGCTTCGATCTTTGGCTACTGGCCTGTGGCTTCCCTCTGCCCCAACTCCTGCACCAACTTCTCTGCCTCTTCCTTCTTCATTCCCGCCTTCTCACACGCCGCGATGAACTTGTCCCGGCCCAGGACCTTGAGGCATCCTTTCAGCCCTGACAGGCACTGCCTCGGCCCATCCCCAGCGCCCATCTGAAGAAACATGGTCAGCGCCTGCGCTAGCCTGGGGATGGCGAGGTCCGCCAACTCCTCTTGTCTCTCCCTCGACGGAGGAGAAGCGGAGTGAGAGTGCTCGCGCTCGCGCAGCATCAGCGTGAGATACGTGTTCCCTATGTTGGCGAGATCTTGCGCCTCGCCTTGCCGGTCGCCTAGCTCACCGTGTATCTTAAGTATCACGTCGAAGTTCGCCAGCGCCCTGTCCCACTGGCCCCTATTCTTCAAAATCACGCCGATGTTGCCGAGGACGCCTGCCTTCCCCTGTTTCGCCCCAAGCTCCTCGAAAATCTTCAGCGCCATCTCGTCGTACGACAGCGCCTTGTCCCACTCGCCTCCTAGCAGATAGACATTCCCGATGTTGGCGAGGTCTTGCGCTTCGCCATGCCGGTCGCCCAGCTTGCGGTCGAGATGCAGCGCCTTCTCATGACACTCTAGTGCCTTGTTCCACTCACCCCTATTCTTCCACACCACACCGACGTTGCCAAGGACGCTAGCCTGCGCTTGTCGGTCGCCCAGTTCGTCGGCCAGATTGAGGGCCTTGCTGTGGTACTCCAGCGCCTTGTCCCACTCGCCTCTGTCCTGCCACACCAGACCGATGTTGCCGAGGACGGTTGCTTGCTCCTGCTTGACCCCAAGTTCCTCGAAGACCTTCAACGCACTCTCGTAACACTCCAAGGCCTTGTCCCACTCGCCCTTATTCTGCCACACATTCCCGATGTTGCCGAGTTGGCGCGCCGCGCCCTCCCGGTCACCAACCTGCTGCTGGATGGCCAGCGCGTCGGAAAGGAACTTCAACGCCCCGTCCCACTCGCCCTTGTGCTGCCACGTCACACCGATGTTGCCAAGAGCAATGGCGACGCCCTGCTGGTCGCCCATTTCCTGTCTGACCCGCAGACTCCTCTTCTGATACTCCAACGACTTATTCCACTCGCCCTTGTCTTGCCACACCAAGCCGATGTTACCGAGGGCGGCAGCCTCGCCCTGCTTGTCGCCGAAGTCGACTGCCAGCCTCCACGATTCCTCGAATGAAGCAAGCGCCTCGTCCCATCGGCCGGGCGTATAGTGACAGAGGCCAATCAGGTTGTACAGGGCGACAAACTGAGTCCCGGACGCGTACTTGATGGCCTCCCTGAACCGGGCAATTGCCTCGTCCCATCTATAGGCCGCCATCGCGACTCGGCCGAAGTCGAAGCTGGTCCTGACCGGTCCGGTGGCCTTCGGCAACCCGTCGAGGTAAGTCTGCATCTGGCCGAACCCCAGCCTCATCTCCTCCCTGAGGTCCTGCACCTGCCGCTTCGAGGCCGTGAGCCTGTAGAAGATGTAACCTACCACGACCGCGACGACCGCGCCGATGATGATGCCAACCATCGTTCCGCAGTCTATCCGTCCTGCCCCTACGGTCAAGCCCGTGCAAGCCTTGAGGAATTGCCTGCCGACTTCCGTGACTTCCTGCGGACGCGGAAGCTCAGGCTCTGGGAGAAGAATGACCCGCGGGCGCTGGCGGTCAGACGACTCGGACCGAAGGGGGATGCGACCCATGAGGTGTATGCGACTAATGTCGAGAAAGCGGACGCGGAGACCGCTGCGAATACTGTCATCTGCCTGATTCACCAGGCCAGCTACCTGCTCGACCAGCAGATTCGTCGGCTCGAGCAGGCGTTCCTCGAAGAGGGCGGCTTGCGCGAGCGCATGACCCGCGCCCGCCTGCAGGAACGGGCGAACCGGAAACCCATGCCCTGAGCTCCGGCTCGCCCTGAACGCTCGGGACTACTCAGTGAGTACCAGTTTCCTGGTTGTGCACCTGCCGCCGGACGATAGCCGCGCGACGTAGACGCCGGGAGCGAGACCCTTGGCCGAGAACGTTGCCGAGTACCTGCCTGCAGGTCTGAACCCGTCGACCGGTCTTGCGACGGGCCGGCCGACGAGGTCGAAGACCTCAAGCACTACCCGGCCCGGCCGCGGCAGAGCGTAGGAAATCACCGTCCGGCCGCGAAACGGATTCGGCTCGGCAGTCGCAATCAGTTCCACCGGTGTAGCAGCCGGCTGCTCGGCCACTCCATCAAACGCATCCGCGGGCACCTTCTGCACCACAACACGGTTGGGCGATGCCGGGCCTTCGGACGGAGTGGTGCCCGCGGATACATAGAAGCCCGAGACGGAGTCGACCTCGTACACGATGTACAAGGTATCCGGATCCGGGCCGCCATCGACTGCAAGGTCGATGATGGACGGGAATCGCATCGAATAGGATCCGGCGTCGGTGAGCTTGAGCGCCGAGCCCCAATTGAGGCCACCGTCGTGAGATTTCGCCGCGAAGATATCGGCGCGCGCCCGCGAGGTCGTCGGCTCGTAGTTCAGCGTATCAAACTGCTCCCAGGCCACGAACAGATTGCCATCATCGTCCTGACCGATGCTTGGCCGGCAGGCGAGCGTCGCGTTGATCGTCAGAGCATAGACAAAGTTGGCCGGATCGACTGACGCGGTGTGAATGCGGCTCCACTGCGGCGTATTGTCCGGGCAGTAGTGCCAGATCTGCGACGGGATGATGCGGCTTGTATCATTGACCGTCGGCATGAAGTTGGCCACAACGTGGAACCGGTCCTGCCTGTCATACCAGGGAAACAGAGACGTGATATAGTAACTCGTCGCGGTGTCGCCGCCGAAGGCGTCCGGGGGATCCAGCGTCGCGGGCGTATCCCACGTAATCCCCCCGTCAGTGCTGTTCATCTGGTAAGCATCCTGAGGGGTGTTGGCCGAAATCTCCCAGACCAGTGATACCTTGTTCGACACTTTTGAGGCGGCGATGTTGTGGCTCGAGAAGCCCGGACTGGGAAGAATCCCCGTCACCGGCGTGGAGAAGGCAGGCCAGTTGCCGGGCGCGATGTTGCTGTAGCTCATGTCATAGGCGGCCGTCATCGGGAAGATGTTGATGGTGCCATTCTGGCTCACCGAGATCGGCGGCCACTGGCATACGCCGAGGTCCATCGAGTCGGAATACTCAAAGACGCCGGCACCCGGGGCTGCATCCCTGGCGACCCATGGCCTGATGTTCGGACTGTCGACGAAAACGTGCCCGCCAACGATCGCAATTTCACTCGCCGGGTCGGCATCAATAGAGCCGTAGCCCGCGCGTTTGCCGAACACGTTCACACCCGACTGCATGTAGTCCACGTCGAGCCAGTTCCAGGCGCGTACCGCGTAGTCGTAGAAGTTGTAGCGCATGTTCCGATCCGGGAAATTCTGGCCCGTGGTCGCGGTCGAATACATCCACAGAGCGTGCACTCCGTAGGTCGGCGAGTTCACGATCATTCGGTATATCGGACCGTTGGCCCACCAGTCGTAGGTCGTGCCGCCGATGGTGTCGACGGTGCCGACCAGGGCCTTCGGCGGGATGTTCACCCGTCGCTGGTCAACCGGCACCGCCGCCGGCGCCGGCGATTTCTGCGCGACCGCCGCGCCCGTTGATGCCGGCCGCTCGTCAGGCAGCGCCGTGACCGTATTCGAGTTGCCGGCCGCAAGGACGAGTACCGGCAACAGTATCAGAAGCAGTCTCAGCATGCGTCCTCCTTCTAGTTACCGCGAGAGGATGATCGCCTCGGTAACGGTTCCGCTCTCAGTGGTCGTCCGCAGGTAGTAGACGCCCGCATGGACGCGACGGCCGCGAGAGTCGGTTCCGTCCCAGACCAGATTGTGCACTCCGGCGCGCCGGAGACCAGATGCGAGCGACCGTACCTTCTGTCCCACGGCGTTGTAGACGTCGGCCGCAACCGACATCTGTCTTGGCAACACCAGCCGCACGGACGTCGCGCGCGCGAACGGATTCGGAGCAGGCCTGAACAGGCGCACGTCCGCAAACGGCTCCGGACGCTCCTCGGAGACGCCCACGAAGACCGTGTCAATCGTGAAGTTACGGTAACTCGCGTCGCTGAATACGGTATCGCCGAGTGAATCCACTGCTGAGAACTTCACACGGCAGAGGGAGCAACAGACCTGAGGGACGGAGTCCCAGAGCAAGAGCGTATCCCCCGGCGGGATTGACGCCTTGAGGACCGTTGGGAAGGTGCTGCCGCCGTCGGTCGAGAGCGACAAGACGCCGTGGTCGAAGTTCCTTGGGGTCACGACCCACGTGATGGCGAACGTGTCGCCAGTGAAGAGGGACTCGCCGCCGTTTGGCCTCTTGAGCCGACCGCTGTACGGGCCGCGCTCTACAATCGAGTCTATTGGGACCTTCTGCACGACGACCGGGTTATCGGTCGCCGGCCCCTGCCCCATTATGATGGACCCGGCGCACAGGTCTTCCAGGTAGAGCACCGCAAGTGAATCACCCGGCCAGAGCCGGTCGCAGATGCTGGGGTAACGGCACGAGACCGTACCGGGAGTTGTCAGCTTCAAGGAAGTCGACCAACTGACGCCGCCGTCAGTCGAACCTGCGGCCCAGATGTCGGCGCGCAGACACGTGGTGGTCGTCTCGACGTTGGCCGAATCAAACTGCTCCCAAGCGACGAACAGGTCGCCGTATTCGTCCTGGCCCACGCTTGGGCGGCAGGCATAAGCCGCGTTGTAGCCAACCGACCCCTGCATGTTGCCCGGGGCGCAGGAGGCCCTGTGGATGCGGTTCCACTTCGGGAAGTTGTCCGGGCAGTAGTGCCAGATCTCCGACGGCGTAACGCGGTTGGTGTCGTTGACGTACGGGTGGACGCTGGCCACGATGCTCAACCGGTCGTCCTTGTCGTAGAATGGAAACAGCGAGCTGATGTGGAATGACGGCAATGTCTCCGACCCCGGCGAGAATGCCGGCGGGAACTCGAGTTGTACCGGATTGTACCAAGTTTCGCCGCCGTCGGGGGATTCGCGAAGGTACCCAGAGTCCCGCCCTTGCCCGCTGGAGGGGATCACGACCCAGGTTGCGCAGGCCTTGTTGGACAACTTGGAGGCAACGATGTTCTGAGTCGGAAAACCCGGGTTCGGGTCGAACCCCGTCAGCCACTCCGACCAGCTGTCACCCGCGATGTGGCTGTACATCAACTCGTAGTCGGTGGTCATCGGGAAGATGTGGATTGCACCGGTTGCGCCGCACTGACCCACCGACATCGACGGCCACTGACATGCCGGCACGCCCGTCGAGTCAGAGTAATCGAAGATACCGGCCCCCACGGCATAGTCCACTGCAACTATCGGCTTGAACCCGCCTGCCCAGAAGGAATGGTGAGCGGAAATGACCGCCGCGCCATTCGCATCTGCGTCGACGCTGCCGTACCCGGTGCGTATCGGGAAGACGTTCACCCCCGACAGCATGAAGTCCGGGTCGTTCCAGTTCCACGCGCCGGAGTCGGTGTTGTAGAAGTTGTAGCGCATGCATCGATCCGGGAAGTCGGTGCCCGTTGTGCTGAAGGAGTGCATCCAGACCGCGTGGATGCCGCCATGACGTGAATCGACGATCATCCTGAGGACTGGACCATTCGTGAACCAGTCATAGGTCGTTCCGCCGATAGTGTCCAGCGTACCGATGTTGATGTTGAGCGGCACGCCGACCCGCGTCGGTGAAGCTCGCGCAACCGTCGCGCCCGAAGATGCCGCACGCTCATCAGGCAGAACAGTCATTGTGTTTGACCACTGAGCGCTGACTGCCGATAGGCAGCAGCAGATGGCTAGCAGCAGACTTGCGATTCTCATGGCATCTCCTCCCTATCTGACAATGAGGACTTTGCGAACAACTTGGGGCTTGTGGCTTGCGGCTTGTGGCCCGTCGCATACGAAACAAACGCCGGGCTTCGGGTTCACGGCCCTCCGCCCCATCGCGTCGAAAACAACGGCGCCAGCCGGCAGGCGACGGATCACCGTAGCGAAGGTCACGGTTCTGCGTCGGCTGCGGGTGCCGACATCATGAATCCGAGGCGCGGCTGAATCGGGCGGTATGAACAACACCACCAGTGAGTCATGAACCATGTTCTGCGGCGGAAACGTGCCTGAGAGGTAGTTCAGACCGATTGCGCCGGTGGAGTCCTCGATGCCGGTCTGGTTGTGCTCCGGGGCCCAGCCGCCAGAGGGCTCGCCTGACTGCTCCTTGTACTGGATGGTAATCGTGGAGTCCGGCCTGGACAGGATAATCTGAAAGGTGTTGTTGCCGCCCGTGCTCCAGAATCTGATGCTGTCGTACTGGACGATGAATGAATCGTTGTCCGGGCTGGTCCAGTACCAAACCGAGCCGCCTGCACCGCAGTCGAGGTCGCTCAGCATCGGAGCCACGGTGTTGTTGGGCTCACTCGTATCCGGGATGGGATTGGGCGGCAAGCCGGGCAGTGCGGCATGAGTGAACGTGACATAGCCGTCGGCACCGACGTATGCAGTGTCGACCCGATAGCCGTAGTACGGGAACTCGAATCCGATGCCGAATGGCCCGGCGTAGTTGTCGTCGCCAAGCCCGATTACCCTCGTACCGATGCCTTTGATATCGACCCAGTTGAAGACCGGAGAGCCCGGGCAGGTTGTGTCCGAGTCAAGGTACCTGTAACCGAACGAGTCCGGCCCACCGCCACCCCACGAAACGAACGCGCCACTCCGGCTGGTTCTCTCAGACCACTTTCCAAAGGACAGCGCCGCCAGCAGTAGGACCAAAGCGACTACGTGTCTCATAACGCCTCCTCACCTCTGAATCACGACCTTGCAGGCGTACACCGTACTCCGTACACCGTTGACCGTGACGAAGTAGACGCCGGGCGCGAGCGCCCGCACATCATTCGCACCGGGATGAAGGTCAAGCACCTTCCGACCCGATGCATCCAGCAGCGTGGGCCTTGGGACACGATCCGAAACGTCAGACGTTTCGGCCATATCCCGCGGCAGGGACAGAACGCCGCGCACGATGGTGGCCGCCGGCGCGAAATCCAAAGCTTGCGCTCTTGGACGCTCGGCGACTCCGTGGGGGTGAGTCGGCACGAACTGACAGATGACCGGATTGGGCGTAGCCGGGCCCTCTCCCTGCACGAAGAACCCGGCGACCTGGTCCATCAGGTACAGCACGCAGATGGTGTCTTCGGGTGGATTGCCGATCATACGGTCTACGATACACGGGAATCGGTGTGATATAGTGTTCCGCTCGGTCAAGAGCAGGCCGTATCCCCATGAAGCACCGTTGTTTGTCGAACGCGAAGCCCAGACACCAGCCCTTAGCCGCTCGGTCTGCGGCTCGACGTTCGATGAGTCGAACTGTTCCCACGCTACATACAGGTTACCGTCATCGCTTTCGCCCATGCTTGGCCGGTCCGCATATATCGCGCTGTACCCAAGGCTGGCCTGAAGGTGCTCGGGCGCGCAGCCGGCACGGTGTATCTCGGACCAAACCGGCTGATTGTCTGGACACCAGTGCCAGATCTCGGCGGGATTGACGTAGGCTGTATCATGCACTTCAGGATAGACGGCGGCCGTGATGTGCAGCCTACCCTGCGAGTCGAAGAAGGGGAACAGCCCGGGCGTGCTGAATCGCGTTACCGTGTCTCCCCCGAAGGCAGGCGGCGGGTCGAGCAACGTGCGGCTGCTCCAGGTGTCGCCGTCGTTGTCCGAAAGCATGTAGAACGCGCTCGCGTCGCCGACCCAGGTCGCGCAGACCGATGGGCCGGTCCTGCTCGCTGCAATCGCGTACGTGGGAAAGGCAAGTGAATCCAGAACGCGGACCGAGTCCCAACCCGACCCGGTCAGACGTGAATAGGACACTCCTGTCCCGGACGACATGGCGACGTGAAGGACGCTGTCGTCGCCGACGGCGATGTCCGGCCAGTAGTAGCCGGAAAGACCGCCGGAGTAGTCAAAGATCCCGGCCCCTGGAGCCGCGTCCCATGCCAGCACCAATCCCGAGTCGTTGTGCGCAACCACGATGGCACTGCCGCTGGTATCGGCGGCAAGCACGCAGTATCCCGTTCGTTCAACGAACACGTTCACGCCGCTGGACATGTAGTCGTCGAGCCAGTTCCAACCATGCATGGAGTGATCATAGTAGTTGTAGCGTACGCTCCGGTCCGGGAAGCTCGTGCCCGAGGTCGAACTCGAGTACATCCATATGGCGTGCATGCCGTGCTGCTGTGAATTGACGATTGACCGGTGAACGTTCCCGTTGACCCACCAGTCATGGGTGGTGCCGCCGAGGGTATCCACGCGGCCGATGTAGGACTGGCCCGCGGCGATTGCCATCGCTGCGGCCAGTGTGACTAGCTGTTTCATCTTTCCTCCCTTACGCCTCTAATCCCAACGAACCTATCTAAGTCTCAGTAGGAAGACTCCTCCTCTTGCTGGGACCAACTGACCTGGTGTCACTGCCTGCATTTGACTAGGCTGCTTCGGTCTTCTCGGCCAGGCTTTCTTTGACGTCGCTGCCCTGCTCCCACAGGCGGTCGAAGCTGAGCCGCATTGACTCGACCAGGCTGGGATGTGCGAATACGAAGACCGTGACTCCGCCGCGCTCCTCTGCGAGCGAGAACAGCGCGGCACGCTGGTCGAATACCATCAGGTCCATCGGCACCGACTCAATCACCCGTGCCTCTTCTCCCTTGTCGGTGAGTTGCCGCAGGGCCTGTCTGACCTCGACGTGCTGAAGGGCGGGTCGCTCATACAAACACCTCACGTGGACTCCGCGCTTAAGCATGGCGCTCTCAGCCTTGACCGCCCCGGCAATGGACTTCGCAGTCTGCTCCTTCACGTACTTGAGAGAAATGAGCAGCTCCTGCGTTGTGGCAGCGGTGAGCTCGTCAATCGAGTGCCGGACTTGCCGGCCTCTCAGGACTTGCACGAAGTTAGGCGGAACGCTCTCGGGTTCCAACCGATGGTGCTCCTCGTTGAGAGCACGGACTCCCTCGGCCTTGGCCTTCAGCATCTCTTCCTCCTGGCGAAGAGCACTGCGGAATGCGGCGGTGGGAGCGACCGCGGCATAGTGCGTGACTTTGCCCCGGATTTCCCGGCACAGCCCCTTCTCCAGCAACGCGCCGAGCGCCACGTATATCTGAGGCCTAGGCACCGCAACGACCCGGGCCAGGTCCTGGACCTTGGCCTTGTCCACCTTGAGCAAAGCACGGTAAACCTCTGCCTCGTAGGTTGAGAGCCCGAGCGCCCTCAGCAGTTCCAGTGAATCCATGGCGTAATAATAGAGAGAGCCTACCCGCCTGTCAATAGGCTTTATACTGACACATGCATAGAGATGCTTATCTCCCCAATTGCCAGTATGTTAGACGACAGGTGCCAAGCCTCATGCGCTGTAGCGAAGCTCCGGTCCCGAATCGAAGTCACGCCATGCGATTGCCCGCTCCTCAATCATCGGTTCCGCCCGCGAAATCCGGCGCACCATGACGCGCCCTCAGAATAGCGTGCCTCAATCCTGATTTGACTTGGCCAGACCCGGTTCTAGACTTAGGGCGATGCGACGCCAAAGGAAAGGAACCCGGCTCAAGGCCAAGGCCGTCTAACTGTTATGCCTTCGGTATACTTCGACCACGCTGCCGCCGCACGGCTCTTGCACGAGGCGCGGGAGGCGATGCTGCCTTTCCTCACTGAGGAGTTCGGGAACCCGGCCAGCCTCCACCATTTCGGGAACAAGCCCAAAGAGGCAATCGAAGCCGCCCGCGTTCAGGTGGCCGCGCTCATCAACTCCCGGCCCGACGACATAGTCTTCACTGCATCGGCTTCCGAGTCGAACAACCTTGCCATCAAGGGTCTTTCGTTGCCACACAAGGACAAGGGCACCCACATCGTTGTCTCTGCTATCGAGCACGTGTCGGTGCTGGAGCCGCTGAAGTCGCTCTGTACACTTGGATTTGAGTACACCCTTGTGCCGGTTGATTCCGAGGGGATGGTCGACCCGCACAAGCTGGCTGCCGCAATACAGACTGAAACGGTGCTCGTCTCCGTGATGCATGCCAACTACGAGGTCGGCACAATCCAGAACATCAAGGAACTGGCAGCAGTTGCGCACCGGTACCGGATACCGTTCCATTCGGACGGCACTGCCGCGGTCGGCCGGATTCCGGTGGACGTGGCCGAACTTGGTGTTGACGCCTATACGTTCCCGGCCATGTCGGTCTACGGCCCGAAAGGCGCGGCTGCGCTCTACCTGAAACGCGGCACCCGCATCCAGTCCCTCGTCGAGGGCGGGTTCCAGGAGAAGAACCGCCGCGCCGGCACCGAAGACGTGGCCGCAATCGCCGGGTTCGGCGCCGCCGCCGCGGTAACTGAGGCGCGGCTCTCCGAATGGTCGGCAACGATGGCGAAGCTGGCGCAGCGCATCTTCAAGGAGCTGCCCCAGAGACTTGACCACGTCATCTTTACCGGCTCGATGTCGAACCGCGTGCCGGGCCACGTCAGCGTGGTGGTCGAGTTCGTCGAGGGCGAGGCAATGCTCCTCTTCCTCGACGACGCCGGCATCGCCACCGCGTCCGGTTCGTCGTGCTCGTCCAAGACCCTGAAGGCGTCGCACGTGCTGCTGGCGATGGGACTCCCCCACGCCAAGGCCCAGTCTTCACTGGTTCTGACGATGGGCAAGGACTCGACCGACGCCGACGTAACCCATTTTCTCGACAAGCTGCCGCCGATCGTCGAGCGGCTGCGCCAGATGTCGCCCCTGTACGCGAAGTTTCAGAAGGGCGAGGACCCGTACGCGCTGAAGCCCGGTGAGACGTGCGAAGACGAGCATGAGCACGAGACGAAGGACGAGTAGGACCTACATGATCTATACGACCAATTGGAGAATTGATGTATTCTGAGAAAGTAATGGAGCATTTCCGCAATCCGCGCAACGTGGGCGAGATTGAGAACGCCAGCGGCGTAGGCGAAATCGGCAACCCGGTCTGCGGCGACATGATGACGTTCTACGTGAAGATCGAGAACGACATCCTCACCGACGTGAAGTTCAAGACCTTCGGCTGCGGCGCGGCCATCGCCGTTTCCTCGATGGTCAGCGAGATGGCCAAGGGCAAGACCATTGCGGAGGCGATGAAGATATCGAACGCCGACGTTGCCAAGGAGCTGGGCGGCCTGCCCCCGAACAAGCTCCACTGTTCCAACCTCGGCGCGGACGCACTCCACCGGGCGATTGAGAACTACCTTGCGAAGAAACCCGGGGCCGGTGAAAAGGGCTGCCGCTGCCCGTTTTGCGACGCCCCGGTTGAAGGCAGCAACATCTGCGCGCCCTGCAAGACCCAGGGACGCAAATAGCTGGAGAGGAGCCGTTGTGAAGTTCACCCATGTCCCCGGCAGGAATGCCAAGCACCACGTGACCCTTTACGCACTCTCGACCTGCGGCTGGTGCCGCAAGACCAAGGAGCTGCTGGACGCCAACCAAGTCCAGTACGAGTACATCGACGTGGACCAGTGCCAAGGCGATGAGCGTAGCGAGGCCTCGAACAAGGTGCGCGAACTCAACCCCCGCGGCTCTTTCCCCACCGTCCAGGTTGACGCCGAGGTCGTAACCGGCTTTGACGAGGACCGCATGCGGGAACTGCTCGAGCTATGAGCGCGGAGGAGCGGTTCTCCGACGAGGTGCTCGAGACCTACGAGCGCCTGAAGAAGGAGGCCGAGGATGGGGGCTATCACCTCAACCCGGACAAGAACTTCACGCTCCGGCTCTTGCAGGGCCTGATCGAGAACGAGAAGCGCTACGGCTACTGGTGCTGTCCCTGCCGGCTCGCGTTTGGGGAGAAAGAAAAGGACCTCGACGTCATATGCCCCTGCTACTACCGCGACTCGGACCTGGAGGAGTTCGGCGCGTGCTACTGCGCCCTGTACGTCAGCGATGACTGGATTTCGGGCAAGAAGAAGCACGGTTCCATAGCGGAGCGCCGGCCGGCCAAGTTCATGCGCGACGGCTATTCCGAATCGGCTCCTCCCTCCTCTACTTCTCCCTCCTCCCACCCTCTCCCGGTGTGGCGCTGCAAGGTCTGCGGCTACTTATGCGCGCGGCCTGAGCCGCCGGGCAAGTGCCCGGTCTGCAAGGCCGGCAAAGACCGCTTTGAGCGGTTCATGTAGAACCCGAAAGCCGAGATTGAACCACCAAGACACCAAGAACACCAAGCATACCAGGACATTTCCGGCCGCACCTAGCTTTGTGCCTTTGTGCCTTAGTGGTAGACTCCTATCTCGGTTCTAGAATAGGAGGTTCCGATGATTGTCGAACTGAGCGTCGTGCCAATCGGCACCGGCGAGACGAGCGTGGGCTCGTACATCAAGGCCGCCATCAAGCTGATTGAGGAGACCGACCTCGACTACCAAGTCAACTCCATGGGCACCTGTGTGCAGGGCGAATGGGACGAGATCTTCTCCACCCTTAAGGCCGTGCACGACGAACTGGCGAAGATGGGCTGCAACCGGATTGTCACGACCGTGAAGATCGACGACCGGCGTGACAAGTTCGGCAGCATGGACGCGAAGATCGCCGCGGTCGAAGAGCCCCTCTAGCGGACGTCAGGCCAAACCAGTCGGGGCGCGGAATCCCGCGCCCCGCGTTCATTACGCCGGACCTGCGGTCGTTCCGGGGGAGTTCAGTCCGGGGACTGCTCGGCCTGACTCAGCGCGTACTGCTGGGCGAGCTGAAGCTGCATGGCCCGCAGCCGCGACGCGATGGTCTGGGCCACCATCTTCATCATCACGTGGCCGAGCCGCGGGTCCTCGTCGAACGCCGTGTTCAGCTTCGCGACGTCGAACTCAAGATAGGTGCTGTTCGTCATCGCCCGGCTGCCGGCCGTGTAACACGGGTTGCCGACCAACCCGGAGTAGCCGAACATGTGGCCCGGGCCGAGCGAGGTCACGATGTAGTTCTTCTTCGTCACGCCGAAGTCGAGTTCAAGCACGACCCCGAGCCGTCCGCTGACCAGTATGTAGAACCTGGTCGCGGACTCGCCCTGTACGTCGACCATGTCACCGGCCTTGACTTCGCCAACGCGGGCGATGCTCGCCACGAGGTCAACGTCCGCCTCGGTAAGATGCGCAAACTCCGGTATCGCCTTCAGGAATGCCTTAGTGTCCATCGCTATCTCCGTTTCGGTTAGTGTATTCCACAGCTAGGGTAGCAACGCCCCATCGCAGTGTCAAGCCGGCCCGAATCTTGACCGGACAGCCGTCGGCCCTATTATCTTGGTGTTGTGACTCGCCTCATCTGGGTCATCATCTTCGCCCTGCTCGTCGGCGCGCTCGTCATTGTCTCGCTCAGGAGCCTGCCCGGCGCGCGGATCAACCAGCGACTGATCGAGGTCGAGCAGGCGCGCGAGACGCTGTCACGGATGTTCCCGGATAGCCGGTTCCGCATCCAGTTCTCGACCCCGAATCCGGACGTCCGCAATCTCGTGGTTACGATTCAGCCAGGCCGGGCCGATTCATCCTCGGTTGCCGCACAGGCGGATTCAGCCGAGTCGGTGACGCGGCAGAAGGTCGATCTGTCAAGCTACGACTCACTGGTCATAGCCGTATTCGACCGCGTCTATCGGACCGCCCCCGTCCACTAGCGAACCGGTTTCGCCGCCCGCTCCAAATGCAGTTGTGCTGTGAGTCTAGAAGCGGTCGTTCAGAGAGATCTCGAGAGTGCGGTTGAGCCTGGCTTCAGGCCTGTTGCCCAGCACGTCGCGCAGGCCCACTACCATCCGGACCCGATCGGCAAAGGTCCAGCCGATGCCGAAGTTGAGGAAGCCGGGGTTCTTCTGCCCATCCCCGCGGTCGTTGAGCGCGGGGTCATACTCTGCAATCAGCTCGACGTTGCCGGGCAGCAGCGCGTTCAGTGCGACGAAACCGTCGACTCCATTCCAGTAGTTGACACCGACCTGGCAGTGCGTGCGGATTGCATCCACCGTCTTGCCCACGCACAAATA
>Ga0163202_1000096_pt1 | contig 15061 bp, 14 predicted proteins | sample PL_2010_300m_FD_113540 | JGI IMG/M metagenome (GOLD analysis project Ga0163202, IMG submission 113540) | Freshwater microbial communities from Powell Lake, British Columbia, Canada to study Microbial Dark Matter (Phase II) - PL_2010_300m | ecosystem: Environmental > Aquatic > Freshwater > Lake ... | reverse complement strand
CCGCAGGCGAACATGATCCAGAGGTCCGTCATGTCGTTGCGGATCCCGAAGGAGCCGATCGCCGCAAAGACGAAGATGACGGGCCCGAGGATGGAGTAACGGACCTTCCGGAAATTGGCAAAGAGCTTGGCCACCAGAAGACCGGCGAACAGCATGAAGATGTTGGCCAGGTACATCGCGATGAAGATCGAGTACATGAGCTTGGGCTGGTTCATGAAGAGCATCGGCCCCGGCTGGAGGCCGTGGACCAGAAAGCCGCCGATGATCACCGCCGTCGTCGCGCTTCCGGGGATGCCCAAGGTCAAGAGCGGGACCATCGCCCCGCCGGTGGCGGCGTTGTTGGCCGTCTCCGGACCGGAGATCCCCTCGGGGACGCCCGTCCCGAACTTCTCCGGGTGCTTCGACCAGCGGACCGCCTCCGAGTAGCCGATGAATGCCGCCGTCGTCGCGCCGACGCCGGGAAGGATGCCGATCGCCGTCCCGATCACGGCGGAGCGCAGGATCGTCCATTTCAGGCGCAGAAGCTCCTTGAGCTTCGGGAGCTTCGTGGAAACCTTGATGGCGAGGTGTTCCCCGCTCAATCCCGATCCCTCCTCCGCCTTGGCCAGGATCTCGCCCACGGCGAAGGCCCCGATGATTGCCGGGATGAAATTGATCCCCCCCATGAGGGCCTTTCCCCCGAAGGTGAACCGGGCATCGGCCGTCATCTCGTCGATCCCCACTGTGGCCAGCAGGAGTCCGATCAGCCCAGCGATGAAGGCCTTCGCCATTCCCGCGCCCCCGAGAGAGGCGATGAGCGTCAAGGCCGCCACCGCCAGGGCGAAGTACTCCGGCTGCGAAAAGGTGAGCCCCACCTGGGCCAACTGGGGGGAGACCAGATTCAGGACGAGGACGCTGAAGAGTCCCCCGAGGACGGAGGACATGATGGCATATCCCAAAGCCTCGCCCGCCTGCCCTTTCTGGGCCATCGGGTAGCCGTCGAATCCCGTCGCCGCCGCCTCCGGCGCCCCGGGAACATTGAACAAAATGGCGGAGATGGATCCCCCGAACGTCCCGCCGCAATACACCGCGGCCAGAAGCGCCAGGCCGTTGGCCGTGTCCATCGCGAACGTGAAAGGGATCAGCAGGGCCGTCCCCATCGTCGAATTGAGCCCCGGAATCGCCCCGAGGACCGTCCCCAAAAGAACGCCGAAGGCGATGAAAAACAGCGTCGTCGGCTGAAAGACCGTCTGCAGTGCGCCTAACCAGATATCCATTGTGCCTCGCCTCCCATCAATAGAAAAGCAGGCTGAATTCGCGGAACAGCCATTCGCCCCGCGGGAGGGGAACATACATGGCCTTCGTGAACAGAACGACGATGATCGCCGTCATCGCAAGCGACACGCCGATGATCCATCCCTTGCTCTTCTCCCCGAGCAGCAGCATGAACGCGATCATGAACAGGGGGGTCGTAATGACAAAGCCCGTAACTTCCAGCAGGAACAGATAGACAACGATTAGACCGATGGCGAAAAAGAGGCGGACCTTTCCCCGGTCCATCGTCATGAGCGACTCGCCCCACGCCCTCTCCTTCGCGAGCTTACGGATCGCCCCGACGGATACGACCACGCTCAGGATCATGAGGCATATCAAGATAAATCTCGGCCAAAACGCCGGACCCATCTGGGCGTTCTGTAGAACGATTCGCCCTTGAAAGCTCCCCGTCACCCAGTAGAGAACAAGGGAAACGAGGAAAACAAGGACGCTGAATAACAATTCACCTTTCAGCACGGCTCCACTCCTTGCTTGCTGCGCCTACATTGTCGGTGACCATCGTCTACACAATAAGGCCCGCTAAAATTCCGGGCATGGGCCGGGTCATTCCGTTCCGCCCATGCCCGGAGTCGGACAATCAGACGATCCTGTCCCTATAACGAAGCTTCTGTCTCTTTAAGTCCTCGCAAAACCGCATGACCCGAGGGTTACTTCTTCGTATAGCCCAGGTCGTCCAGGATTTCCTTGTAGTTCTTGAACTCCTCCTCCCAGAACTTGCCGTACTCCGCAGGGCCCTTCCAGCCCGGACGGAGGTCCAGCAGGGATTTATGGGCGATCTTCGTGTAGGCTGGATCATTTGCGGCCTTCTTCAGGACGGAAGCCAGCCAGTTAACGATTTCCGGGGATGTGCCCTTCTTCACCGCCAGACCCCGCCAACGGCCCATGGTGATGTCGTAGCCGAGTTCCCTCGCGGTGGGGACGACCTTGCCCCAATCGGTGGGCAGGCGCTTCTCCGTGAAGACGATCAGGGGCCGGAGCTTCTTGGCCTCGATAAGGGACATGATGACCCCCGGCTCCTCATGCAGGACTTCGATATGCCCTCCCAGGACCGCCGCATGGGTTTCGGGCGCCTTGTCGAACGGGATGTATTTGATCTTGATCCCCGCCTTCTTGGCGAACAGCATGATAATGATCTCGTCAGGGCTCTGCGGCGTCGTCCCCGTGAACTGGAGCTTGCCGGGATTCTCCTTGGCGTATTTGATCACATCCTGGATCGTCTTGAAGGGGCTCTCCGCCCGGACATAGAAGATGCTCTCATCCTGCTGCACGTTGCACAGGGGGGTGAACGCCCTGTAGTCCTCCCGTCCCATGACGGTGTTGATGAGCTGTTCGGGGCTGAAGTTGTAGATCGTGTACCCGTCGGCCGGCTGGGCGAGGACGTAGTTGGAGGCCTTCACGCCCGCGGCGCCGGTCATGTTCGTCACGTTGACCGCCGCGCCGATATCCTTGCTGGCCGCATTAAAAAGGCTCCGGACAAAGATGTCGCTGCCGCCGCCGGCGCCGTACTGCACGACGACTTCGATGGCCCGCTCCGGGTATCCTTTGGGTTTGGGTGCGTCCGCCGTCCAACCGTAAGCGGCGAAACACAGGAACAAAACCGCCGTCAATGAAACGATAAGCATCCGATTCTTTTTCATAATGACTCCCCTTTCTTTTTTAAGCTTCTGTTGAAACCAAAATCCACAGACTGCCCTTTTGTTTGACGAGGGTCTGCCGTGCCGATACACCCATCATACCGCTTCAGTGCCTTGTGAGAGCCGGCTTCTCCCCGGCTAAAACCCTTCCCCTATTGGCCCCCTTTATCATGTTTGAAACCGGATACAAAGCAGTAATCCCTCATTGCCATTCATACCGCATCGGTTCAGTTGCCCGCCAGATACGCCATCGCCTCGCCGACGCCGCCCGGCCGATAAGGTGTCCCCGTCAAAGCGAATCCCATCTCCACGCCGCCGAGGGTCCCGATCAGCATCAGGTCGTTGAAGTCCCCCAAGTGACCGATCCTAAAGACCCGGTCCTTGAGAATCCCCAGGCCGCTCCCCAGGGACAGGTTGAATTTCTCGAGCACCGCCGCCCGGTAGGCGTCGGCCCCCTTCTCTCCGGGCATCACGACGGTCGTGAGGACCGGGCTGTACTCCTTTGCGTTCAGGCAGAGGTTTTCCAGCCCCCAGGTCCGGACCGCCCGGCGCGTCGCCTCGCCATGGCGCTGATGGCGGGCGAAGACGTTATCCAGCCCCTCTTCCCTTAACAGGCGGAGGGACTCCCGGAGGCCGTAGAGCAGATTCGTCGCCGGAGAGCTGGGGAAAAAACCGTCCCGGTTCGTCTTGAGCATCTCCTCCCACCCCCAATAGGATTTGGGGAGCCGCGCGGTCTTCGCCGCCGCCAGGGCCTTGGCGCTGATCGCGTTGAAACCGAGCCCAGGGGGCAGCATCAGCCCCTTCTGCGAACACCCGATCGTCACGTCCACCCCCCATTCATCATGGCGGTAGTCGATCGAGCCAAGGGAGGAGATCGTATCGACCATGAGGAGCGCCGGATGGCATGCGCGGTCCATCGCCTTTCGGATTTCGGCTACGCGGCTCGTGACGCCGGTCGAGGTCTCATTGTGCACGACGTTCACCGACTTGATCCGATGGCCGCGGTCTTCGGTCAGCTTGGCTTTGACGACGGCAGGATCGACGCCGCGGCGCCAGTCGCCGGGGACGAAGTCCACTTCCAACCCCAGACGGATCGCCATGTTCTTCCAGAGGGTCGCGAAATGACCCGTCTCGAACATCAACACCTTGTCCCCCGGCGAAAGGGTGTTAACGAGCCCGGCCTCCCAGGCGCCCGTACCCGACGATGCGAAGATCACCACCGGTCCGTCGATCTTGAAGACCGGCTTGAGACCCTCCAGGACCTCAAGGGCCAGGGCCTTGAATTCCGGACCCCGGTGGTCGATGGTGGGCTTGGCCATCGCCCGGAGCACCTGCTCGGGGACATTCGTCGGTCCCGGAATCTGTAAAAAATGACGCCCGCTCGGATAAGACATCTGTTTCTTTCCTCTTTTTATTTTTTCCAATCCGTCCAGGGATGGTCCGTAACGGACGGGTCCGCAATGCGGTCGAAAACCTTCAGGATCATCCGCGCCTTCGCCAGCGGCTCCATTTTCTTATCCGTATGGACAATCAGTCCGGCGCCGAATTTCGCCCTGCAGAGTTTCGAGAGGGCCTCCATCGTTCGGGGGCTGCCGGTCACGGGCAGGCAGGGCCAGAAGTAGGTCGAAACCCCCATCGCCACCATGCCAAGGGCCTCCGCCGCTTCTGCGCTCCGGTTGGCTTCGGCGAAGCAGGCCAGGATCGGCAGTTCCTTCACGTTCTTCCTGGCGGCCGCCGCCAGCGCAAGCAGAAATTCGGTCACGCCGCCGTTTTCGAACAGACCGAGGTCGATCACGGCCGGCAGGTTCCGGCCGGCGGCCTTGAGGAGCCCGGCGACGCCTTTGCCGCAGTGCTTCTCGCTCTGGCGGGGGTTCAGGAAACCGTATTTCGCCAGGCTCACGCTTGCATCGCCCGCACAGAGGCAGAGGATGTCATCCTTCAGGAATTCCTGAGCGAGGGTGACGAAGGGGAGGTCCTGGGTGAATTTGACATTGTTTGTCCCTGCGATGATCGCGATTCCCTTGATTTTTCCTTTGTTCAGGGCGTTGATCACCTTCTTCAGGTCGATATCCGCAGACGAAAGGCCCATAAGGGCGGTCTCCTTCGCCTCCGGAATCTCCCTGGCCATGGAACGACGGAACTCAAAGGCGTTTACGGCCTTCTCGACGATCCGATCGGCAAAGGCGGCTGTGTTGTTTCCCTTCAGGGTTTCCGTCGGAACGACCACCACCGAGTACTCCCTGGCAATCGCGGCCAGCGAGGGATTGACAAACTGGTCGCCCGTCACGATCAGATCGACGGCGCCGGTCAGCAAGGGCATCTCCTGGGAACCGTAGCTCGTCGCCGGGGCAAACACGTAGGGCGGAAGGAGGGGATCGGTGCAGACGCCCGCCACGGCGACCTTCTTCTTGGCCGCCGCCGCTGCAATCCTCGCCTTCAGGGCAGGAGAGAAACGGCCGTAGAGGAGAATATTCGCAACATCCTTCTTCAGAACGCCCATGTTGACCTCGACCTCGGTCGGGACCGCACCGAAGGCGGCCTTCTTCAGTTCGCCCTGGAGCTTCTGCGCGAAGGCGCCCAACAGCGCGGCCTTGAAGGCCCAGAAGAGGGTCTCTTCAACGCCGGCGACGCCCCCCTCCACCTTCTGGGAGGCCTTGAAGAGGTCCTTGGCCACCCCTTCCGGAGTGATCCCGGCATCATCCCAAGCGGCGAGGAGCGCCTTGGGGAAGGCCTTTTTCAGACCGGCGCCGCCGTCCCTCAGGAGGGCTTCGATCGAGGCGATGATCCTGTCCGCCTCCGCCTTGTTCTTGGGCTTGATCGCACCGGAGGCGATCCCTTCCACGAAATCGCTGACCTGATCCAGGGTGGCCGTCGTTCCCTTGATCACCAGCCTCAGCAACGTCTGGGCCGCCAGGAGATCCTTGTCCTTCCCGCAGACGCCCAGTTTGCTCGAGTCTTTGAAGGGATGGCTGATGCACGGCCCCTGGAGGCAATCCCGGCAGCTCAATCCCGATTCGCAGAAGCCGCACTCGGGAAGCTGTCCCTCAAAGCGGTCCCATACCAGTTTCGTCCCTTGATCCGCCGCTCTCGGCAGGAAGCGTTCCACTGTTTGATCGGCGGTCTTTTTCTGGATGAACTCCATCTTCAATCTCCTTTCTGATACCACTTGTCCGCGACCCATTCGGTCATCAGTCCAATTGTGATAATAACTGATCAAAACTTCTTCTTCCGATAATCCTTCCGCTCCACGAGAGAGAGGGCGCCGGTGGGACAGACCTCCGCACAGATGGGATAGCCCATACTCCGGCAGCGGTCGCACTTGATCGCCACCTTCAGGGAAGACGACGGGGCGATGATTCCGAAGGGACACACCATGACGCACATCCAGCAGGCGATGCAGGTCGGCTCGTTGACGTAAATGAGCCCCGTTTCCGGATCGCGGCGCATGGTTCCGTTGGGACACGCATCGAGGCAGGGGGCCTCCTCGCAATGCCTGCACTGCAGGGCGAACGGCTTGCCCTCCACATAGACACGGGGGACCGGGCGCGGCTCCTCGTTGATCGCCCAGGCCAGTTCCCTGGAGGTGGAGGCGATCTCCGTTCCGCACCAGAGCTCGCACTGATGGCATCCCGTACACTTTTCCTTATCCACCATTAATACCTTCACGTTTTCCTCCTCACTTCAAACAAGAATCACAGTCCGGTATCCATCAGCTCCTTGTATTCCGGTTCGCTGAACCGGTCGGCATTCCTCCTGAGAATCGGGAGCAGATCCATGAAACTCAGACGGTCGCTCATCAGCAGTGGAATGGAATCGGCTACGACAACCTGCTTCCGAAGCAGGATCGACATCAGGCCGGCCTTCTGGGTCTGGCCGACCAGGATCGCCCCGACGATCTTCCCATTCCGAAGGACCAGTTTCTTGTAGGCGTCCTTTGTCCTCACACGGATCTCCCGGAATTCGTCCTCATCGGAGGTCATCGCGCAGGATTCGGCATGGGTCACCCCCATGGAGATGGCGGGGATCCCGATGAAGTTTCCAAGGGAGTTTCTCCGGTAGGAGCCGGGATAGGGGGTCTTCTGACCGGCCATGTTGAGACCGGCGATGCGCCCCTGTTCGAAGGCGCAGGGCCAGATGGCGTTGAGGAAATAGGTGTTCCTCGCAATGTCGTAGGTTTCCGCCACATCGCCGGCGGCATAGATGTCCCGGGCGCTGGTCATCAGGCAGTCATCGACGCGGACCCCTTTCATGTCGCCGAGCGTGAGACCCGCCTGGAGGGGCAGCTCCGCGGCCGGCCGGACGCCTACCGAGAGCACGACCATGTCGCAGGGCAGTTCCCGGTTATCGGTGACGACGCCCGCGACGCGCTTGTCGCCCGTAAACTTCAGGGCCTTCTCGCCCGTAAACACCTCGATCCCGAGATCCTCGATCCGCTGCTGGACGATGGCGGCCGCTTCGGCATCGAAGACGGTGGGCATCACCTGCCCGAGCTGTTCCAGCAGGGCGGCCTTGATCCCCCTTCTCGTCAGGCTGATGCAGGCCTCGACGCCGATAGAGCCGGCGCCGACGACCACAGCCCTGGTTCCCTTCATCTGGTAGATCCTCTCCGCATCGTCCATGGTCTTGAGGGTGGAGATCCCCTCCTTGTCGACCCCCGGGATGGGCGGAACGATCGCCTTGCCGCCGGTGGCCAACAGAAGCCTGTCGAAGGAATACTCCTTTCCATCCGCCGCCCGGAGGGTCTTTGCGGCGGGATTGAGCTCCGTGACCTTTACCCCCATGTGAGCGGCCACCCTGTTTTCATCGAAGAAGTCCGCCGTCCTGAAATTGAGCAGCGGCTTGGAGAGCTCCTCCGCAACGTAGTACGGCAGGAGGACTCTCGAAAAGAGAGGGGTTTCTTCATCGCTGAACAGATCGATCGGGGATTCGTGATCCAGCGACCGGATGGACTCGACGGCGCTGATCGCCGCGGCGCTCCCTCCTATAATGACGTATCGCATCTCATTCTCCTTCCTTGACGACTTCGTATAAAGTCCGGATGCTGTGTTGCGCTTCATCCTTCATTTCCAAATGAACGGCGCATCGCCCGCAATCCTGCCGGACTTCAGTACAGGCTGTGGATGGCGTAGAGGGGAAGCAGTCCCTTGAACAGCTCGATCCCCCGGGTCACATTGTAATTGCCGCAGGAACAGCACTCCGCCATTTCGATGCAGCAGTCCTCGATCGTCCTTCGTCCCCGCTTCACGTCCCGGACCATCTTGCGGACGAGATCGGAGGCGATCATCGCATGGCCGCACATGGTCACCGTTTGCAGGATCTCGAAATCCGGCAGACGTTCCATATTCCCCCAAGTGCCGAGGGAGTACTCGAGGGAGTGGATCCGGCCCAGCCCCGCCTCCGTCATGCACTGCTGAACGACATCGGTCACCCCGGAGATGATGATCGAGATGCCGGGCCTGTCCTCCTTGAGCTCCTTGAGGAGGGAGACGATCTTCTCCCGGTTGTCGAAGGTGCACTCGACGATCGTCCCGTCCGTGACGCGGTTGAGAATGTCGTCCATCGTCGTGTTGTAGATGTTGCCCGTCTTCATATCGCCCAGGTTGATCGGGCCGTGCTTGTAGCAGATGCTCAGGAACTTCCGGGTCTTGGGCGCCGAACCCTTCTTGTTGACGCCGGTCGCCGGACAGCCGAGAACGACGAAATCTTTCTCCAGACTCTCCCGGGTCCCCCTGCGGTGCAGACTATGTGTCATGATCTTCCTCCTTTACTGCTCGTCAGCGTAAAACTTGTAATGCGGTTCGCCCAGCCCCATGTTGTTCTTGCTGTTGATGGAATACCAGACGCCCATTTTATTGAGGACCGGCACGATGGGAACCTCCCCCTCGGGCGGAACCTTCGTGATCACCTCGACCGTAAAGACCGTATCGAGCCGATTGGCCACCTCCTGGAGGACCTTGAGGACCGCGGGAAGTTTTTCCAGCTTGCACTTCCCTTCGATGATGGCCGAGGTCGCCTTCTCGCCGAGGATATCTTCACGGAGCTTCCCGGTGGTCTTGTCGGACATGAAATGGGTGACCGGGTTTTCCGCCGCCATCTGATAACCGAGATCGGCCTTCATCAGGGCCATCGCCACGGTCTCCACGTCCCGGAAGTAGGCGCCCACCCCGGGCCTGCCCAGCTCGACGCCGACGCCCACCTCGCCGGGAAGGAAGGTGCCCTTGACGTCGTTGGTCTTCATCTCCTCCGTTCCACGGCCCGGAGTCTGGGAACCCAGGAACTCGATCATGGGGTTGCTCAGAACTCCGCGGACCTCGCGGGGCCAGGGCTCTTCCGGCTGGACGAGGGCGTTCACCGGACAGATCTTCGCCCGCAGGCACATCCCGCAGTCGGTGCAGGCATCCTGGTCGATTTCGATGTAGACCCTGCCGGGGATCGTGCCGTGCCGCGCGTAGGTCTGGATCCTTCCCATCGGGCAATAGGGGAAACATCTCTTGCATGCTATGCACTTATCCTTGTCTGCCTTCATACAACCTCCTCATTCATACCGCCCGTATCCCTTCCCGACATTGACCGGGCCATTCTATCGGGCTCTGAGCCCGCAGAAACCGCACGGGTGACCGCTTATCTCGCCTCTCGCTGGGTCTGAAGCGCATCCTCCTTGGATTGGCGGACGTGAACCCTCATTACCCGCTCGCAGAGCTCCGGGTCTTTCAGTTTCAAGGCCAGGAGAATCTGCCGATGGCCGTCGCTGGCCCTCTTCCCCGCGCCGAGGTACTGAAGCGTGTCCTTCCGGTATCTCAGCACGAATTTCCTCATGTTCACAATCAGACTGTGGAAACGGCGCTTGTCTGCAACCAGGCTGTGCAGGGTGTCGTGGAACTGGGTATTCCACTGGAATACTTCATCGATCCTCTTTCGCTTGAGAGCGTCATCCGCCTTGTTGATGATCTCCTCGAGCATCGTGATCTGTTCGTCGGTAATCCGCTCGCAGATGATCTTGAGGGTGTACCCTTCCAGAACGGTACGGAGCTCGAAGAGATCCTCGATTTCCTCCCGGGAATCCTGAGGGATACGGAATCCCCGGGACTCCAGAGGCTCGATAAACCCGTCCTGCTCGAGCTTGTGCAGGGCCTCCCGCACCGGGGTGCGGCTGACCCCCAGTTCCTCGGCGAGATGTTCCTCCGCAAGCCGTTCACCCGGAATCAACCGGCCGGAGAGGATCATCGATTTCAGGCCGTTGTAAGTTTTCTCCCGAACGGAGAGTCCATTTCTCCCTGGTTTGACCGAGGAATTCATGCTCATGATTGTATCCAATAGAATCGATCTGTTTACATGACAGCCTTCGTCTATTCCATTTAAAATGACTTGTCAAGAGCATTTATTGCAAAACATTCTCGGTAGTTATCAATTAATTGCCGCCCTGCCTGTTTCATTTTTCCGTCTTGATTGAAATCGATCGCCAGCCAAAAACCTTCATCATTGGATACATTTTAATGCTTGTTTCCCGAGATGAGTTGTGTTAATAAAAAGCGGGCTTGGGGGGAGAACACCCCTCTGATTTCTTTACGGAAAGGAGTTCAGCGACAGGCAATGGCTTTTAGTGTGACCGTGGATCGGGAAAAATGCAATGGATGCGAGGAATGCATCGAGACCTGCACGGTGGGCATGTTTCGGATGCAAAACGGCAGGGCGACGCCGGTCGCGGACGGGGAGTGCCTGGGCTGCGAAAGTTGCGTGGGCGCCTGCGAGGAAAACGCCATCACCGTGACCGATCTGCGGGTTCATCTGTCGGATACCTGCCTGAGCCTTCTCGGCGTGTTGGACGACATGGAACACGAGGAGAAAAACCGCCGGTCGGGCGGTCTTTAAAAGGAGAAAAAGCATGCGTTCTGATCGTATGAAAAAAGGTCTGGAAAGGGCCCCGCACCGCTCCCTCTTCAAGGCGCTGGGATTGACGGATCGGGAGATCGAGCGTCCGATGATCGGCATCGCCAACTCCGCCAATGAGGTCATCCCCGGCCATCTCCACCTGCACCAGATTTCCGAGGCGGTCAAGGCCGGCGTCCGGATGGCCGGCGGGACGCCCTTGGAATTCTTCACGATCGGGGTCTGCGACGGGATCGTCATGGGCCACGAGGGGATGAAGTATTCGCTGAGTTCGCGGGAGCTGATCGCCGACTCCGTCGAGTCGATGGCGATGGCCTACCCGTTCGACGGGTTGGTCCTCATCCCCAACTGCGACAAGATCATCCCCGGGATGCTGATGGCCGCGGCGCGCCTCGACATCCCCGCGATCGTGATCAGCGGCGGCCCGATGCTCTCCGGCAAGTTCCAGGGGAAAAAGATCGACCTCATCAAGGTCTTCGAATACGTCGGCAAGGCCAAGGTCGGGGCGATGACGATGGATGAGCTCCGGGAGGCGGAGGGGTGCGCCTGCCCGGGGGTCGGCTCCTGCGCGGGGATGTTCACGGCCAATTCGATGAACTGCCTCACCGAGGTCCTGGGGATGGGTCTGCCGGGAAACGGGACGATCCCGGCCGTCTGGGCGGAGCGTATCCGGCTGGCGAAAGAGGCGGGGATGCAAGTCATGGAGCTGGTGGAGAAGGACCTCCGGCCCTCCGCGATCCTGACGGCCGAGGCGTTTGCCAACGCGATCACCGTGGACATGGCCTTCGGGGGCTCGACCAACACCTCGCTCCACCTGCCGGCGATCGCCAAGGAAGCGGGCGTCCCGCTGACGCTCGAGACGTTCAATACCTTCAGCGACAAGACCCCGCACCTCTGCTTCATGTCCCCCGGCGGACCCCACGACCTCGCGGACCTCCACCAGGCGGGCGGCATCCCCGCCCTCATGCAGGAGCTCTCCCGCGGCGGACTGATCAAAACGGGGGCGCAAACGGTCACGGGCAAAACGGTCGGCGAGAACTTGGCGGGAAAGAAGGTGTTCAATCCCGAGGTGATCCGCCCCCTGGAGAAACCATACCACGCGACGGGCGGCCTCTCCGTCCTCTTCGGAAACCTGGCGCCGGAAGGCGCCGTCGTCAAAAGCTCCGCCGTGGACGACGCGATGCTCCGCCATAGGGGACCGGCCCGCGTCTTCGACTCGGAAGAGCCGGCCATGCGGGCGATCATGGACGGAAAAATCAATAAGGGAGACGTCGTCGTCATCCGCTACGAGGGGCCGAAGGGCGGCCCCGGTATGCGCGAGATGCTCTCGCCGACCTCCGCGATCGTCGGCGTAGGCCGCGACCGCGACGTCGCTCTCCTCACCGATGGCCGCTTCTCGGGCGGCAGCAAGGGAGCGGCGATCGGCCACATCTCGCCGGAAGCGGCGGAAGGCGGCCCGATCGCCGTCGTCCGGGAAGGGGATACGATCGAGATCGACATCCCGGCAAAAAAACTCAGCCTCCTCATCTCCGCGGATGAGATGAAGGCGCGTCTCGCCCGCTGGAAGCCGGTGAAGAGGGAGCTCAAGGGCTACCTGAAGCGGTACGCGGGGATGGTCCGCTCCGCCCACACCGGCGCGACGTTCGAGTAGCCATCATAAATCAGGCGGTCGATCCGGCGGTCCGTAGCAGCGATCTGGCGCTTCATGTTTTCCTGCTCGTGGGCGGTCCGGGCGGCAGCGTGATGACGGTGGAAGGCGACCATCCGGTCGTGTTGCTCCCGGTCAATTGGATCGGAAAAGTGGTTCATCCGGTTGATGCGTACTTTTGATTCATAAAAAAGAAATGAAATCAATCGTTGTGGACCTCGCGTTCACAAACAGCTGACAAGCACCACAATTCAAAGCACTTGTTCGAAACCAGGCCGAGCTACGAGAGATAGCTTCTTGCAACATTACCGCACAGCATATGTGATCCCAGTTCGTTTCGGTACTGGAAGGTCTTCTGGGCGCTGACGAAAGTAAAGCGCCTCAGCCTCTGCGGGTGAAAGGAACTCCACTTTGGAAAAGCCTGCGCAGCGCAGCTTTGCCTCAAACGCATCAGGCTCGAAGTAACTCACGAAAGGTTCGCTGACGCTTGCGACGCGCTTGGCAAGTATCGAAAGGGAGTCGCTTGCCGCACCGCCCACCGGTTCTGGCGGCTGTGCGAAGGTAAGCACAATCTCGCTGCCCGCCGGAAACGCTGCGGCAGACTGAAGTACTGCATCAATGGCGTCTTCTTTAAGGTACATCGTTACACCCAGCCAAGAGAAGAAGGTCGGCTCGTTCAAGGAGACGCCGTACCTCAGGAGTCCATCGCGCAACGATTCGTGTTCAAAATCGATGTTGGCGAAGTCTACATTCTTGGGCATTGCGAGACCTGCTGTGGTGAGTTTGGAACGCTTCACAACTTGCGTCCCGAAATGATCGACTTCGATAATCTTCAAGGCCTGCGCCCATGCAGGCTGCCTGAATGCGAAGGTATCGAAGCCTGCTCCGAGGATGATATACTGTGTAACCCCACGAAGAACCGCAGCCGCGAGCCGGTCTTCTGCGAACCGCGAACGCAGTACGATATGTGCGCGCAATGCGCAGGCATCTGGAGTCCGATAGCGATCCGCCGAATCGTGGATCCGCTGCAAGGCCGTCGGTCCAAGCAGCAAGACCGCAACCGGATCCTCCAGTATCCGCGGTGGTGAATCGAACAATTGATGCGCTGCCCGCATGTATGCGGTTCCCATCGCCGTACGACTTGCTTTTCGATCGGACATTTGGTGAGACTTCTTTCACGTGGTGGACTGAATCTAATTGCTGTTTGATAAAAAGTTTACCCGCGCGTTAGCAATCCGGAGGAACGCTTGATTCGGTCTCCACCTACCAAGCCCTCGGTTATTGATGTGGGATAGAAGTGTGGGGATTCCCCTTTGAACTGTTCCCTCGATCATGGCTCAGAACAAACCCTGTCTTTCCCGTTCTTTTTCCCCTGGTACATCCACTGGTCAACCCGGTGAACGAACGCCTTCATCTCTTCCTTCGTCTTGTACTGCCCGAGACCGATGCTCACCGTCACATGGACCTCTTGACCCGACATCGAGGAAAAGATCTCTTTCCGGAATTCCGTTCGGATTCTTTCCGCCGTTACAACCCCATCCCCGCTCGTGGTCATCGGCAGCAGAATCGTAAATTCCTCGCCGCCATAGCGATAGGCGGAATCGGTCTCTCGAAGGCATCGTTTCACCACCTGGCCGAGTCGCAACAAGACCTGGTCTCCCTCGACATGGCCGTATGCGTCGTTGAACGCCTTGAAATTATCGAGATCCAGCAGCAGAAGGGTCAAAGGCTGTCCATAGCGGTTCGACCGCTCTATTTCGCTTTTAAGCTGAACGTAAAAATGCCTGGAATTGTAGAGCTGGGTGAGATCATCGACCATGCTGAGTTCCCGGTATCTCTGTTCGCTCTCTTTCAGCTCCTGCTCCATCTTCTTGAGGCTGGTATAAAGCTGCGCGTTGGCAATCGCTCCGGCAATCTGCGCCACGATCCTCTCCGCCAAGTGGAGATCCTGTTCGGAGTAGGCATCCGGTTTTATCGACCGGAAGTGCAGGACACCGATCACTTTGTCCCGGGAGATCAAGGGAACACCCATAAATGAGCGTATCCCCGCCTGAAAAGTGGATACGAGATGGGAATATTGTCCCTTGAGTTCTTCCACGTTCGTCAGATGGAGTAGCATGCCGGTCCTGGTGCGCTCAAGCGCCTCATTCACTGAACCCTCCAGAGGGAAAGAATCCCCCGGACTTCGCCCGGAAACATTTGACCCGAAAACGTAGGCGACAGTAACGGTACGCTGATCATGGTTATTCAGGTTTATGGTAAGCCTGTCAAAGGGGATCAGCTTTCGGACCTCGGCGGCGAACCGTTCGTACACCTCGTCGATCTCCAGGGTGGAGCCGATCAGATGCCCAATCTCAGCGAGGATGACCTTCTCTTGCTCCACCTGCTTGCGCTCGGTGATATTTCGCATTATGCCGCGAAACCCTATCGGTTGCCCGGATATATTTCTTATGAGAGATGCAGAGGACTCAATATATAGTTTTGTTCCATCTTTTCGGATAATTTCATAATCGACTCCTGTCAAGAGTTCCCCTGCCCTGAAGACTTTATTGAAGGCTTGATACAATATTTTACTGTT
>Ga0163202_1000095_pt1 | contig 15072 bp, 26 predicted proteins | sample PL_2010_300m_FD_113540 | JGI IMG/M metagenome (GOLD analysis project Ga0163202, IMG submission 113540) | Freshwater microbial communities from Powell Lake, British Columbia, Canada to study Microbial Dark Matter (Phase II) - PL_2010_300m | ecosystem: Environmental > Aquatic > Freshwater > Lake ... | reverse complement strand
GGGGGTATCTTAAGACATCAGAAAGAAGAAATCAGAAAGGAATATTTAGGGTAGGTTTTACGGTTATATTTTAGATGGAAATAGTAAAATGGGATAATCCCACGAAAGGCAAAAATCGCCGAGAAAGGAGTCGAAAAAGCATATAAGATATGTCCCGATATGCTTCAAAGCATATCATCTTAAACCATACGAAACAATAAAATCCCATAAACTTATAAGTAGTATAATGGTATAGTAGGATTATAAATTAAAAGGAGGTTAAAACAAAAAATGACACCAAAACTCGATATAGAAATGGCGGACGAAATACCAGGCGTCAAAGAAGGCAAAACATACTTTATAACAACAGTAGAACAATTCACAAGCCAAGTCAGAAACTACAAAGGACTAAGAATAACCCTCAAAGACACGAAAGGAAACGAAGCAGTAGAAGCCCTCTGGCTAAGAAGCCCAGTAGGCGCACAATCCAAACTAGGCTCTTTCATGACAAAACTGGGCAAAGATACAGACACCTGGATAAACCGTAAAATCAAAGTCTTGAAGTGGAAAACAGGAGACAGAGAAATAGAGGTGATAAAGTAACTTGCTAACACCGAAAGAAACGGAGCTGCTCACCTTATACAGAGACATACGAAATACAATAAGACTTGTGAAACAAAAGAAACTTGTCTACACAGACATCATAATAGAATACCTAGAAGACGCACAAAACCTCATAATCAGTGACCTAGAAAAGATAGGCTGGGACAAGTACAAGGAAGAATGGAACATTGAAGAACCAAACATCTAAAAACGAGGGCGAAAGCCCACCCTACTTTCTCGACAGAAAAATCATAACAGACGGCGGCTCAAGAGTCCTAAGATTCAGCAAATTCATACCACCAAACTGGGAATACGTCAGAATACACTACGAAGGCAAAAAAGACAACTTCATCTACCTCAAACTAGAAAAACTACTTGGAGAGAACAACCATACACACACTGCAACAACTAACCCGAAACATAAACAAAACCCATAAAGGACTAGGACAACTGATAACAATGAATTTAATAGCAGCGAAAGCCAAAAAATGCATACTAAACATCAGCCCAGCAGGATGTGGAAAGACAGGCACGGAGCTCTCTCCTTTCTTCAGTTTCCTCCACTTAGGGAGTCCGTCCTGCCCCACTGAATCCGCAGCAACAAACACAACACACCAAATGCTAGACGAAAGAGCCCAAAAATTCTCAAGTCTAACACTGGCAGGACTAAAACATTTAAAAGATGAATTCACAGCCTTCGCAGGACACATAATAATAGACGACCTCGGCGGCGAGAAAAGAGAACACTGGGGTATGCAGCCTTGTAATCCTAGGTCTGAGGCGAGCCCTCAGGGTCTCTCTCAAAGCGAATGGAGCCGAGTCTCAACCATAACAGTACTGGCAAACCTATGCCACACACACTACGTCAAAAAAATAACCCAAAGCTACGTCATAGAAATAATAGGATTCTACGGCTCAGCAGCACTCAACATACAACCAATAATGATGAGTTCGCTGGTGCAGTCAGACGACTGGATAGCAGTCATAAGAGACAAAGTCCTAAGATACTATCACCTCATAAGACCGTTAAAACCCAGACAATACATACCTGAACAAACAATAAGTTGGGGGGTGAAACTATCACAAGTAGAACTACCAAAAAAGAAAGGGAAATTGTGGTATCAATTAGTGGCGGTTGGCTTGACGCAATGGTCTTATGCCCGATGCCTGGAACACATACCGCAATTATTGAAAGCGTGTGCTGCTTTGGACAACAGAACGAAAACGAATACTTCAGATTACACCTTACTCTACAAATTAATGAAGCCCATGCAATTAGAAAGATATTTAGTGAAGTCGTATGGTTTTGAGACTAACAGAGTCTTCCAAAACGACACACTATGCCTACTAGTAGAACTAGCCTCTCACGGCAACCCAACAATAGAAACCATATGCGAAGACTACAAAGTCAGCCCAAAAACAGTGAGAACAGTAACACAAGCCAGCAGTGAATGGGTCTGGATAAAACAGAACAGCCCACCACGATTAATGCCCACGAAATATGCAGAAGAAATATTAAAGTTAGCAGGAGTGAATCAAAAATGGTGAAAAACAAAATAACAGTCTACCATATCTATCAAGATAGGTATAACCCGACTGTACAAACAATAATTGACGACACAGATTACGCAACAAGATTTGCACTATTCTCCGCATTGATAGATAAAGGTATAAACTTTAAAATAGAAATAACAAGCAGTGAAGAACCATGAGCAAAGCACAAAAAAACACTTTCAGATGCCAAAGAGACACCATAAACAAACTAGTCAAAACCCTGGACGAAGGACTACGCAAAACAAAATATAAATTCAACATCCTCGAACTGCAAATGGCGGCATACATACTAATAAGAAACATAGACATGAAAATAGCAACGCAACACCTACAGCACACGGAGAAAAAGTAAAATGGAATCAATATTTACACCTGAAGCAATACAAGCACACTGCCTACGACATGACATACACTATTGCTGTCTAATCTGTATTTCCAAATGCAGACAAGGATACACATCGTGGAGCGGGTGTATGCCCTGCACAGAATACTGCGAACAATTTGAAATAGACCCGCTCTGGGAAAAAATCTATAAAGAGCTGAACAAGTAATGGCAGCACTTGAACGATACACAAAAATGGCGAAAGAAGCCAGAGGCATGAGACACCTAGCCAGAATAAATGCTTTAAGATGGTATATACGCAACACCTCAGACACCGAATTCTCAGCAGCACTAAAACACATAGCAGACATAAAACTCTTGAAAGTACTGCAAGAAGCAGGATGCGACGGAGACAAATATGACCTATTAATAGCCCGTGTAAATGAGCTGCTTGAAAGGCGTGAGAGGTGAAAACACAAAATGAAATGTAAAATATTCATCGGTAGATGGTTCAGAGTACAAGCAGCCTTCAACAACTGGGCAAAAGGCAGAAAACTAACACGAGAAGTCATAATACACGAAATGCTAATTAAAGAAGCCGATGAAATGGGTAATGCAAAAATAGCAATAATCGTGTACCATCCAGAAGGCAAAGAATGGGACAGGACAGAACCAGAATGATACATAATATAATTGAAATACTGGCAGTATTAGCAGTCGGATTTGCAGGCGGTTTCATCTGCGGAATGATTTACCTCGATATATGGAGTATGAGGCACAGAAAAGAATGATATACAGAATAAGACTGGGACACTGGCGATTCACATTCACCATCGCCCCAGTCAGCACAGTCATAGGCGTCAATAGTAACCTGCCAAACGGCAAACACATCTTAATGTGGGACTTCGACGAAACACACATAGAAGAAGTCGAAATAGAGCTGCAAAGAGTACAAAGAACCTATCAACTTCCCACCATTTACATAATGCAGACAAAGAAAGACACAAACTTCATAGCATACTGCTATCAGCAGACAGAATGGAGAAAAGCAGTTGAAATCATCACATACACGCAGGGAGTAGACTGGGGCTTTATAAAATTCGGAGTCTTTAGAGGACACTTCACCTTACGGGTAACACCTAAACACGGCAGAAAAATACGGTTAGTCCGCACATTGCCAAGCACAGTAAAATCCGACTGCACACTATACGACCTAAAAAGCTGGGTACAATACGACACATTATTCGACAATGTGCTAACAAAAGTACGTGAGGTTGCTGTGAAGTAAATGACAACAACAGACTTTGAAGAATGGCTAAGAGAGCAAGACTTCAATGTAAGATACACAATAACAGAAGAAAAATACCTCAAATACTTAGAAGACGAAATGGGCATACACAAAGGCAGCCTAGACGTAGCAAAAGAAATATACTTTGAAAAATACGACTTATTCACAGGACTAGGCATACATTCAGTTCCCAGGACGTTCACTTACAGGGGTGAAGAATTCACGGAAACAAGATGGGTAATTACAGAAGCCCCAGGCTTATGGGGACTTGAATCGGCGTTAAGAATTGCAGGAGAAAGAGCCTCGGAAAGAGGATGGATAGACCTGTCAACCCGAGCCGCAGACCGACTGGCTTATGTGGAAGGACAAGAAATAACAGTGAGATACCCCTGGAGAGAAGAAGAATAATGCCAAGATGCAAAATGAACCCTAAAATCTTATGCCACTACCCATCTTGCGACGACAGATGCCCAGAGTTCAGACGTGCAGGACAAACCCGATTAATCCCAATGACAAACCATGTAATGAAGAAGCAGAATAGACCAGGCGAACACATAGGAGTACCAAGACCTGAAGAGAAAATGCAGGTAATAGAAGTTATAGAACGCCCAGGCGTAAAAATAACCAGGTACAGGATGAAAAGATGATTCTGGACGCTACCGCTGGAAACAGAACAATGTGGAACTGGAAAAACATACCAGGCATAATCTACATTGACATGGAGAAAAAACTCGATAGAAAACCAACAATATTCGCAGACAACACAAACACCCCCTTTTTACCCAGAACATTCGACACCATATTTTACGACCCGCCACATAGCTGGGACACAAAAACAGGATTCTTCAGCTTCCCAGACAGAGAAGGATACAATGCACTTTACAAAGGGAACAGAAAATTTCCAACGTATTACGGCTGGGACAAATACAAAACAAAACAAGCCCTAGTTGCCCATGTTTACAGGGCGCAAAAAGAATTTTACAGAATACTAAAAGACGATGGGCTGTTGTGGCTGAAATGGAATGAGCTGACAGTACCGTTTAAAAAAATAATTCCAGTACTTGACTTATGGGGCGTCTTACTGTTTTTGAGAATTAAGAGTTTATTGCAGGTTGCTGGAACAGCACAAACATACTGGGTATGCATGGCGAAAGACCCGAAGGAAACTGTGCAGACAATCTTAACGTAAAAGTTTCTGCTGCAGCAGAGTCCGCATCTTCAGCTCCAAATCATTCAGTTCCCTCGTTTTCTCTGCGAGAATTTTATCGTCAACCTTATCCTCACTTGCCTTCTTAAGTTCAGCTCTGACTGTGTTAATCATCTTTTCAAGTTCGATAGCTTCATCTGGCACTTCAATAGCTTTCAGTCCTCTAGCTTTCTTATAAGCTTCTGTTACCCTTTTCATATCCCAGTATCCTTCAGGGTCTCCAGCAGCAACCACTTTATTAATGGCTAGAATGTACTGTGCTTCCCATTCATCATATCCTATATCTACCAGCAGCTCTACACCGTCCATCACGTTAATAACATCATTCTTCACGCCTTTCACGATTTCAGCCTTAGTTAAATCCTTCTCCTTAGTTAATCGTTCAATCTGCAACTCTCGCCTAGTCTTGTCAGCTAAATTGTCTGCCTGTTCATCTGTTAAATCTAATTTCTTAAACTCGTCTAGCATGTTATTGTAGCTGTATATGCCTTTCTCATATAAGCTGCTTATGATAGGATATTCAAGTCTTAGTCTAGCGTAAATTACGTTTATTATGCTGTGAAAGTCGTCGTAGCCCATTTCCTCAAAAGCCATCAGCAGGTCTTCTTCGTCGAACATTTCATAGTCATATAAGCCTACAGCTGTTGCACTTGTGAAAGGTTTAACTCCTACAACAGCAGGCTCTTCAAACTTAATCATTTTCTTCATTAACAGTATTGACTCGTCAGTGTAACCCATGTCAGACAATTTAGCATCTAAGTATTCTTCTGTGATTTCGCCAACCTTAAACAGCCCTGTTAACTGGCTAACAGTTAGCAGTCTCTCTTTAACTTCTTCAGGCTCTTCAACAATAGGCAGCATCTCAACCTGCAGCCTTTTCACCATTAACTCTATTCTGGCATCTGTCCAGTCTAGCTGCTTCAGCAATCCTCTGAGTTGAGGTTCAGTTATAAACTTATTCTTAAAGCCCCATTTCGCTTCAGCACTGCTTATAACTCTTCCCTCAACGTCCTGTATAGGTTTAAGGTATCGTTCACGCAGTAATTCGCCTCGCTTAAGCCAGAACGGTAATGCTGCGTCAGGAGTCTCTAAATCCATAAGTTCCTGCGCGTATTCTTCATATTCTATTCTGCCCCAGGCAAAAGCATACAACCATTCCCGTCTTACAGCGTCAATTTCAGCAGAAGTCCTGTACAGGATTAAGCTGTCAGCTGCTTTCTCCGCATCCTCAGGACTCATGCCACCCCATTTGCGGTATCGTACAATATCGTCACGGTCGTAAACTCCGCTATCGTAGCCGTAGCCCATTTCCCTTATACTGGGAGGCAAATAAGCCACGTTTAAAATTGCGTCTCTGTCGTCTGGATGAACGTCTTTAATTCGCAGCATACGCATAAACTGTTCTTCAGTCCAGTTTTCTCGCCAGAGGTTATCATACATTTGCCTTAATGGTATGCGTTCCCAATGTGCATACCAATAATTGGCTGCGAATTCTTTGCTGAGTCCCATTTTCATTGCCCAGCTTTCATAAGCTGGATATTGCGCTTCGTATGAGTGGTCTCCGAAGGCTTCTCTCACAGCCATCACTGTTAAGTCAGGAATTGGCGGAATAACATTTTTCAGTTTCAGCAGCCAATCAGCACTAATATCAGTGTAACCTGTACGTTCCATAACAACTTTATATTCATCTACATTAATGTCTCCACGTCTTAACAGTGCCATAAGATGTACTGGTTCTGGTCTAATTTGTTGTGCCCGTCTCCATCTACTAGCCCATAGTTGTGATAAACCGTTTTGAGCCATTGCTTTCTCATAAGTCCCAACATCTACTAATCCTTTGCTTACCATTTCTGCAAGTCTATAAGGCTCAGGAAGCATCGCCCTATATTTCTGTGCGTAATGACGCATCAGGTACGGTTTAGTTCCGTAATCATAAGGGGCATTGTACCAGTCAGTAGTTTGTCTGATGATGGCTGATAGGAATGGTGTCCTCCAAACCTCGTCAATAGCATCACCAATACTAGCAGTAGGAACTAATGACAGGGCTGTTGTTAACGCCAGGATACCCAGTGAAACTGTGTCAACGCCCTGTGCTGCTCCTGCACATTTAGCAGCAAACACGCTTATATCTGGTTCAGGTTTAGGGTTGTAAAGGAATGTTAATCCTTCCTTAACACCTTTAAAGGATGCCTGTGATAGGCTTGTGAGTCCTCCCAGGTCAACAGGTTTAAGAGGTGTTTGAAATGCTGCTGGTATGCCTGCGAGAAGACTGTCCCATAAGTGTTCAACTGATATGTCCATTCTGCCCTCTGGGAAAACTTCAACGTACAGCATTGGAATCAATGGCGGTATAAGACCAGCCATGTTAATCAACCTTCAGCCATTTAAGTATCGGTGTCATTAATCGTTCAATCTGCTTCTGCATTTCCTCAAGGTTCTCAACTGTTTCCTGCTGCGCTGTCACGAGCTTCATTATGGCTTCGGTTAAATCTTCAATTTTGCTGTCTATCTTCCTATTAATGTCTTCCGACGCTTCTCTAGCAGCCTCTAATATTTCAGTTAGGATTTGAGGCATTGTTTTAATCTTTTTTTTACTCATGTTGTTCACTTCCCTGCTTACAAAAAAAAAGGGGGGGGTATAGTGTTTATTTCTGTGCGGTTCTTGTTCCATTCGCCTCGCCAACGAAGAAAGCCAGCATAGTGCTTAGCAGCATACTGCCTTCTGTGATGTATCCCTTGTAAATCAGCAGTAAGGCTCCTCCGCCAGCGAATATTCCAGCTATCGGTCTAGTCCAATCCATGCTTTATCACCTCCTCATTTACCTTATCACCTTAACATACAGGTTGCCTTGCGTAATTATTGGTGCGCCTGTGAGTTGAAAAGCTCTTAATGTTAGGAATTGTCTGAATTCTATTTCGCCCCTATAATTTATTCTTGTTACTGCTGGGAGAGCTTCTTGGTAGAATTCGCCTACGCTGTTTCTTCCTGATGTTCCAATATATGTTAAAGTGAAATTTCGGTTGTTAATCTCATAACAGACTCCTGTTTCATTGCTTAATCCGAGCGAATACACTATTAGTGCTGATGGAACTGTGTTATCAGGAAACTCTAGTCTTGCTTCGATAAGTCTTCCTGCCCCGTAAAACGTTAATATGGGTGTCCATACGGCGCTTGGAACGTTTACAAGTGCCACTATCACCTGGGATGCTATTGCTGGAATTTGAACTGTGTTTACTGTTCCAGATACAGGCACGTCTCCTGATGTTTCGCAGGCGAAGTTAATTATTATCCAGTAACGTCTGTTTTGTGGCGTCCACGTTATCATATCTGCGCTGTAATGAGCATCATAAGGTTTGCCTGTGTCGTATCCAATGCGGGTTGTTAGGACTGCGATTTCTGCGGTTGCCCATACGAAGAGGCTGTCGTAATTCCAGAATCTCTGAACATTTACAGTTCTCCATGCAGGGGCTGCTCCCAGTGGAACAGTTAGGTTTACGGTAAAGACTTCACCCATGCCAGGTTCAATGCTAACTCTGATTATTACGTCACGGTCTGCAACGTCAGGGTTGTCGCAGTAAACTTCAATGGTGTCTATGAATCCTCTGCATCCTCTTGGGAAGAATTTACCACGATAAACCGTGAACATGGCGGTTATGATTGGTGTTGTGCCGTTGTTGTTGAGTGTGCTTCGCCATTCCAGTCTTGATTCTTTACTGATTGGGCCGAGTGTTGGTAATGTAAAATCTGGTTGGTCTGGGCTGTAACTCATCCTATTAGTCGCCTCCGCCTAATAATACTGCTATTTCTTTTGCGTATTCTAGGAGTTCTTGCCATCTTGGGTGTATGTTGAAGGGTGATAGTTCTATGGCTGCTGTTATGGTGTGTGGAAAGCTTGTGTTCAAGGCGTATGCTATTACTTTAATGTTTAATGGTGCAGCGTCAACTGGGAAGAATAGTTTTCCTGTCCACCATCCTGCGTTTCCATGACACCATGCCTCTTGATTTCTTGGTAGTATTTGGTGTTCTTGGAAGAATATTTTAGCGTATATCATGCTGTGGCAGCCTGGGGGAAAGAAGATTCCTGCTTCGGTTATTATGCCTTTGTCTATTTGGAATGTTTCAGAGAGTTCGCTGCCTTTTAGGTGTGCTGTTGTTATGGTGTAGTCGTTAAACACTTTCATAGTATCACCTAAATATACTTTCTACATATCATTATTGCTGCTTTGTCACTGGCTCCTGCTGCTGCTTGTGTGTAATGTAACGTTAGGTCTTGTGTTGATGGGTCAACATCAAGTGGGGCTGTACTTATCTTAGATGTTTCTGCTCCTGTACAGCTTATTGTTCTGTTTTCAACTCCGTTAGATAATGTGAAGCTCACGGTAGCCAATCCGCCTGGCGCTGGGTCAACACTCATTGCTAACTGTTCTATTCTGTATGGTAGTGGTATGCAGCCTGCTTTTATGATGATTAAGAGCACGTCTGTTACACCTGGGTTGAGTGTGAAATGCATTAGGTGTGTGAACGGTATTTGTTGTAGTGTTAATGTTCCCATACATGGCATTTAATCACCGTCTTATTGTAGTCGTTAAACACTTTCAAGATATATCACTATTACGGTTTACATTATGGTCTGTATATTGCTGTGTAATTTATGTCTCTGTTTGCTGTTACGTTTCCTGCTCCGCCTTTATGTATCGTGAAGTTTACTGCTCCAAACGTGTCTGCGTATGCTGATTCTACTTCTGCGTGGTTTCCGTTGACAAATACTTCGGTTGGTGTTCCTGCTAATCCATGAGGCACTATAATAGTGTTTGCTCCGTTTAATATTGTTGCAGTTCCGCTGTTTTGGGTGATGAATCCTTTGTTATCTCTCATAATGTTTATGCCTGCCACTAACGCTAGACCAGGTACACCCATAGCAAAATAGTTTCTTATAAGCCAAACATCCGTTGGTATGCCAGACTCCTGCAGGTTTTTGTCACATGTTGTGGTTAACAAGTCAGTGTCTACTATGCGAATGCGGTCGCAATCATACAGAAAAATATCGCCTCCTGTGCCTACACCACCGTTCAAGCTGAATCTACAGTTTGAAACTTGAATATCCTCTGGTCTCCTTCCACTTCCCACGTCATTTTGAACAAGTAAGCCGTAGTAACCGTTAGCTTGGAAGTTACACTGTTGAAAATGCACTGCTTTAACATCACGAACAAACGGCGTTATGAAAACACGACCATTATCAATATCAGGGCTACTGAACCAGCATTTATCAAACGTTATTTTGTTACCGCCTAAAATATCTACGAAAGCAGCAGCAGCACCGTAATCAAAGAGAACTTCATCAAAATTGATGACAGCTCCATCTGTCATGTATAAGCATCCTGCACAATTATAAATTAGGCTTTTATCAAAGTTTAATCCTTCTGGAGCTGCACCAGCAGAGGTTATGTATAATCCCCAGTCGGTGCAATCTCGAATGTCAAGCCAGTCAAACTGAACATTCACCACTCCATCAGCCAAGTATAACCCATAATTGCTTAAAGTAACTTCAAGATTAGATATGCGAGCGTCAAAACAACTGTTAAGAAGTACTCCAACATCACAATTTATCACTTTCAATCGGTCAATCACAAAGGTATTTTGATAAGTAGCGCCCCATACACCTGTTAAGTTTAAGCCGTTCCCGCTTTTGTCGACTCCATCCAACTGTAAGGTGTCAAGTATAAAATATAAAATATCTGTGCCCTGTATCAACGGGTCTACGGTTCCCTGCAGAATAGTGTTGTAGCTTTCACCATATATGGTGATGTAACTATTAAGGTTGAGTGTGGCGGAAATCGTATATGTACCGTTTAGAATGATAATAATGCCTCCAGTTGGTAACGCGTCAATTGCTGCTTGTATTACTGTTGCTGAGTCTGGGTTACTGTGCCACGGTAGGTTTGTGTTGCCTGGTTTGGCTTTGGTTAGGTTTCCCTGTTGGTATATTAGGTAGCTGTATGGTTTGGGGAATTCTTGTATTAGTCCCATGCATGGCATTGTTTTTTCCTCTTTTACCTTTCTCTAATCAGCTTGTCGTAGCCGTGCCACACTACCATGATTCTGTCGTGTAGTGTTGCTATGTATACTCCGAATATGCCTCTGTCGTGTCCTCGGCAATGGAATTCTTCGCAGACGCAGTATATTGTGTCTGCTACTGGTGCTGGTTCTTCCTGATGCCATTTTTGGCGGTCTTCTCCGCCTGTTCCGAATCTGAATTTTGCTGGGGCGTTGTCGAGGTCTATGATTGATGGGTTTGTGTAGACTCTTTCCCAGCCGTCTTCCAGGCGTTCTTTATCTCTGATTATTTGAGCTACTATGTTTGTGATTTCGACTTGTTCGCTTCTGTCGAAGCTTATTCTTTTTGTCGTCATATTATTTCACTTTTTCATGTTTAGTTTGCTAGCATTTCTGCTAGTGTTAGTAAGTGTTTAAGGAGTTGATTCTTTATTTTTTTGAAGCGTCTATCCCGCTGTATTAGCAGCATGTATGGTGTTACTGCTATTTTACTTTTCATTTGTTTCATGTAAACCCTTCTTCCTCTGCATGTTAAGCAGGTTAGGTGTGGTCTGTGTAAGGGATGCTCGCATATATTGTTGCATGCGAATGAGAAGGTTGAGAACTTTTTGTTTGACGGTTTTACTCTGAGCATTTGCCAGTGTCCGTGTCCGTCTAGTATTACACGTGTTTTCCACAATTAGGTATCTCCTGAAAAAAATGGGTTGCGCCTTTTTCGGCATTTTGAGCATCCTTCTAGATTTTTGGTGGGCAGACTTCTTGGAGGAATGTTCTGAGGTCTGTTATGGTGTATGCTCCGTGTGTGTAGTCTATGTCAGCTTCGCTGTGTTCGTGTACTGGGAATGGGTCGTGTGGTATTGGTTCGAACCAGTCTTGTGTCCAGTCTTTGATGATTAGGCAGCACATGTATCCGACTCCCCACATGCTGGCGTTGACTAGTCCGCTGATTATTTTTCCTGTTGCTCCGCTTATCATTTTGTACATTATTCTTTGTCCGATTAGTCCTGATAGTCCGCTGCTTGTTGCGTCGAGGACTGCTTCTGTTCCTGCTCCGAAGTATGGTTGGAGGCTGACTTCTTCTGTGCGTCCTAGGTAGCTTCGTATGTATCCTGCTGCTGCTGTGGTTCTGTCGTCTATGATGTGTGGTACGTGTATTGGGTATGGCAGTCTTTCTGTGTTAATTGTTACCAGGTCGTCTGTGTCGTCGTCTACTAGAACTAGACGCCCATCGTCTATGTCTAGTTTGATGTGTGTGATGTCGTTGCAGAAGTCTTCATCTATGTCGTAGATTCTTACTCCTACCATGTACCAGGGGAATTTTAAGGGTAGGTCTACGAAGTAGTGTCCTGTTGCTGTCCAGGCGTGTTGGTCGTATTCTATGTCTCTGGAGCGTATGAAGCCTACTGCTGGGACTTTTTGGATTGGTCGTAGGTATCTTATTGTGTATGTGAAGGTGTGTGTGTTGAAGGCTGTTACGTTTAGTGTCCAGGGTATTTCAAGGTAGACGTTATTATAGGCTGATGTGTCGAGTACGTATTTTTCGTCTCGTTGGTATCTGCCGAAGCAGAGTTTGACTCTGTATATGTCCCATAGTCCCTGGTAGTTTCGGCGTTCTATGTTTGGTGTGCTTCTGATTTGTGTGAGGTGGAGGAATGCTGCTGTTTCTGGTATGCAGCTGTATAGTATGGCGGAGCCGTCGCCTATGACTTCTATTTTTTCTAGTGTGTCTATGATTGATTGGTCGTAGTCTTCGCCTAGGACTGTTGCTCTGGCTTCGATTTCTATGCAGCTTATTTGTTCTCTGACTGGTAGTTTGATTCTGATTGTGCTTGCGTTTGTGGCGTCTTCAGTGTAGTCTCTTGCTAGGTAGTGCCATTGCCATTCGGTTGCCATTTTCATCTAGTCTCCTTAGAGCTTTCCTGCTGCTCTCTTCCATTCTTCGACTACTGGGACTAGTCTGTTGGTGATGTTTGCTCTGAAGTCGCTTGTTTTTGGTGGGAGTGTTGCTACTTTGCTGACGACTGAGCTGTATACTGGTCCGAAGTGTGATTGCCATTTTTCTAGGTTTAGTCTGATGCGTTCTCCGATTATTGGGGCTCCTTTGATTATGGCTGCTTGTTTCCATTCTTCGTTAGATACTCCTGCTATTTTCTTTTGTCGTCTTTTGTCTGATATGGCTTTGCTAACGGCGTCGGCATAGTTTGTTTCTGCTTGGTCTGATACTGCATTTGTGTGCCAGTCGGCTTTGTTTATGCCTTTCTTGTAGCGGTCTGGTATGTATCCTATTGCTGCTTCAAAATTTGCTCTTGCTTCTTCTAGTGTTTTAGTTACCATTTTTCTTATCTCCTAAAACTTACGATTTAAGTATTAAGAGTTGTGATATTTAAACCTTGTGTTGAACCCCTTTTTAGTATGCATTTTGCAATACATTAAAAATAAGCTAAACGTATGTAGATGGTGATAGTATATAACGTTATGGGTTGGTTGGTTCTTCCTCTGCTGGTTCGTTGATGCCCAGGTAATTTTTTTCGTCTTCCTGGGCTGCTATTTCTCTTTTTTGTTCTTCCGTTAGCATTTCGCCTTCTGGTGTTCTTGTTTTTATCCATTGCAGGTCTATGATACCTCCCAGTCTAGTTTTTACGATTTTACGTTCAAAATAATTCTGCCCTGTTACCTGGTCGTAAACTTTATCGTATACTCCTATCTCAACCTCGTCCAGTGTCCAGTATGTGTCTAGCAGTATGCCGAGGTATCGTTTGTAGTTGCGCATGGTTAAGCCTATTTGTTGTCCTGTTCTTGCTATGTAGTATTTAACGTTGCTGGGTATCCAGCTCCACATGGCTCGCCACATTTCCACTTCGTGTAGGAGTTCTTGTTTTTTCATTTTTTCTATGTTTGGAAATTTGCTTCCTAGCAGGAACTCTGCCACATTTACCTCGTGTCCTAGTTCTTCCTCTCTTTGTGCTACGGTTATTCGGTCGCTTTTCTTGGGTTTCATACCCTGGATTATGGGATTATCCTATTTAAATGCTTTTTCCCTAGATTAGATATGTTTCGAGGTTATATTTGAGCATATTTGATATGCTTTTTCGACTCCTTCCCCGGGGGTTTTTACCGTTTGTGGGATTATCCCATTTCCACTCGGGTTTGTTGGGGGCGCGTACATTAGATGCCTTCCAGCTTGCAGTCCTAGCAGACTTCATTCCTTTTTTTTTAGTAGCCATTTTCCGTTAGTTTCTTAGTTTTCTATTTTCTTCTTCTGTTCTTAGTATTTTCGGTTTTATTTTGTGTTTTCTGTGCCTTTGTATGATATTAGTAATGTTTATATAGTACGGTGTTATCATACTACTCATCGAAAAAGTGGAGGTTGATAAGATGGAACCACAAATACAAACTGAATTGGATGTAGAAATATACTGTAATGCTTGTGACCGATGGGTTAATTTAAAGAGGAAAGCACAACAAGAATTCATCTACATCGGAAGATGTCCATTTTGTGAAAGGGAATATCGAGTTTGTGCAAGTCGAAAAATAGCGTGATGGTGATATGGGTCACGATAAATGTTAATGGAGGTGAATTGAGTTATGAAAACTAAGACTTTAAGCGTGGAGGTTGCTAAGAAGCTTATCAAGGATAAGCCTTCGAGGCAGGTTGGCAAATGGAAGGAAATCTGTGATGCTGTTAAGGAAAAGCGTTTCCCTATCGAGGTTTCAGATATTACAAGAGGTCAAGTTGCGGCGTTGGCTCGTAAGGCGAGAGCTGAGGGATTGGAGGCATCCACGTGGTACAAAGAAGGGAAATGTATAGTTTCACTTGCGGAAGCAGAGTGAGTATAATTTAAGATTATACCCTCTGAACCCTTTTTTCTTTGTTTTTTACTCAACTTTTTTGTACTTTTTTGTCTAATTTTTTGTACTAAAGTTTAATTTTTTGTTGGCTTTTTTTTCGTCATTTTCCGATTTATTTTGGGTTGTACCTGTGGCTTGGTTTCTACGTTTTTTTTTCTGTTCTTTCTGGTCTGGGTTTCTCTGTCCTCCCAACGTTGCAACGTAGAGTTCCCCCC
>Ga0163202_1000094_pt1 | contig 15176 bp, 15 predicted proteins | sample PL_2010_300m_FD_113540 | JGI IMG/M metagenome (GOLD analysis project Ga0163202, IMG submission 113540) | Freshwater microbial communities from Powell Lake, British Columbia, Canada to study Microbial Dark Matter (Phase II) - PL_2010_300m | ecosystem: Environmental > Aquatic > Freshwater > Lake ... | reverse complement strand
CATGGTAGAACTTTGCCACGCTGTCTCCTTTTTGAATACAAGCATGGCTGAATCATACCGCGAATCATCTACAAGTCAAAACATTATTGGTGGAACACTAGTTGCCCGGCGCCGCCGTGCAGCACCTCGACGATGTTCCCGCAAACCTCGCACCTGTAGACTTCCATACGCTTTGCCATTCATTTCCTCCAGTTAGTGGGGCACTCGCCCCTACCCAATCAAGCGACTATCCACACCGCTGAACCCGCACTCCGGGATGTAGCATGTCACGTCCACGAACTGACAGTGCTCGTGGCACGACGGACATATCTCCGGCGGCTGTGCCGCCTGCAGGACGTAGTGACACTTGCTGCACTGCCAGTGCGGCGCTGTAGCCGGCACCGGTTTCGTCGAGACCGGTTCCTGCCTGACCCGGGGCCGGGTTTCGGCCGCACCCGCCGCCTCTTCGCCGGCGAGCATCATCGGCTGGCCGCAGCACACAAGCCTGCCCCCGCCCTGGTGAACCACCGCGACAATCTGTCCGCATACCCCGCAACTGTATACCTGTTGTTTTGCCGTCATTGACTATCCCTTTCCGCGGCCCGGACTACTGCAACTCCTTGACCGCCTGCAGCACCGGCGTATAGTCCGGCTCGGTGCCAGTCTCTTTCACCAACTGCATGTAGCGGATGACGCCCTGCCGGTCGACAACGAAGATGGCACGAGCCAGCAACCGCACGTCCTTGACCAGCACGCCATATGCCATGCCGAATGACGCATCCCGATGGTCGGAAACGGTGATGACCTTGTCGATGCCCGCAGCCCCGCACCACCGCTTCTGGGCAAATGGCAGGTCCATGCTCACCGTCAGTATGACAACGTCTGGGCCAAGCTTCGCCGCCTCGGCATTGAAGCGCCTCGTTTCGAGGTCGCACGTCGGCGTGTCCAGCGACGGCACCGACGCAATTACCACCACCTTGCCCTTGAACTGAGAAAGCGTTACCGGCTTCAGGTCGTTGCCGATCGCGGTGAAGTCCGGCGCCGCATCTCCGATCTTAAGTTCATTCCCCAGCAATGTGGCGGGCTTGCCACCAAATATCACTGCCCCGGCACGCTCTGTCATTGATTTCTCCTTGTTCATGCTCTGCCCGGTCGGACTGCTGCCGCACGCCAGCACCAGAGCCAGCGCCGCGGCCAGGACCAGTCTCACCAATTCTCACCAAGCAGTTCGAAGTAGGCTTGCGGGTGGGCACAGGCCGGGCACTGGGCCGGGGCCTCTGGACCTTCGTGCAGGTAGCCGCAATTCAGGCAACGCCACACAGTCTTCTTCTCGCGCTTGAACACCCGGCCCGCCTCGATATTCGCCGCCAGGTCCTTGTAGCGTTTCTCGTGCTGCTTCTCCGCAATCGCGATGTGGCGGAATGCGGCCGCGACGTCGGCAAAGCCCTCCTGCTCAGCGGTCTTCGCGAAGTCGGGGTACATTGTGCCCCACTCATACATCTCGCCCGCAGCCGCAGCCTTCAGGTTCTCGAGCGTCGTGCCGATCTTACCCGCCGGGAAAGCAGCCTGCACCGTAGCCTCGCCGCCCTCCAGGAACTTGAAGAACCGCTTCGCGTGCTCCTTCTCCTGGTTAGCGGTCTCCTCGAATATCAGGGATATCTGGACCAGGTTTTCCTTGCGTGCCTGGCCCGCGAAATAGGTGTAGCGATTACGTGCCTGCGACTCACCCGCGAAGGCGGTCAGCAGGTTCTTCTCAGTCTTGCTTCCTTTGAACGCCATTTGGATACTCTCCTTAGATTCACGTCTTATGGATGTGGCGACAACCGCCGACAACCATTAGACTTCTCCTATGTCCCGCTGGATTCGGGAGTTTGGCCCTGCAGGCGGGCAATCTCATCCTGCAGACCAAGTATCAGTTCGACCGCGTCGAGACCGATGTCGAAATCGGTCATCAGCCGGTGGATCCGGCGCAGTCGCGCGATGTCCGAATCATCGACCAGCAACCGGCCGGCCTCGGCCGTCTGCGCGTGTATGACCTCCCGCTGAACGCACTCGACGATGATGAGTTCATCGAGACCCGTCAACTCAACCAGCACCCGGACCTCGTATCCCGGCATCACTTCTCCTCAGTCCGCATCCCGGCCAGCTCCTTGAACAGGGCCCGCTCCTTCTCACTAAGCTTCGCGGGCAGGCGAACCTCGATGACCACGTACAGGTCACCACGTGTGCCGGTCTCGCCGTAGGCCGGCATCCCCTGGCCCTTGAGCCGAAGTTCGTTTCCAGACTGCGTCTCGGCCGGTACCCGAAGCCGCGCCTTGCCCTCAAGCAGCGGCACCATCACCTCGCCGCCGAGCAACGCGGTATACAAGGGAACCTGGACCCGCGTATGCAGGTCATTGCCCTTGCGGACGAACCGCGGGTCATCCTCAACCGTGATAACCAGCCAGAGGTCACCCGGTTGTCCCCGCCGGCCGGGCACGCCTTGGCCCTTCACCCGCATGCGCGAGCCATTGTCGACTCCGGGTGGTATCTTCACCTCAATAGTCGGCCCGCCCGCGTGCTTCATTCTGCGGACCGTGCCCTTGAACGCCTCGGCCAGCGTCACGGCAATCGGCTGCTCGATATCGCGTCCCCGGCTGGCTCGCGGCCGAACCTGCACTCCCTCGCCCCCGAACATGTACGTGAAGAAGTCCGAGAACGGCGCGCCCTCGCCGAACAGATCCTGAAGGTCCTCGGCCGTGTACCGAGTGCGACCGCCCTGTCCCGGCCCCGCCTGATAGCGGCTCCAGTCAAAGTCACCGGCCTGCCCTGCCTGCTGGGCCTGCTGCCAATCTGAGCCAAACTGGTCGTACTTCTTCCGCTTGTCCGCGTCCCGCAGGACCTCATACGCCTCGTTGATTTCCTTGAACCTGCTTTCCGCCTCGGCCTTGTTCGGGTTGCAGTCAGGGTGGAACTTGAGCGCCAGCTTCCGGTAGGCGGCCTTTATTGCCTTCTCGTCCGCGTCCTTCGGGACGCCAAGAACCTCGTAGTAGTCCTTGTATTGCACAGCCACCAGCTATCTCCTAGCTTCTCACTTCTGCATCTGCTGGCTGAGTTCGATCAGCACGCCCCCGGTGGCGGAAGGATGAATGAACCCAACCATGGTGCCATGCGCGCCCGGATGCGGCACCTTGTCGATCAGCCTCACCCCGGCAGCGTCCAGCCGCTTCAGTTCGGCGGCCACATCGTCCACCTCGAAGCAGATGTGCTGCAGGCCCGGCCCGCGCGTCTCGAGGAACTTGGTGATAGGCGAATCGGGCGAGTCCGGCTGGACCAGCTCGATGCGCGTCTCGCCAACGGGTATGAAGCCAACTCTCACCTTGGCTCCGGCAACGACCTCTTTGCCGCTGACGGACAGCCCCAGCTTCTCAGTGTAGAACTTCGCCGCCTCTTCTACGCTGTGGACGGCTATCGCGACGTGAGATACTTTCTTCACCATTTGGACCTCCCGGAAGGAAAACCGCAAAGACTCAGGACAGATGAACCGCCAAGAACGCCAAGTTCGCCAAGAGTCGAAACCGGACGAACCCCGGGCCGCAAACCGCCAAGGACACCAAGGTCAGGAAAGGACAACACGCTTGACTCCATCCTTGAGCCGAATCACGTTGAAATTGATGAGCAATCCGAGCCGATGCCCGGTTGCCTTCAGGTACGACATGACCTGCGCCGTATGTATTGGCGCGAACTGGTCGACCGCCTTCAGCTCAACGACCAGCTTGCCATCCACGAGCAGGTCGAGCCTGCCTTCTCCAATGGAATGCCCTTTGTAGGTCACCGCGACGGGAACCTGCCGCTCGAATGCGATACCGAGAAGGCCAAGTTCGACGCTCATCGCTTGCTCGTAGACCGACTCTAAGAAACCCGGACCGAGCGCACGATGCACCTCGATGGCCGCACCAATGACCTCCTGCGCCACCCGGTCTGTATCAGCATCTGGCTCTGCTACTGGGCGTCCTTGGCGGTTGCCTATGTCCGTCACCCGGCTCTCCGCATTCCGACTCCTGGCCTCAGCGTTGCCCGGATCCTCTTGGCGTCCTTGGCGGTTATCTCTGCCCGTCAGTCCGCCTTCTGCATCCTGAGTCATGGCCTCCCGGACGTCCGCTTCCTCTTGGCGATCTTGGCGTCCTTGGCGGTTAGTCTCTTCGGGTCCTTGGCGGTTCATTTCATCCTGTCGTATTCACCAAACTCGAGCCGCAGCGCATCGCTGATCTCGCCCACGGTTGCACCAACCCGTACCGCGGCCATGATCGGTGTCATCAGATTGGCGGTTCCATTCGCCGCTTCACGCAGGTCTGCCATGGCGGCGCCCAGTCTGGCTCCATCCCGTGTCTGCTTGTACTGTGCCAGCTCTACCGCCCTGCGCTTCCCCAGCTCCGGGTCAACCTTCAGCAGCTTCAATCCGGGCTCTTTCTTGTCATCACCCTGGACTCCTTGATTCCTTGACCCATTGACCCCTTCCTCGTACTTATTCACCCCGACAACTATCCTCTGCTTCTTCTCCACCGCCTGCTGGTACTTGTACGCACTGTCAGCGATCTCGTTCTGCATGAACCCCTGCTCAATCGCCGGGACCACCCCACCAATCTGCTCTACCCGCTCAATCAACTCCCGCGCCCGCTTCTCAATCTCATCAGTCAGAGACTCGACCACATACGACCCGGCCATTGGGTCAACCGTATCCGCCACGCCCGACTCGTGCGCGACAATCTGCTGAGTGCGCAAGGCAATCAGCACCGATTCTTCGCTGGGTAGGGCAAGGGCCTCGTCCCGAGAGTTCGTATGCAGGCTCTGGGTTCCGCCCAACGCCGCGGCCAGCGCCTGATACGCGACCCGGATGACGTTGTTCTCCGGCTGCTGTGCAGTCAGGGTCACGCCGCCGGTCTGGGTGTGGAACCTGAGCTTGCACGACTCGTCCGAGGCATTCCAGCGCTCGCGCAGCAACCGCGCCCAGAGCCTGCGCGCCGCCCTGAACTTAGCCACTTCCTCAAGGATGTTCGAGTGCGCTGCAAAGAAGAATGACAGCCTCGGCGCGAACTTGTCAATCGCGAGTCCCGCGCCCAGGGCAGCCTTGATGTACTCGAGCCCGTCCGCGATGGTGAATGCGACCTCCTGGACCGCGGTCGAGCCTGCCTCGCGCATGTGATAGCCGGAGACGCTTACCGTGTTCCACTTCGGCGCGTTCTCCGCGCACCACGCGATGATGTCCGTCACGAGCCGCAGCGAAGGCCTTGGTGGGAAGATGTACGTCCCGCGCGCCACGTATTCCTTCAGGATGTCATTCTGTATCGTACCCTGCAGACCGGCGATGCTCTTGCCCTGCTTCTCCGCTACCACGCAATACATAGCTAGCAGGATGCCGGCTGTGGCATTGATGGTCATCGAGGTCGAGACCTTGTCGAGCGGGATTCCGGCGAACAAGGTTTCCATGTCATCAAGCGACGAGATGGCAACTCCGACCTTGCCTACTTCGCCTTTGGCCATCGCCGAATCCGAGTCATAGCCCATCTGTGTCGGCAGGTCGAACGCGACCGACAGCCCGGTCTGCCCCTGCCCCAGCAGGTAGTGGTAGCGCTTGTTCGTGTCCTCGGCCGACCCGAATCCCGCGTACTGACGCATGGTCCAGAAGCGGCTCCGGTACATGGTAGGCTGGACCCCGCGCGTGAACGGGAAGCTTCCGGGCATTCCCAGTTGTTCCGGGTAGTTCTCCTCGCCCCAGTCTGCGGGTGTGTACGCCCGCTTCAGCGGCAGGCCCGAAACCGTCTCTGCCGCCTCCGCCCTCTCCGGCGCCTTCTTAAGTACAGGAGCTACGGTCTCTTGCTCCCACTTCTCGACAATCCTTCTCATCTCCTCGCGGTCCTTCGGTGTCATAGCGAGCCGACCAAGGATCCCCTCACCCTTGCCCTCTCCCCGGAGGGGCGAAGGAATGTGGAACTCTCAGACCGAATCTGCGTCATCTGCGTATTCTGCGGATTCCCTCTGACACCGGACGAGACCCCTCCTCGGCGTCGGGGTGACAGTGAGAAACGGATTCTAGATTCAGGGATCCGAGTGTTTGAGCTGCAATCTGCGTCATCTGCGTCATCTGCGTAATCTGCGGATGGTCCTGAGAGATTCCTCGACTCGCGGAGCCTGCCTTGAGCTTGCCGAACGGACTCCCTCGGAATGACAGAATGCCGGCTTCTTTGTGTCTTGGTGTCTTTGTGGTAGAACTCCGCTCCGTCTTGGCGTCCTTGGCGCTCTTGGCGGTTCATCTCCGACTCGTCATTCAGCATTCGCCTAGAGCGGCATGTTGCCGTGCTTCTTCGCCGGGTTCGAGGCCTGCTTATTCCGCAGGAGCTCGAACGACTCTCCGACTCGGCGGCGTGTGTCCTCGAACTCGATCACCTCGTCAACAAACCCCAACTCTGCCGCCTTGAACGGGTTACCGAACGTCTCCTCGTAATCCTCGACCAGCTTCTTGCGCGTCGCTTCCGGGTCTACTGACTCGGCAATCTTCTTCCGGTGAATGATGTTCACCGCGCCGTCCGAACCCATCACTGCAATCTCGGCAGTCGGGTAGGCGAAATTGAAGTCCCCGCGGATGTGCTTGGAGGACATGACGTCGTACGCTCCGCCGTACGCCCGGCGCGTGATGATCGTCACCTTGGGCACGGTCGCCTCGCAGAAAGCGTATAGCAGCTTGGCCCCGTGCCGGATGATCCCTCCGTACTCCTGGTTGGTGCCGGGCAGGAACCCGGGCACGTCAACGAACGTCAGGATTGGGATGTTGAAGCAGTCGAGGAACCGGACGAACCTGCCTGCCTTGCAGGAGGCGTCGATGTCGAGACAACCGGCCAGGAACTTCGGCTGGTTCGCGACGATGCCGATGACCTCGCCGTTCATCCGCGCGAACCCGATGACCATGTTCTTGCCATAGAACTTCTGCACCTCGAAGAAACTCCCCCTGTCAACGACCTTGTGGATTATCTGGGTCATGTCATACGGCTTGCGCGTATCGTCCGGGATAATCTCGTCGATTCCCTCGCACGCGCGGTTCGGGTCGTCGCGCGACGGCGCTGAAGGCGGCTTCTCGCGATTCGACTGCGGCAGATAGGAAAGCAGCTTGCGGCACATCTCCAGCGCGTCCTTGTCGTCAATCGCCTTGAAATGGGCCACGCCCGAAGTCTCGTTGTGCGTCTCAGCCCCGCCCAGCTTCTCCTTGGTAACTTCTTCTTTGGTCACCGACTTGAGAACCTCAGGCCCGGTAATGAACATGTAGCTCGTCCGCTCAGACATGATGATGAAATCGGTCAGGGCCGGTGAATAAACCGCGCCGCCCGCGCACGGCCCGAGCACGACCGAAATCTGGGGAACCACACCTGAGGCGAGCGTGTTGCGCAGGAATATGTCGGCGTACGCGCCGAGGCTGTCCACGCCCTCCTGAATCCGCGCCCCGCCCGAGTCGTTGATACCGATGACCGGCATTCCGGTGCGCATCGCCATGTCCATCACCTTGCAGATCTTCTCGCCAAACACGCGCGAGAGCGTGCCGCCGAACACGGTGAAGTCCTGGGAAAAGACCGCGACGGGACGGCCATTGATGCGTCCGTGCCCGGTCACGACCGCGTCGCCCGGAATCCTGCGCTTCTCCATCCCGAAGTCGTGGCAATCGTGGACTCTGAGCCGGTCCAGCTCAACAAAGCTGCCTTTGTCCAGCAAAATGTCTATCCGTTCGCGCGCGGTCAGCTTGCCGGCCGCGTGCTGCTTGGCGACCGCTGCTTCGCCGCCGCCCAGTTGTGCAGCCTTGTTCCGCCTCGCCAGCTCGTCCTTAACGTGTTTGATGTGCGACATATAGAGAGTGATGGTAAACTGCCGACTCCTACTTGTCAAACGCAGGCGGGCGCCGTCACTCAGGAACAACCACGGATAGACACGGATGGCCACAGATGAACCCCAAGTTCGCCAAGAACGCCAAGGGTCGGAGCGGATAGACCAGAAGTCAGAGAGCAGAGACCGGAATGCAGAACTGCGGGCGAGAAGAGGATGACCGTAGATTACGCAGATGGCACGCGCTGTCAGACAGGGGCCGCAGCGGCCAACTGTCACCCCGACGCCGAGGAGGGGTCTCGCTCGGTCGGCCGGAATCAGAAGGCAGAAGTGCGGACCAAACTAACCGCAGACTGCGCAGATGGTTCGGATTCGGGCCAGAGCTTGCTTGTGCTTGCGCTTGAACTTGTGCTGCCGCTCAGCGCTGCACGACGACCTTGCGCACTCGGCCCACATCACCCGCCCCGCGCCCCTCATCCCTGACGAAGTAGACGCCGGGCTTTGGATTCAACACCCTCCGCCCCATCGCATCGAAGGCGACCACGCCCTGCGGCAGACTACGGACGACCGTCGCTGCCAGCTTGCGGCTTGGGGCTTGAGGCTTGAGGCTCTCCTCGACTCCCCCGGCTGAGTCGCGAAGAATCGAGATGCTAGACCCGCCCTGGTTGGCCACGTAGACTCGGCACTGAGCCGGATTCGAGGCGATTGCGTAAGGTGTGTTGCCCACTTCGATTGACGCAATGACGCTGTCGGTCGCGCAGTCAATCACGGTCACGTCGTCGCTGCCGTAGTTCGCGCAGTAGACCTTGTTGTCCAGCTGGCTCCAGCCGAGCACGTATGGTCCGGTTCCCACGGTGGCCGTGGCGACTACCAAGTCGGTCGTGCCGTCGATAACCGTGACTCTGTCACTGTCACCGCTCGCGACGTACACCTTGTTGTTCACCGGGTTGTAGCACAGGGACATTGGATTGGTGGCAACTCTGACCGATGTGACGACCGAGTCCGATGCAGCGTCAATGACCCTCACCCTGAAGCTATTGAAGTCCGCGCAGTATACCTTGTTGTCCTTCGGGTTATAGCAGAGCGCGCACGGATTGCCCCTCGCGATGATGGTCGCGATGACCGAGTCGGTCATGGCGTCGATAACCGTGACGTTATCGCTGCCGTAGTTCGCGCAGTAGACCTTGTCGCCCTGCGAGTCATAGCAGAGGGCTCTTGGATCATTCCCCACGGTGATGGTAGCCACGACCTGGCTGGATGCGCCGTCAATCACGCTCACGCTGCCGGCGGCGCGATTGGCACAGTAGACCTTGTTCTCCTTCAGGCTGTAGCAGAGGGCGCCCGGCCCGCTGTCGACGGCCACGGTCGCGATCGCCTGGTCGGTTGCGCCGTCGATCACCGTCACGGTGCCGTCGACGGAGTTTGCGCAGTAGACCCGGTCGTCGTGCGGGTTGTAGCACAGGGCTGAGGGCGCATGGCCGGCAGCGGGGGTGGCGATGACCCGGTTCGTTGCCCCGTCGATTATCGTCACGTCGTTGCTCAGGTTGTTCGCGCTGTACGCCTTGTTGTCCGTCGGATTGTAGCATAGAGCAGAGGGCCCCGCGCTGAGTTGCACAGTCGCCAGGAAAGCGTTGGTCGCGCCGTCGATCACCGTGACGCTGGCGCTGCTCTGGTTAGCGCAGTAGATCCTGTCGTCTTGGGCATTGTAGAGCAGGGCTCCCGGCCAGCCCCCCACGCCGACTGTCGCGACGACGGTGTCGGTCGCGCAGTCAATCACAGTCACGTCGCCGCCGTAGTTCGCGCAGTACACCTTGTTATCCTGCGGGTTGTAGCATACCGCGCGAGGTCCGTCTCCGGCGGCCACCTTGGCGATAACCGAGTCACCCGCCCCGTCGATGACCGTCACGGTGCCGTATACGATGTCCGCGCAGTACACCTTGTTTTCCTGCAAATTGTAGCAGACGTCGATAGGGCCACCCATGTCGGTGACAACCGCGACGACCGAGTCGCTCGCGCCGTCAATAACGGTCACGCGGACGCCGCCGTAGGCCGCACAATAGACCTTGTTGTCGGTCGGGTTATAGCACATGGCGCGAGAGTATGGGGCCACCGCCACGGTCGTTATGACGCTGTCGTTCGCGCCGTCAATAACGGTCACGATGCTGCCCGTGGGGGCTGGGTTTGCGCAGTAGACCTTGTCGTTGGTCGCGTTATAGCACAGGACCCGGACGTCCATGCCCGCCGCCACTGCCGCGATGACGCTGTCGGTCGCACCGTCAATCACCGTGACATCGTCACCCCACCCGTTCGTGCAGTAGACCTTGTTGTGGGCGGGGTTGTAGCAGAGGGCACTGGGGTCATCGCCGGCGGCCACGGTCGCGATTATCTGATTCGTGGCGCCGTCAATAACGGTCACGTTGCCGGCGCTGGCGCAATAGACCTTGTTGCTCTGCGGATTGTAGCAGAGGGCTGCCGCAGCCGAGCCGGTCGATATCCGGGCAATCTTCTGGCTGGTGGCCCCGTCTATCGCTATCACATAACCGGTTCCACCGCCCACGTAGACTGTATTGTTCACGCTGTTGTAGGCCAGGCATGACGGCTCGCGCAGCCCGCCGAAAGAGTCAGGCAGCAGAAGCGTCATCTCAAGCCACTGGGCGGAAGCAGCCGACAGCAGACAGCTCACGGCTAGCAGCAGAAACGCGTACTTCATGGCACCTCCCGGAGGTCTGATTATCGGCCGCCGCAGTGCCTTGTCAAGCGAAAGGAGCTCTGGAGTGCGGAAGCGACGCTCCCGCTTTTCCACTTCCCGTATCACGAAAAGCGGCAACTTGCGCCGAAGTCGGCGGTCGAGGCCGGCGAGGGCCAGTTGAGTCGGCACGGACGGCTCCCCGCGAAAACGCAGAGCGACGAACTTGCGGGCCATCTCGCTCTAGGTCACCCGGGCTGGCTTGCGCAGGCGTCTGAACCTCAAGCCCGGCTCCATGGCCATCGGCAAGTCGTCAGTCTTCCGGTTCAATCACTACCTCCGAATATGTAATATACACATTCTCCCGCAACCGTCAGTCCGCGTCCTAACTTCCCTATTCCCAAGCCCCTAGCCCCCATTGGCCTTCCGACCCCTCCTATGCCTCCGCCGTAGCTATCCCCGTGGTCTCCGAAGTCACGTCCCGAGGAATATCCCGGAGAACGACGCGGGCTACTTGTTTGGCTATTTCCACCGCTACTTCGTCCGCTACCTCGCGAGCAACGACTAGAGCTCCATGTCCGGTTCCTTGCCGAGTAACGAGTCAGGTTCCGTCCCGAGGTCCTTGCCGAGTCGCAGTCCACATTCCCGTCCAAGTTCCTTCCCGGATCCCTCTGCAGAGAACCTTGTAACCAACTTACCGAGCTTCTTGGAGAGTAACGAGGAAGGTTCCTGCGCCCGCCGCGGCCAGAGTCGCGGGCAGAGCCACGGTCAGGATTCCCTCCGACTACGCATGCCATGCAGCACTCTGGTAGACACGCCAAGTGTCATCGCAGGTCACGACGCGAGCAACTTGGCGCCCGGCATCCCGCGCAGCAATCGGCCCGGCGTGGCGAACCAAGGTCTGGAGAAAGCGAGCGGGATCGGGCCTGGCGGCTCCTGGGCCGGCCGCGCAGTTCTGCCTGACCCGCAAGGTCCTTGCTTGACACGCAGGCAAGGGTGTCTATACTCTCCCCAGATGGGGCGAGCCGGAAACCCGGAACCCCTATTGTCCTTCAGGAGAAATATCCCAGTCTGTTCAGAATCAGGTCTGCCGGTTTCCAACCAAGTTTTCTGAAAGTCTAATCGGCAGTCCCGACGGCCGGGCGCGAATCGTCAGCCTGGCAAGGTGAGTCGAATCCGGCGGTTCTCCGAGCAACGCTTCAATATTCAGGCCGGAGCATCCGCCCCGAGAAGGAGAGACAGTGATTCAGGAAGAACTTAAGCGCAAGAAGATATCCGAGCTTTTCGACCTCGCTGAGAAGCTCAGAATCCCCGACTACCGGGACCGCAACAAGCAGGGCCTCGTGCTGGCCATCCTCGAAGCCGACGCCCGGCAGCACAATACCGGGGCCGAAGGCGTCGAGGTGACCGGCGTGCTCGAGATCCTCGAAGAGGGTTTCGGGTTTCTCCGCTCACCCGACTACAGCTACCTGCCGTCGTCCGACGACGTCTACGTGTCGCCGTCCCAGATCAAGCGGTTCGGGCTCCGGACCGGCGATACCATTGTCGGACATGCGCGGCCGCCCAAGAACAGCGAGCGCTACTTCGCTCTCCTGAAGATCGACACCGAGAACGGCACGCCGCTCTCCGAAGACCGGCGCCGGATCCCGTTCGAAGCCCTGACCCCGCTCTACCCGCTACAGCGGATCCAACTCGAGGTGCCGGAGAAGAACGACTTATCAATGCGGGTTGAAGACTTGTTCGTGCCCGTCGGCAAGGGGCAGCGCGGCATTATCGTCTCTCCTCCACGCGCCGGCAAGACCATCCTGCTCCAGAAGATCGCCAACTGTATCACCGCCAACCACCCCGAAATCAAGCTCATCATCCTGCTTATCGACGAGCGGCCCGAGGAAGTGACCGACATGGAACGGTCGGTCAAAGCCGAGGTCATCAGCTCGACCTTCGACGAGGTACCCGAGCGCCACGTCCAGGTAGCCGACATGGTGCTGGAAAAGGCCAAGCGGCTGGTCGAGCACAGCTACGACGTCGTGATACTGCTCGACTCGATTACCCGGCTCGCCCGCGCCCACAACCTCGTTGTGCCACACTCCGGGCGCACGCTTTCCGGCGGTCTCGATTCCAACGCCCTGCAGAAGCCCAAGAAGTTCTTCGGCGCGGCCCGCAACATCGAAGAGGGCGGATCCCTGACTATCATCGCAACCGCGCTGGTCGAGACCGGCTCGCGCATGGACGAGGTCATCTTCGAGGAGTTCAAGGGCACCGGCAACATGGAACTCATCCTCGACCGTAAGCTGGCCGACCGCCGCATGTTCCCGGCCATCGACCTGCAGCGCTCCGGCACCCGCAAGGAAGAGTTGCTCCTGTCCGAGTTCGAACTCAACCGTATCTGGCTCATGCGCAAGCTGCTGGCCGAGCTGAACCCGGTCGAGATGATGGAGTTCGTGCTTGACAAGATGCGCCTGACCCGTAACAATAAAGAGTTCCTCGAATCGATGAGCGAAAGTTGATGTGAAATGAAACCGAAGATTCATCCCAAGTACGTTGAGTCGACCATCACCTGCGCCTGCGGCAACGTGATCAAGACCCGCTCGACCAGGCCGAGTATGAAGGTCGACCTCTGCTCCGCCTGTCACCCGTTCTTCACCGGCAAGCAGCACCTCGTTGACACTGCCGGCCGGGTCGAGAAGTTCCGCCGTAGGTACGGCGACGTGGTTCCGACCAAACCGGCCAAGCCGGTCAAGGTCGCCAAGGCCAAGCCGGCAAAGGTGCCCAAGCCTCCGAAGGCCCCGAAGGCGCCCAAGGCCGCCAAGCCAGAGACTGAACCGGCTAAGCCCGCGGCCGATGCGAAGCCGGCCACTCCTGTGGCCGAACCCGAAACGAAGTAGCCCAGCTCGTGTCCGGCGATACCCGAGGCGCGGCGCCCGAGCTTGCGTTCCTGGCCGAACGCCTGCATAAGCTGCAGGAGTTTCTTTGACCTGCCCGGACGCCGAGCCGAACTAGCCGAACTCACCAAAGCCAGCTCCCAGCCCGATTTCTGGAGCGTCGCCGCACGCGCCCAGACCGCGATGCGCCGCATCGCGGCCCTGAACGACATGCTCGCGCGAGTCGACCGGCTCGCCGGCGAAATCAAGGACACAACCGAGATGGTCGGGCTCTTCGACGAGTCCGACGAATCGGCCCGCAAGGAGCTGGCCGGACAGGTCGAAGCCATGAGCCGCGAACTCGAAGCGCTGGAGGAACGGGCGATGTTCCGGTCCCAGGAAGACTCCCGGGCCGCCATCGTCTCGATTCACCCCGGCGCGGGCGGCACCGAGTCCTGCGACTGGGCCGAGATGCTCTACCGGATGTACACCCGCTACATCGAACTGCAGGGCCTCTCGTACGACGTGCTCGACCTCCAGCCCAACGACGAAGCCGGCATCAAAGGCGCGACGCTTGAAGTCAGCGGCACTTACGCGTACGGCCTCATGAAGTCCGAAATCGGGGTCCATCGCCTGGTCCGGGTGTCGCCGTTCGACGCCAACAAACGCCGCCACACCAGCTTCGCCGCGGTCTCGGTCTTTCCCGAGGTCGACGACATCGAAGTCGAAATCAACCCGAGCGACTTGAAGCTCGACACGTTCCGCGCCGGCGGCCATGGCGGCCAGAACGTCAACAAGGTTAGCTCGGCCGTGCGGATCACCCACATACCGAGCGGCATCGTGGTCGTTTGCCAGAATGAGCGGTCGCAGTTCCAGAACAAGACTAACGCCATGAAGATTCTCCGCTCCCGGCTGTACGACTTTCACAAGCGCGAGCAGGACGAGAAGCGCGACAAGTTCGAGGCGACGAAGAGCGAGATTGCCTGGGGTCACCAGATCCGCTCCTACGTCTTCTTCCCCTACCAGCAGGTCAAAGACCACCGGACCGAGTACACAAGCCACGACCTCACCGGCGTGATGGACGGGCACATCGAAGGCTTCGTCCACGCCTTCCTCACCCGGCCGGAAACCGCCCAAACCAAGTCTTGACAAACCGTTTCCAGCTACTAGATTTCACCGCTGAAGTGAACAAACTGCGCCGGCGGGTCCGTACCAGCCGGCCTTGAATGGAGGTCTGAATGAAAGCATCCGTCGATAAAGAGCTGTGCACCGGCTGCGAACTGTGCGTCAGCAGTTGCCCGGACATCTTCGAGATGGACGGCGATGCGGCCAAGGCCAAGGTCGAGGCTATCCCAGATGGGGCCGAGGAGTGCGTCCAGCAGGCGGCTGAAGACTGCCCGTCCAGCGCCATCAAAGTCGAGGAGTAGCTCTACATCAGCATCGCCCGCCGGCACAACCTGTCGGCGGGCGCCTGCTTTGTGGCCCGGATAGAACAGAATTCAGAGAGCATGAAAGGAGAGCGCAGAACCGCAGCTCAGTGCCGGGCAGCGAACCACGGGACGCCCGCCGGACTCCACCCCAGCCCTCCTGAGATTTCTCTTGACACAGTAAGTCCGTAAGTTAACATGACTTGCTGGATGCCGTGAGGCCTGGTATCCGGCGAATAACGTGAGGTCTCGAGAATGCTTGTGGTCGGCCGGGAGTCTATGAGTCAGGTCTGTATGTCCTACGTGCCCGCACCCGTAGTTCCGTAACGAGCCCCAAGCGCAAACCTGTCGGAGGTAGATACATGGGAAAGCGCGTGT
>Ga0163202_1000092_pt1 | contig 15292 bp, 24 predicted proteins | sample PL_2010_300m_FD_113540 | JGI IMG/M metagenome (GOLD analysis project Ga0163202, IMG submission 113540) | Freshwater microbial communities from Powell Lake, British Columbia, Canada to study Microbial Dark Matter (Phase II) - PL_2010_300m | ecosystem: Environmental > Aquatic > Freshwater > Lake ... | reverse complement strand
GAGCGGGTCCCTGGCCACGAACTCGGCTAGACCCGAAAATCACGCTCCTTGAGCATGGCCACGATCAGAGAGACGGTGGCGCGCCCATCGGTCCCGTCACCCACGAACTCCTCGAAGCTCATCATGTCCGGATTGGCCTTCTTGATCATGAGCCACGTCTCCTTGGCGTTCATGCCGTTACGGTCCAGGGTCCTGTCGGAGGAGATCTCCATCGTCTCCTTAGTGGAAAGCGGGATATAGGACACGACCCCGAGCCCTCCCACATCGACCGTACGGACATTGTTGCTGAGCAGCAGGTCGGCCGGTGAGAACTTCTTCTCTTCGCTCATCCATCCACCTCAGGCCACTGGTCCCACTGCCCTGGTCAGATCGCCGGTCCCGCGCAGTTTTATGCTGACACCCGCAACGTCGCCGCGACTACCGCTGATGGGACCATATCCCTCCAGCAGCACATTTCCCTGGTACTCCGGATTGGTGGCGGAGACGATGGCCGAGGTAATCCTGATCTTGATGAGCACATAGGTATCCAGCGCATCTATGACCGCCAGGGTGGCATCCACCGCTCCGGCTCCCATGTCCTGGTTGACCTCCAGGTCCACGCTCCAGTTCCTAAGCCCGGGCAGAGCCGAGAACGAGCTCTCGGTCATTGCCGTCTTCTCCTTGATGTCCCGGTTCTTGGTCAGCTTGACGCTCTTGACGTACGCGCTCAGGACCACGCTGTTCAGCTCGACCCTGGCATCCCTCAATATCAATGTTGCCATTCTCTACCTCCCTATTCCTGCTCCCATGACCACCGTGAACGGCCCTCCGGACACTGTCCATACGAACCGCCAATAGGTGTCAGTGATGGGGCCCGATACGCTCTCCGCGATCTGCGCCCCGATTCCGGTCATGTTCGTGAACGTAGCCCTGGTTGTAGGGCTGGAGAACCCGGAATTGTCGTCTGACTGCAGCGTGATCCCCAATGTTCCAGATCCCGATAGAACGTGGACCACTCCCCGGACCTTCTGTCCGGCCGCCACCGCCCCCAGCTGACGATATGTCCCATTACCGCCGGCACTCTTCGAACCTAGCTCCATAAGGGTCTGGTTCACGATGACCCCGGTGGCCTCTCCGGCCGCGTTCACCTTCAACAGCTCCGCGTACTTGCCGTCACGAGCAAGCTGCGACAATAACATAGCGAACGAGTAACCGGTCTTTCCGACCGTGGCCGCTTCGGGGAACACCGAGTAAACAGCCTCTCCGGCCTCCAGCTGTGCGTCGAGTATATCGTCCACCAGACCCGTGCCCGCTTCGTAATAGCCGTCAAAATCCAGTTTGGCCCTGCGCATCCCGGACTTGAACACCATCGAGCCCTGGTTGAACGTGGTGCCATCCTTCATGTCGGTGGACAGTTCGAGCTTTCCCCGGTTGAGGGACCCGCTGAGATCGTATCCACCGCCGTAGAACTTGCAATCCTTGAGAATGAATCCGGCCATCTAGTTCTCCTCCACCGGGAACGGCACGTCGAACTGCGCACCGCAGTCCGGGCAATAGAAGGTGTCGTGGTCCGCGCCCATCCCGGTGATGCGCTTGCGATCCTGGTGCGTGCATCCGGTCGACTTGTCCTCTCCGGTCAGTTCAGAAATGAGGGCGTCCATGGAGTCCAGCTCTATGTCCATCTCCGCGCGTCGCAGAAGCATCCGGGCCCTCAGGCGTTGGAGCTCGCAGACCTGGTCCATGCTACTCAGACCCTCGCACTACTTATTAAGCGGAGGATTGGGCGTAGACGCGGTACCGTGCCGCGATGTGCCGGGTGATGCCGTCCGGGTCCCGCAGCGTGTCCGCGCCCTCGTAGACGGTCCCGACGTGCGCGTACCCGGTGATGACGAGAGCCCCGTCGAGCAGATAGTTCGCCCGTCCGAGCACGAGCTCCGCTTCCCGGAACCCTTTGGCCTGTGACCAGATGTGCAACGTGATCAGGAGCACCCCGCCGTCCTTCGCCATGGTCGAGAACGACGCTTCGTTCTGATCGCCGATGACGATGTAGGGGAACGACTGCCCGTCCGGGACCTCATCGAACACGCCGGTGATCATCGGCGATGTCACGTTGAGCAACCCGCCCGCGCCGACGTCGGCCGTGAGCTTGGAGTAGACCGCCGCCTGCACCGCCGCCATCGCCGAGCCGGCCGTCATCAGGTCGCCCCCAGGGCCTTCTCTATTGCCGCCTCTATGTTCTTCAGCAGCGTCGGCCGCTCCTTTTCGAACGCCGGATAGAGGAACGGCTGCGCGGTCATCTTTCTGGTCCCCAGCTCCACGTATATCCCGTACTTGACCGGGACGCACACCTTGACCCAGAACTCGCTCCTGTCGGAGATGGCGACGATGGACGTCCGCAGACGTCCGCCGGAATACAGTTGTCCGTTGATGCGGATCGGTATCTTGCGCACCGGACAACGTTCCTTGGCGCCACCCTCGATGATCAGGCCGCTGGTGTACATCTCGCCCCAGACGGCGTCCTTCACCGCCTTCGGTGCCCGTTCCAAGAACGCCTTGAGCGCCTGCGTCCCCTGCATCTCTATGCTGATGCTCATAGCTGCTCCTGACAGTACAGCGTCAGGGATTCGTTCCGTTCCTTTCCGTTCAGGACCGCTTGCACGTCGAACGTCCTGGTCCCGAACAGCACTCGCATGCCGTGCGTGACGCCGCTCCGGTAGCGGATGACGACCTTGTGCGAGACCTGCCCCTGCAGCTGCTGCGCGACGTACGGCTCCCGCCCGCTCACCGGCTCTACCGATGCCCAAACGGTCGCCGTGTCCGACCATGTGACCGTGCTGCCTCCTGCGCCGTCCGAGGCGCGCGTGGCCGTCTGCAGCTTGATGCGGTGGTCCAGGTCGCCTATCCTCACAGCCGCACCACCCGGTACGGTTCGAGCAGGGCCTTGGCGGTAAGGTCGAGCTTGGCAGCGACCGCCCCTACTATCTCGTCCTGCCTGTTCTCGTACAGCCCGGCGAGGATGCGCTTGATGGCGGTCCGGATGTCCTCCGGGACGTCGACCGCGGCGGCGCCGTAACCGGAAGCATAGGTGACCAATATCCCCTGCTGCGGACGGAGGTCCGTGGGCCACTCGCCGGTGGCGGTCAGGATCACGCGGCCCGGTTCGCTGTAGCTGTCCAGGCGATAGTTGGTCGAGGCCCACACGTGCTCAGCGTCGTCCACGTCGTAGTACTTGATGGACGTGATGCTGATGGCCGGGGGCCTCGGCAGGATGATGGACCGGAAGGCGGACGGCACGTACTCGGTACGATAGACGTCCTCGTAGGCGTCCTCGATCTCGGCCGGTATGCCCGACCCCACTCCGTCCAGGAACAGTTCCCAGGTCTGAGTGATGAACGCCCGGCCGGTGTATTCTTCTGCCGCCTTCCTCGCCGCAGTGATCAGCGCCCAGATGAGCATGTCGTCCGTCGTGTCGTCCACCTTCAGGAACAGCTTCGCCTCGGTGCTGAAAACAGGTTCCAGCGCCGGTCCGGTCTTCAGTTTGAGCATCATATGATTCCTCCCAATCGTTTCACTGTCGGTTCGATGTATGCATTGACCAGCCCCTGCGCGTCGCACCAGCCGAGCCATCCGTTGTAGCTGCCGACGCAGCTCCGGGCGTGCCCGTCCCACTGACCGCGCTCGGAGATCTCCGTCATGCGGCGCTTGAGATTGTTGGCGCCGCGCTTCCGCAGCAGCGTACGGTCCCCGAAGAATCGGTACCCCAGGTAGTCGATGCCCCTGGTCCTGGTCGGGAACACCTGCCAATTGCCCTTGAGCTTCAACTTCAGTTCGTCGCGTAGGTATCCGTCGACGCGGACGCGCAGCTCATGCAGCCACCGCTTGCCCCCGGACAAGACCACGCCATCGTCGCAGTACCGCATATAGTACCTGGCGCCCTGCTCCTCCTTGAGCCAGTGGTCCAACCCGGACAGGTAGACGTTGCCGAAGTACTGCGAGAGATAGTTCCCGATCGGCACGTTATTCGGCGTTCCGACAGAGTCGATGATCCCGTCGAGCAGCTGCAGCGCGTCACGGTCCTTGACCTTCTGCCGGAGCAATGCTTTCAGTACGTCGTGGTCCATCGAAGGATAGAACTTCTCCACGTCGAACTTGAGGCAGTACTCGGTCCCCTTGCGGTCCTTCAACATCCTCTGCAGGTCCCGGAGGCCCTGGTGGATGCCGCGCCCCTTGAGCGATGAGTACGTGTTCGGGATGAGCGTGCTCATCCATATGGGTTCCAATACCTGCACCGCCGCCCACTGCACGATGCGGTCCGGGTAGTACGGGAGGACGTAGATCGTGCGTTCTTTAGGCCCGTCGCGCTTGGTCCAGACGTGATAAGGAGAGGTCTGGTAGAGCTTGTTCTTGAGCATGTTGTGGATGCTCTGCAGATGACGCTCCGGGTCCTGGTCCACCAGCCACACATCCTTGTAGTGCAGCTTGCCCTTCCTGGCGTTGCGGTGCGCCTCCCGGAGGTTGTCCATGTCGTAGATCGCGGGATACAGGTTGCCGTAGCGTTTCATCCGAACATCCCCCTTTTGTGGGGTGCGCCGAGCGTTCGACAGAGCCTTGCGGCCGAGCTACCAGCACGGTTCATTCGGGATACATACTTGTTTTGCCAAGAGGCAGGGCGAGGTTCCGCACCATTGTTCATCGTGATGTGTTTCCCCAAAGTCAGGTGCGTGCCGATGTTCCGATTCGAATTCGAGGCTGCATTGTTCAGATTCCAATAGAAGGCTCCGCTGTTCGTCCCATTGTTCCAATAGCCTCCCCGCCGCGCCGCGGCGGTCTGGTCCTCGCCTTTTGCGTTTGTCACCCTATATCCCTCTTTTTCATCGTCAGTTGTTAATTTTTATCTTCCATTATCACGTTCACGTCACCCCACAAAAGCCAGGCGCGCGCCGAAGTCCCGACTCGAACTCGAGGCCGCACTGCTCAGAAACCAACAGAAGGCCCCGCCGGTCGCCCCATTGCTCCAAGCGCCTCCCCGCCGCGCCCCTTTGTTCCCCGCCGCCCGGTAATAGTAATCGCACAGCTTCGCCGACGCCGAGCCCCCCACAGCGGACGCCAGGAACCAGTAGTCGTTATCGGCGTCCAGGGCGATGTCGGTAGCGTAGCCGTCGGTCGCGCACAACGTCAACCCCGAATCGACATAGGGAGCGGCGAACGTATCGCTGGCAAAACCATTGTCAGCTATCCACGGTTTGTAATCCGCCTTGATGTTGATGCCGTCGGTCCATTCCCAGTGGTTCCCGAAAAAGCCCTCGACGCCGCGATACGTCACATCGTTCGCAGCCTGGCCGGTCTGATAGTGCGTCTGCCCGGTGGCCGAGCCGGACACGTTGCCCAGAGCGTTGGTCTGCCCGTTGTAGGGAGCCATGTTGGTAGCGCCATCGTCCGTAATGCTCAGGATGCCGTTGCCCAGCGTGGCTTGCGAGTTGAACGATGCGTACTCCACCAGTTACAGCAATTGCAGCGCCGAGGCGGTCAAGAAGTCAATGACCTCCCAGCCAGTGCCGCGATTGTGCGCCAGCGTTCGGGCTTCGGGCAGCGTCAGCGACGTTTTCCATCCGCTGATGGGCTTCACGCCGGACACGCTGGCCAGCTTGTCGCCGGTCGTGGCCGTGTTGACACGCCCGGCAGGGTCGTTGAGCATGTAGCCGCCAGCTCCGGCGACCGATTTTACAACGGTAGCGGTGACACCGGTTGCAGCCGCGGCGAACACCGTGGTCGTTTTCAGACCGGGAACGGAGCAGGTCAGTATGCACGCCGCATCCGCTCCGGACGCAGCGAACGATTGCGGAGAGTGGGGAGCGCAGTTGTAGGTCGCAGCACGGAGCTTGGCGGCCACGGCGTTGACGTCATCCCCGGACGCTACGGCCACAACGATGGGGCGGTTGCCATCCAGAGTTATCGTCACGTTGCCGTCAGCGGTGGCCGCCCCGGTCACAGTGATCGTGTTGACCTCGGTCGCGGATGCGGTCACGTCGTACGCCGACGCCTTGTAAGCGCCGACGAACACGCGAGACTTGAGCACGCCGTTCCGGACGAACGCCGGATGCACCTTGTATCCAGGCAGCGGGAACGGTGAGACGTACCACTGATAGCCGTCAGCGAGGACCACCGTCCGATAGTAGAACTTCGGGATGACGACCATCACCTGGCCGTTGCTCCCGTCCGCCCGATAGGAGGCGTCGCCGTAGTACGCGGTGATCTCCCCAGCGTCGTTGACGTTGCAGCGGCGCATGGCGGCCCAGGGGAACCGTGCGTCAAAGGCTGTACGCGCCAGCCCGGCGACGGCCCCTAGCCGAACGTATGTGTCGGCGGTCTTGTTCCACTGGAGCCCCATCACGTTGAACGGGTCGGCCTCAGACCATCGACCATGCAGGAACGTCGGGTGCGGTAGCGCCAACATGTCAGCGCCTCATGCGAAGTATGTGACGTGCACGGTCCCGGATGCGCCCTTGACGTAGACCTTGGACACGTCGCTGATCAGTATGTCGATGCTCGTCCCGGCAATCAGCTCGTGCGTCTGTCCTGCCACGCCTCCGACGACCGCGACCACCGTGTTGGTCGTGGCCGCCTGGACGATCACGCGTGAGCACGGTATCGAGGTCGCCGACGCAGGCGCTGCTGTCGCTGCCAGTGCCACGTCGATGCCCTTGATGACGGTCGGACTGATGGCGTCGGCCATGTTGACCCGCCTGTTGCTCTCCCCCAGCACTCTCCCGCTCGCTGGAATGTACGTCTCTATGTCGTCTGTCATTTCAACCACCTCTTAACATTGTTGCCACCTGCAGCAATATGCTCACCGCGGCCAGTGCGGCCATGATGATGATCCCGGCCCAGGCCTGTTTGCTCAGTTTGGCCTCTTTGCCCGCTTCGTCCTCCTCCGCGTCGGCCTTCTCCAGGGCCTCGATGCGATGTCCATGGTCTTGGCACAGCGCCGAGGGGCAACGGATGCTATCCACCTTCTGCTCCAGCTTCTCCATGTGGATGGCACCGGCCGCCTGCTGCTGTATCACGATGTCCTGCTTGGTCGCGATCTCCACGACTATCTCCCGCAGTTCCATCCCCTGGTATGCTTCGCCGAATGCCAAACGCTCACCTCAGATCAGCTTCCTTACGGCCTTGATCAGCGCCAACGCCCTGGTCCCCAGGATGACCGTCTCGCTGTAGGAGATCTTGTCGTCTTCGAGGGCCTTGTCCCAAGCATCGAGCGCGGCAACCGCCGCGGCGTAGACCGCCTTGATCTCGTCGGAGATCTCCTCCGGGAGCACTACCGCGTCCAGCTTCTTGTGCAGCCATGCTGACTTGACCTTCAGCCATGCGTACGGCTTCGGGCATCTGCGTATCGCCTCGGTCGCTATCACGCCTGCAGCGAACGCTGCCATAGCCCACTGTTCGGGGCTCATATCAAGCATCATTGCCTTACCTCCTTGATCTCGCTCGGCCCTGTGACCATCGTCTTGGACGGTCCCACCTTCCTGCCGGGGACCTTGGGGCCGATGTTCCCGGAGCTTTCCTCAGTCATTCCCTCACCTCAAAAAGTGAAAAGAGGAAGGGGTTTACGGGGCGTGGTCCGGATTGCCCTTGATCACGCTCACCGACATCACGCCACCGGTGGATCCGGCAGAGGTCTCGGTGATCACGTACCTGATGTACCGCTTGTAGCCCTTGTAGCCCACGGTGTACACCGCCTCGTCGTTGGTGGTGGTGACGCCGGTCTTCTCGGTCCCGATCAGGTCAGCTGCCGCTACGGCCGCAAAATCACCGCTGGTCGTGGTGTCCGACTCCTGTACCTCAATGGCATAGGTACCATCGGTTACGGTGCCGACGTTCCACACGATGACCGCGCTCTTGTACCCGGCAAGGTCTATCGCCGAGCCGGTGTTATCGGCCGCGACGGCGATAGGTGCCAGCGCCTGGACCACGTTTATGTTGTTCTGTAGGTCGTGCATTTCAGTCACCTCACACGCTCGTGGCGATCTTCAGCTTGGCGATAGCTTCCGGCTGGACCACTTGTCCGCCGACGCGCTGCTTGAAGCGCAGGACGGTGGCGTCGTAGTCGGCCTTGCTGATCTCGTCACGCAGCATGGTCATCTGCTTGGAGTCCACGATCATGTACGCCTCGCGGAAGTCTCCGAACGCGACCGGATAGGCATTACCAGTGATGGCCGGCATGTCCGGGCACAGCACGATCGGGAAGCCGTTGAAGGTCTGGGGCATTCCCGCGGTCAGCGGGGCCTGCCAGTAGTAGACGCCGTTGCTGTCCTTGAGCTTCCGGATCTTGGTCCTGGTGGCCTTGCTCATGATGTAGGTGCTGTTCTTGTCGTAGTAGGACGGGATGCCGTCCCCGATGCCGAGCATGCCGTCGATGGTGATGAGAGACGCATCCCCGCCGGCGACCGCTGCCACGTCGGCGTTGGTCATGATCCCCTCGGGCTGCTTCGAGCCGGTGCCGGCGACGAACGCGGTGCCCTCGGTGATGCCGAACTTCAGAGCCGCCCTGCCGGCGATCCAGGCCTCGACGTCGATTGGCGAATCCTCCAGCAGGTCGTTGGTGACCGGGACCCGTGCGACCATCTTCATGGCCTTCAGGTCTTCGAGCACCAGGGACCAGGTGCTGTCGTCGTCGGTGGTGTGGGACTCGCCCTCGCCTACCCAGGACGCCCCGATGTACCCCGACTCCCTCGGTATGGTGACCTCGCCGCGAGAGGTCGGCTGGACGAACGCCAGGGACCTGATCGGCGAGTAGTCGATCTTGTGCTCGATGATGCGTGCGATGAAGTCCGCGGGGACCAGATAGCCGCCCTTGGCGTCATCGGTGATCTGTAGGGCCTTGATGGAGTCCGGGCTCATGTGGTCCCGGCCCTTGCAGACGTACTCCAGGAACGCCTTCTTCGCCTCGTTCGGTTCAGCTCCGCCGCTGACCCCGGGCCTTCCGCCCTTGGTCTGCAGCAGCGCCACCGCCTCTTTCAGTCCGACCAGGTCCTGCAGCTGTGTGTACAGCTCATCGACCTTGGCCTTGGTGCCCTTGAACTCGGCCAGATTGCCGCGCATGTCGTCGGCGGTGGCCTTGATCTCCTTTACGATGTTCTCTATTTCCTTGCTGTCCATGTCCTTTCTAGCCTCCTAGATGACCGATGCCCGTATCGCGCGGGCCGCCTCCAACAGCGAGTGGATCTCCGAGTCGCTGAACGATCCCGCAGGTTGTGGGTCACCGGCCGTCCTGGCGTCGTCCGGGTGGTTTCCCGAGCCGTCCGCCGCCTTACGTTGTCCGATGAGGTCCTGCAAGATGGATGATGCTTGGACCGCTGCTTCGCGGTCCTTCAGTGTGAACTTGCCAGCCTGATGCCGGCTGATGATCTCGGCCACGGGGTCGGCGATGGCCTTGAACCCTTCGAGCATCAGGGCGAGCTCATCCCTGCCGTAGCCGAAGGCCTTGACGCCCTGGATGACCGCCAGTTCATTGGCGGCGAACGTCACTGGGGACGCCTCCCACAACCGGAGCTCCAACAGATGCCGCAGCCCGTTCTCATCGTAGGCATCCCGGATGACGTCGAAACCGATGCTCATTTGGTCGATAATGCCGTCCTCGATGAGCGAGTAGGTCTCCCGGCCAGTGACAGTCTTCTGTGTGATGAACCCGTCAAATAACAGGTCCGTGGAACTTTCTGAGAAATCGGCCAGTCCGATGGGGTGGAAGGTCGAGTGCTGATAGAGCAGCTTGCGCCTCGGCCCCTTGGTGTCCAGGGACCGCTTGCATGCGCCGGCGTCAACGATCTCGTGGTACGAGTCGACGACCCCATAGGCGTTGGCCACGCCGTAGAACTTACCCTCTCCCTTCGACTTGAACTCGCATTTGAACGACTTGGTCTCCATGCGCGGAGTGCCGCTAGCGGTGCCGTCCATGTTTATCAGTACTCAGACCCGCGCACTACCTATTAAGCGGAGAACGGGTCACCGCCGGACGTACGATTGCGTGCACCGGCAGTTCACGGTCAGCGCTGCCGGAGCTCCTCGCGAGGTGTCCCCGGGCCACATGAGCTCGTACCCGCCGACCCGGAACGGCGCGTCCATGTCCACGATCTGACCGTCCGCGGTGGCATGCGCGGTCCGGACCCGGCCGTCCCTGCTCGATAGCCATTTCTTACGCACCTTTGCCCCGGAACCCTTGGCGCCGGCGTAGGACGCAGCGTTGCTGGCGTTGATGACCTCGGTCCGGGCGATGCGCATGGCCCGACCCGAGACGTTGTCGTCATAGATCGAACCAAGGCGTTTGGCGATGTCCTCCATGCTCTCCCCGGACGTGATGCCCTCCGACAGCTGCGCACGGATGCGGTCGAGCGTGACGTCCTGTATCTGCGAGATCTTCACCCCGCTCTGCCTGCTTATCCAGTCAAGCAAGAACTGCACCCATTGGTCATTGGACCGCTGCCCGCTAGACACCGACGAATTATCCGCCGGCGAATAATCCTTGCCGTTGATCGAGGCCTCCACCATCGGGGCGAAGTCCTCACCGATCGCCAGGTACGCGGCCTTGTAGAACTTGGTCCAGCGCTCCCGGCTGTCGATCAGCGCCGTCTCGATCGCGCCTTCCGCGGAATGCGGGGACCGCCCTTCCAACGAACGCATGACCTCTTTCCGTTCCGCCTCGAACTCCTTGGCGACGAGGCGCGCGAACGACCCGTACCATCGTAGCCGAAGGCGCTCGAACGCCCTCCAATAGACCGCCTTAGCCGATTCGGTCCCGAGGTCCAAGGCCTTGACCTCCGGACGCAGGACGTGCAAGGGTGGGCCACGAGGTGCCACCATCCGAGCGTGAACTACCTTGATCTCCCTGCCCTCGCTCACTGCGCCCCGCTCCCGGAGGTGAACGGCTGCGTGGCCATGTCAAGGGGAAGGTTCGTGGCCGGGACGAATATCACGTCGCCGTCCGAGCCTATCGCGTCGTAACCGGCCGCCTGCCGCTTCTCGTTGATCGTCAGCCAATTGGTGGCGTTCAGACGGTTCCACATGGCGGTGCGGTCCTCCTGCAGGGCGTCGATGGCGTCGATGTTGATGTCCAGGTAAAGGTCCTTGCCGCCCTTCTTCTTGAACTTCGGGGCCAGCCAGTTGTTCAGTTCGTCCCGCAGATTGTACGCCTCGGGCAATACTGTCTCCTGCCAGAACGCCTTGCGCGCCTCCTGGTAGTTCGAGTACGTCTTGTTGCTGCTGTCGCCGACGATCTCTGGGGGGACCCCGAACACGAGCGAGATCTCCCTCGCGCTGAGCTTGATGCCTTCCAACCAGGACATCTCCTCGGCGGTCATGCCTACCTGTGTCCATGACATGCCGGCCTCCAGGACCATGATCTTGCTGGCATTGGCCGCCCCGCTGTACTTGTCCTTCATGTCCTTCCGCATGCGGTCAGCCTGTTTGTCGTTCAGGTTCCCCTGCGTCGACAGCACGCCGGACGGCCGCCCTCCGTGCTGAAGCGTGGCCACGTTCCAAACATGGCTCTCGTTGTTCTGCTGTATGGCAAGGGCGGCGGCTAGCAGCGGGGACATGCCGCGGATCTCGTCCATGGGGTTGAAGCACTTCAGGTGCATCATATCCTCCGGGGCAATGCGCGTGGACCCCCACTTCCCCGAGTACATGTAGTACGCCACCGGGTTCTCGGCGTTCCCCTCTATCGGCTGCGTCATGTCAGGGCGCAGGGAGTAGAGCTCCTTGGGCCCGGTGAGGGTGTTCGGAGGGGCGTAGGTGTACGAGTTGCCATTGAGCTGCAGGTATGCCTCGACGTTGCGGATGAACTCCGAACCGCCTTGCCTGGGGTTCGGATGGGCTAACAGGTCCAGCAAAGGATGCCGGTCGAGCTCGTCCCCGCCCTTCTCCGTGTATAGCAGCCACGGGATGCTGGCCAAAGCGTCGGCCTTGATGTTCACGCAGCGATAGGCATACGCGCACTTCTGATAGCCTTCGAGCGCCTGTCCAGTATAGCTTGCGCCGATCAGCACTCTCGCTCCTCCGAGCCCGAGCAGCCCGCCCATGGACCGCTTGCCGGTCATCCTCGACTTCAATCCCTCAAACATCTCAGTCCTCCAGATACCATATCCTCGGCTCAGGGTCCAATGCCCCGGCGTCTATCTCGATGCACGCGTACGACAGGGTGTCCACCTGGTCGTCGTTCTTGCCCTTGGGGAACGCCTGCAGCTCTGCCTCAAAGGGACCCAACCAATCGGGTGCCCCATCGTCCGACGCGGGGTCGTTCTCCAGGAAGAACACCTGCTCGGCCTCCATCATCGCCTGTCCGGTCCTGGACCGCGACACCTTGTCCGTGTCGGCGATGAGCTCCTTGATGGCGTAGCCCTTGCGCTTCAACGACTGGAATATGTTGAGCCCATACGCCTTGGACTCCACCGCCTGGAACTTCGGGGACCAGCGGGCCTTGGTCTCGGCCATGATCCGGTCGTGCTTGGTGGTGTCGGCCCTCTCTCTCCGGACGTCGATGACCATGAGCTCGTTGTCCGGGGTGACGTCCAGGGTCATAACGACAAAGTAGTCCGCTGATTCCCGCTCGCTCGCTGCCGGGTCCACGGTCTGGAACCGCCAGCAGTCGGAGATGGCGACACGCTTCTCCCCGACGTTGCGGCGCAGGACGTAGTACGCGCCCTCCTTGCGGAAGTAGCGGAACATGGACCGCTTGAACATCTCCCCGCCGGCGGGCAATGGTCGCTGCTGATAGAGCGCGGCGTAACGATACGCGCCAAGCTTCCGGGCGATGCGGTGGAGCTCATTGATGGGATACCGATCGGGCCAAAGTGCCTCGCCCAAGGACCTCCCTAGCGGATCGTCCTCCACTGCCTCGGCCGGCAGGATCAGCTTCTCGTAGCGGTCCCCGCCATCGATCTCCTCGATCAGCAGCCGCCCGGTCAGGTCGTCCTCGTGCCATCGCGTCTGGATGATGATGACAGCCCCCCCAGGCTCCAATCGAGTATAGGCGGTCGATGAGAACCAGCCGGCGATATTCTCCCGGATGGTCTGTGAGTTGGCTTCTCCTTCGTTCTTGATCGGGTCGTCCACGATCAGTATGTCCGCTCCGCGTCCGGTGATAGGGCCCATGACGCCGGCGGTGATCATGCCGCCTTCGTGCCCCTTCAGCTCCCAGCGATTAGCGGCGCTGCTGTCGTTCGCCACCTCGATGTCAAAGTACTGCGGACCATGCTCGGTCAAAAGGTTCCGGGCCTTGCGCCCCCAGGAGGCGGCGAAGTCCGCCTCGTAGCTGGACAGGATGACGCGCCTGTCGGGGAACCGCCCCAGATACCAGGCCGGGAAATACTTGGATGTGAGCTCGCTCTTGCCATGCCGGGGCGGCATCGAGATCATCAGGCGATCACAGCGACCCGCCGCTACGTCCATGAGCTTAGCGCTCAGTAGGCTCAGGTGCTTCGGCATCTTCCACTGCCCCTTCGACGCCACCATTGCGAACGACGCCGGGCTTGCCCGAGCGAGCTGACGCGCGCTCAAGGGCAAGGCATAGGAATCGGGTGGCCTCGGGGTCGGCGAGGATGCTGTCTGCGATGCCGTCATTGTGTCTGACATTCAGTTCCCCCTGCACCACTTGGCGCACAGAATCAGTAGTTAGCCCCCTCGCCAGGCGTTCCCCCTTCATTCCTTGGACCGCCAGTTCTAGGGCGAGGTTGCCCCGGAGGTCCTCATCGTCGAGGGCATTGATGCGACCGAGGCCTCTGTCGAATATCTTGCGCATGCCCTCGGCGTGCTTCTTCGACATTTCCACGATGGCCCGCTCATCCGCTCTGCGCCGGACCTCGTCCAGGTGGTCGTCGTAGGCGGCAGCGCGCTTGACCCAGTTGTTACCGACGGACCAATCCTTGATGTAACCTGGTATGCCGTGGCCTGTTTTTGGCCCTGTTCTAGCCTTGGCCGCCACGGCTTCGAGAGAGCGCTTAGACGTGTCGAGGGACCGATACACACGGAACGCCGCGAACGCCTTGGCGGTCTCTCCCGGCTGTCGCTCCCACGGTTGGACCATTGGTTCTTTCACCCGCGCACTACCTCATAAGCAGGACCCGGTGTGCGCTTCTTCGGAGGCACCGCATATTCCCTGAACTCCTCGACGAACTCGTACTCAGTGGACCGCTGCCACATCCCTACGGCGTTCAGATAGGGCGCGCCGGCCATGACGTGGTAGATCTGCGTGAAGGTCAGTCGCATCTCATAGGCGGACCAATACTCGGCCTTCGATTGGGTGTTGAAAATATCCTGCGCGGAGAAGCGCTTCGTGGTCCGGGAAACGTCCGCGCAGATCTGCATGATCATCCGGCGTTTATTGCTCTGCAGATAGCTGGAAGAAAGGTGCGGGAACACCCCAGTTAATTATACCGCGCTGATGATATTGTTTGTCTGCACATGTGCATAATGTGCGATAGCCTGCGTGTATTACTTTCAATAATCCCAAGGATTCAATTTTATAAAGGGGCGGAGAATCATCAAGGGGGAACATAGTGCAGGTAGTACGAGTGATACTGATCGAGAGCTATGAGGGTGAGCAGCAGGGAGACGTCCGAGTGAGAAGGATCGTTGATAAGCATGTCGACGCGATCAATAAAGAACTGACAAAGATCGTTCAATGCTCTTCCGAGACAGTCGGCCCATAATCGAATATCTCTGGCTCTTTCTTCTTGATGATGATGGTCCCCTTGACCGGGCCTGGAATGATAATGATCCAGCTTTCGGGCTCGACCTGAAGCTCCTCCATCACGTTCTTCTTGAGGGTGATCCTGGAATTGGAAGCTATGCATTGAATGTCGAGGGGCTCCACTATCTGCTTTCCATTCAACGGCTTGGAGCGTTTTTGCATATTAAAAAGTATAATTTTGTCAAGATTAAAAACTTTGTGATTCTTAAAATGCTCATGTTTTAACGTATGGGCAGGGGTGAGCGCGGAGGGATGTTAAAATTTGGAGTTGAAACACGACCCGCGCCCACATGTCTAGGAATGTGCCTCATCCCATTATAAGTTGCGGTGAATTTGTGTGTAGGTGCATATGTGCATGATGAGGACCGTAACTATGTCCGGCCGATATTATTCGTGAAGCGGAATATTCGCCGGCGAATAATTCATATGAATTTTCATAGGTAACGGGATAGGTAGAAAAAGGTCGGGAAAGGGTTTGTTCTCATCCTATTTCAAGGACTCTCGGAATCTCTTGATGTTCCGGGTACGGGAATTTATGACCTCTAGCCAGTCGCTTTCCTGGCTCCTTAT
>Ga0163202_1000091_pt1 | contig 15389 bp, 23 predicted proteins | sample PL_2010_300m_FD_113540 | JGI IMG/M metagenome (GOLD analysis project Ga0163202, IMG submission 113540) | Freshwater microbial communities from Powell Lake, British Columbia, Canada to study Microbial Dark Matter (Phase II) - PL_2010_300m | ecosystem: Environmental > Aquatic > Freshwater > Lake ... | reverse complement strand
ACACCCCATAAGCATTACATACGGGCGCATACACCCCATAACCACGCGTACACACCTGTTGTTACGTGTCAACATCCCTAAAACAAAACAGGCCCCCACAAACATCTGTGGGAGCCCGGAAACGCAAGTCAAGGAAGGAAACCCTGCGTGTCTGAAGATATAAGTTAGTTCAGGTTAACTTAAGGTTTACCAACCTTCCCAACGTTTACCAACCTTCCTAACGTTTACCGACGATGATGCTTCTTAGCCGGAGCCGGAGCCTCAGGAGCCGCTGGAGCCGCAAGCTTCCCAATCTCAAGCTCAATAGTGCAAAGCTCTCCCTCCTCAAGCTCAGGCAACCGCTCCAAAGGAACCAGCTTCAACGAACCATCGTTATTCTTAGTCGCAAGGCACTTCATGGCGTTACCTCTTGTGGTGGGGGGTTTACATCAGGAGGAAGGCAGTGTCCCGTTGACAACCTACGTTCAGGAGGACACTCTTCAATTGCAGCGGGTTGCGGTTGCTGCCCCGAGTTTACCTGAGCAACCCCAGTAAACGCAGTGACTGCAACCCTTACAGCAACATTACAAATAGCAACCCCAACGGCATTAGGGATGATGCCGCAAAGCTGTGGCGCAATGGACCCAAGGGCCGCCATCAATGGCAGGAACCACCACGGGAGCTTCCGTCGGTCAGGAGTGGCCCCCAATCCAATCGGTGTGGGTGGAGGTGGTGAAATAGGCGTCAATGTGGTTTACCGCCATCCGTAGTATGACGCTTCCCAAAGCGGACCTTCTGTGGAGCCTCACGGGCTTCACCCTGTTTAGCAGTCGTTACAATCACAGTCTCAACCTTACATCCCACACACGGCGCCTTCGGAGGGCTCACATTGGCAGACGCCACAAATGCAGCCGCAAACACAGCAAGACCCTGCGCAACCTTGGCTTTCATCGCAACCCCAGGAAGCCAAGAACCGGCCCAAGCGGGCTAGCCTTGACATCGGAAATGGTTTTGTCCGTATCAGCCTTGACCTGCGACAGAGCAATCGCAACCCTGTAATTGACATACAAGTTCAACATTCCCAAGGCGACCACAATCCCAAGCAGGGTTTTCTCACTCATCGGGCCCTCACGCCCCAAGTGGTAGCATCCGACAGCGCATCCTTAGCCTTGCGTTTCCTGGCCATTTCAATTTCGGTCTGGCTTGCGCCAACGACAACAGCAGCAGGATGAAAGTACCCGGCATCCACAACCATGAACCCAACTGGAGCAGTGGCAGGATTGACAATCGTTGCCGGTCCGGGCCCCGGGTCCTGAAGTTTCTGAGTGGCAACAGGAACCGGCAACGCCTGATGTTTGACAGCGTTGACAGGCCCAAGGTCCTGATTACCGCTAACAGTAGCTACACGGTCAGACAAGCTGGTCTGATTGTCAGGCACCGACGCAGGAAGCGAAAGCTTGTCGCGCTTCTGCTTGTCAAGCCAAGCAAGCCCGCCAAGTCCGAGGAGAGCAAGGAGCAACATTACATGTACCCCGCGCCATAGGAGGTGTCTGGATTGGAATTTGCGAGCCCCGCTTCCGAGTTCACAGGTCCAAGCTCCGGGCTCGTGTCACTCTGAAAGGGCACCGGCACCTGACCCCCTCCGATGGTAGTTGTAGGCTTCGGGGTGTTCGCCTTGTCCCTCAGAGCAGACGCCAGTTTCTTGGAGTCGTCAAAGAGTTTCAGAGCCAGCAACCCGCCACCAATCACCAACCCATACTTGACATAAGCGTTCATGTGTTACCTCGTGACAACAAAAAGAATTGCCAGCACACCAACACCAGCAAAGATAGCCCACTGAGTTTTCCAGGTCTTCATGTTATGCCAATTCATCAACTGAACATGCGGCACATCCACGCCACTTGAAATCCTAACATTAGTATCCAAGTTAGCAGCGAAGAACGCATTGTTCTTCAACAGCATGTCCCTCTCAGCAAAGGCAGGGTGATTATAGTCGGTGACAATCGAAGCACCCCCGTCAACAGTGGGGTACACGTCAATCGCGAGCCCGTACTCATGGGCAGACGTTCCAGGGGGCGCGTCAGTGACAACAGGGCGCGGGTCCCCATCCCTGCCTTGCGCGTACAACGAAGCCTGAAGGGCTGAATCCCTGACACCACTGGTAACTTTCCAGTCATACGTAGAACGCACTCCAAGGTAGCCCATTGCCATCCACAGCACTGGGTGTACACCGTTCAACTTTGTCGCACCGTAAATCATCTGGCAATCGGCCTCAGCAGCGGGGCAACAGTGGCAAGCACATACACGATTCCAAGTACAATCACAATCACCATGACAGTCTGAAGTGTCGCCTGAATCTTGGACGGGTCAGACGCATACCCAAGCCAATTTTTCGCGCCTGCTGCAATCGGCGCCTCAATTTCCTGAGCCTTAGCAAGCCCAGTGTCAACAGCCGCAGACAAGTCAGACTTAGCATAGGTCTCAACAGCTTTGTTGTAGTAATCCTCAGACGTGCCCCAAAGCCAGTTCCACCCAGTCACCTCCTTAGCTCCCTCCCACCCGGCATGCCAGTCAACGCCCCCCATGGGCACGCGCTCTGTAATATCCGGCTCCCCAGCAGTGACAGTGACAGTCATTTCCAAACCCCCTCAACCAAAATGTTGCCCTGCAAATCGGGACCTACCACACAATCACCAATGCTGTTGATTGAATAGGTGATACTCGCACTCGCCGCGAACGTGCAAGAACCGGCTGTGGGAGCACATGCCGCTCGGTGGTTACCCGTGGCCTGATTGCAAGCGAACGTGCAATCACAGTTGCTCGCCCCATCCGTCGCACGGAACACAGCGTTGGTGCTGCCTACGGTGCCGACGGCACGGGTGCGGTATTGAATGGCGCTGACGAGCACCGATTGTGCCGGTATAATCCCCCCTCCGTATGTGGTAGCGGCAACCGTTGCGGAATTTACATAGACTGCATTAATGGTTTGCTGTGAACCGGTGGCAAGGCACGCACTCCACGCGGTGCCATTGCAATACTTGGGGCAAGTGAGCGTGGTGTCATACTCAAACGAGCCCGCTTGCGCAGCGTTGCATGCCGGAAGTGCGCCGGTCGCAACTCCAATTGACTGCAAGTAGGTGGTCGCTCGGAAGCCGCCAAGAACTCCCATTTTCTCGCCGTTCAGCGCTGCACTGTCAGCCACTCCCACGTATCCATCGCCTCGAATCGTAAGCCGCTTGCTCGGTCCGGTACCTGCTGCACCCCCAGCAGGCTTAGTGAAGAACTGAATTTTCGAGGGAACATATGATGGAGTAGGAGCACCATCCACAGATGCTTCAATAACGGCAGCAGCGTCAAGGTCCGGTAGATTGTCAGACCCCCACCCAGTTCCGCCCATGACAACTATGGCATCATCATCGCCAAGCCCAAGGGGAGCCGCAAGCGTGCCTTTGCTTGTAACGCCCAGAAACACCCCTGCCCCACTCGCGGCGCGTGACTCAATTGCCGCATCAACCCCACTGCGCTCCGCAATGACAACGACGTCGCTCAAGAGTCCGGGGTCTGGAGTCGACCCACCAATGATGAGTGTGGCCGTGGGTCCAGTCGTAAGCGCTTCCTTAATCCAGACAGGCGCGCCAACAGCAACGCCGATGCTTGTTAACAGGAAGCAAGCGAACGTCCATTTAGCAAGGTTTCTCATAGTCTGCAAACCTTCGACCCTGTGGTAGCGGCGGCGATGCAATCATAAATTGCAGTGAGTGCAGCGAAAGCGCTTGTTTTAGCTCCGTTGTCGACCGAAAGGTCAGCCGTGCCGCTGGTAATGGTGATTGCACTTGGGAGGATGATGCTTCCCCCGTTAGAGGACATCGCCGAGTAGGTGAGCGCGTTTCCGGTGAAAGTCGCCGTTGGGGAAAACGCGACTGAACCGTTCTGCGCAGCCACACCGTAAGCACAGTTTGTCACATCAAGGCCTAAAACAACGTTGGCAGTCGCGTACTGACTTGGGGTTGTCGGCGCATTGCCAGAGCCAATCGAAAGGCACGCTGATGTTGCGCCTGAGCCGCAATCGCATCGGTTGGAAGTAATCGCGCCTGTCGAGCCTGTGGTCAATGAAATTGGCACAGCAGCAGCAGCCGAGGAAACGAATTGGTTGGACAGTGCTGCCACCCGTCCAGCCGAGGCGACCGTGAGACATGTGGCAGAACACTGGATAAACGACTGATTAATATTCAGCACGGCTTGAGTCGACGTGAGAGCGGTTCCGCCTGCGTTAAGAATCGCGCTATTCGTCAGGGTGAACGTGTCTGTACCTGTCTGAGAAACGGTCGACGTTCCCCCGCTGAGCACGTCTTGAATCATCAGGATGCTTTGGCCCCCAATCACGTTCATATTGGGAGTCGTGGTAACAGCCATGTTACGAATGGTAATGATGCTCTGAAGCTGAGCGTTGTTATCAGCAATCTGGATACCAGCAGCAGCCAAAGCCGTGCCTGCAAGGGCAGTGGGAATCAACGGAGTGGTGGAAGTGATGATGACACTGGGTGTACGGATGGCGTAAACACTTGTCGCGTCTGTTGCAGTCCAGACACCCGCGATAGTCAAGCTTGTAGCGGTGTTCGCTGAAATCATCCTGGACTGATTGATGCCTAGCCCGGCAGTGATGACGATGAGCTTCCCTCTCAGGTTGTTCACAGTCCATCCCTGTGCTGCATCAACAAGCGTACCAAAAGTGGTGCTAGAGCCAGCAGTGCCACCGGTCGCAGTGCCAGTGTTTGTGCCCGTGGCAACAGCAGCGTTGACCAGCGCGCCGTCGATGAGGATACCTGCTGTCGCTGTCTGAAACCCAGGGTCAACGGTAAAGCCGGAAATCTTGAAACCGGCATAGTTGCCAGCCGCAACATTGACAGTGACTTGGTGCCGGAGCATCCGGGGGGATTTGTTGAGGGCCCCCTGAATTGTCAGACACGCGTTTGCAGCACCGGCCGCAAGGCAGTTATGGGTGTCATTCCCCCCGGTATCCACAAAATACACAAGGTTGTCAGTGGTCGCATAGTCTCCAGTGCAGGCCCACGCGGCACCGTTGCAGAACACTTCACAGTTCTTCGTCAAGTCACACCGGATTTGACCCTTGACACTTGCTTGGCAAAGTGGGAGCGACGCAGTGGGTACACACGGTGTCTGAAGCGCTGAAGCTCGACAGACAGCCCCCTCTTTACAGGTGCCCGTTTGAGTTAGCAGCGTCAGTGCAATCGCTAGCAACATTACGCTATCCTCTGAGTGACCATCACAGTCACGTTCGCATCAGACCGCGTGACATTGTTCGTTGCTACCAGCCAACGGTCAGCACCCCCGCCGCCACGAAGTAGGAACTGGTCAAACGCAATGCCCACAGTCTCAACCCCAGTAGGCAATGAAATCCCCTGAGCAACCATGACCCACTGAAAGTTAGGCGCAAATGGAGTGTCAAGATTCTGGAAGCGCCAGATGTCAACCGTTCCACCAGTGATGAAAACCCCTCCGATGTTTGTCCTGACAGTTGCACCGAAAACAGATGCACTGTTGATGAGTTGCCCTTCATTTGGAAGGAATGGAGCCGCGCGCGTCAGTGCCTGAATCTCGTTGAAGACTTCCGCGATTTGTTCATTGAAACTTGCGATATTGGTAATATTTGCGGCAGGGAAAGTGCCGCCGATGGCAGAAGGCAAGTCCCCTGGTACAAGTGGCGAGGACACGGGGTACACAAGCGCGTGAGGGTCGCTGCTGATGTTGGTGAACCACTGTCCTAAAAAGGGGCCTCCCTCGAGTGTAATCGCCTCAAGCTTGGCGAATTCGCAGTAATGCCACTGTGGGGACACGACAAAAAGCTGTTGATTCCCGCGCCCGAATTTTCCGTAACCGTTGATGAGAAGTGGGTACAGTCCGCGTTCGCGTGGGTCCGCGATGATTTGGAAGCCGTTGCCCGCCCTGTCTGTGATTGTGACCCGTCCACCTGCGGCACCGTTATTTCGCCACGGGAAGCTTGAAAGCGAGAATCCGTCGGACATTAGTGCACCAAAAGGTAGTCTGGAGCTGCTGTCGAAGCAGCGCTTGGGTCATAGTTATACATCCCAGTGCCCATAGCGAAATCACGACCGTCACTGTATTGCGCGGTCTGTTTGGTACCCGGGCCTGAACCTCCGCCGCTGCTGTTACTGTCGTGTGACGTGCCGAAAAAGTCTAGCAGGCTCGTTGAAAATTTAGACACCGCTTGCACAGTGTTTGCGATGTCTTTGCCGGTCTGGTCGGTGTTCGGCTGACCGTTGCCCGTCTGTGGCTGGCTCCCGCTGTTGAACCATGAGTTCCAGAACGGCTGCTTTGAATCGGGCCCCGGCTGTTGTGCAGTATCAGTTTTGCTTGAGAGCACCTTGTACCCGATGAGGCCTGCTGCACCTGCGATGATTGCGAGACCTGCGTCCATGGTTGCTCCTTAGAAAAATGAGAGTCTGCTTACGGCATCGTTGACAGCGTAACTGCGTTTGTGCTCTGGGATTGCAGGCCCCTTTGGGTCTGGCGCAAAGGCGAACTCTGGCGACTGAAGTAGGTACACGTCAATCCAAGGCACGTTCGGTTGGATGTGCTCACCGAACGTGTCGTGTAGCCCAATCCACTGCCGCAGGGTAACGCCATCTGGGTCTTTGATGTTGTCGGCTGCTGTGAGCCATTCGCCATAGGTGGGCATGCGCCCAAGCTCTTTCGTCAACCCGTCGTATGCAGACTTCTGTGCACCGTACAGCGCGGTCAGGAAGGTGATGTAATTGATGGGGGCGCCATTCGCAAGGCTCCCCATGTGAGCCCCGTCTGTGCCGAAATAAGTTGTGTAGTCGTACGCTACCAACTTCGGGAACACGTAATCTTTGTCAAGCCCGCCTCTGTTGATGAGTCCCAAACCAGTCACAGGATTTGGAATTTTCGGGGTCGCGTCGAAGGCTGTTTTGTAATACAGCTGGTCTTGATGGTAGACGGTTGGTTCGAGTGAAATGTAGAAGCCCAACCCCGGGATGCCCTGCTCTCCCCCTGCTTGCGCCATTGCGAGCGCTGTCTTGAATGACCCACCCGCTACCAGCTTGACAATGATTTGCTTGCGCGTGGTGTAGTTATTCCAGCGGTCGACATCCTCGATGTTTGCAGCGATGAGAAAGGCTGAGAAAATAATCCCAAGCACGAGTGCAACGACGATTCCGACTGCTCCGGCCTGTATGACTGTGAACTCGATGGCAATGAAAATAACGATGGCCCCACCGATTGCAGCGGCTGCAATCAGAGTGGTTTGAGCTACAGCCTTAGCAACAGGCGCGTTATAGCCTGCGGTCAGCTGGGGAAAATAAGCAGCAGCTGCGCCCCCAAGCATTGTCAAGCCTGCGGCAAGAGTTCCGCCGACTCCACCACCAATCGCCCGGTTCCGCGCATCATCGCCAGCAGGAAGCTTGGGTTTGCTGACAATCACAGGGCCCGTGTGCTCGGGTTGGGTGTCCTCTGGTTTTTTCCCGTAGCCTTTTTCGTAGAGGAGATATCCTCCGCCTACGACGGCTAAGCCTGTGATTGGGTCCATGGGTCGCCTTCCTCTGTTCTAGCCTGTCTACCTTGTTTAACCGCAATGTCGAGGTTTCCCACGCGTGCGGTACTCAAGGCAGACAGGTACAACAGACGAAATTTACCGCTTGCTACCAGCAGCCATAGCAGCCGCAATGCTTGCACCCGTGCTACCGCTTGGCACAGTGGGCACAGTTGCAGCAGCGACAGCGCCGACAGGCGACAGGCCGCTCGAAGTACCGATGAGCATGGTACGTGGACCATTCATCGCAACCTTCCGCACCACGTTACCGATTGGTGCCGCAGCAGGAGCGACCGGAGGAGTTGCAACCTGAGTGTCGCGCGGGATGCCCAAAGCAGACTTGAGCGCGTCACGCACCACGTTGCCGGCAGGCTCGATGGTGTGCAGGTCGAACGTGCCGTTTGAAATCCCAACGAACTGGAACGCAATCGACCGCTCCGCAAACGTCAAGTCATTGACGGTGCTGTTCTCTGGCACGTACAGCAGCGGCGTGAAAACACTGTTTTCCGGCACAATGTCTTTGTTGGTGATTCGGTACGCCGCTTCGTAATCCTCACCGAAGAGCGCGCCCGAGTGCAACGACTCGCCGTCAATGAACGTGTTGTAGCTGTTCACTTGGTCCGGCGCGCGGTTGTCAGTGACGAACAGCGGGAAACCACGGCCAACGTCGACCGAGTTCTGGCTGTACGTACGACGCTCGAAGCGATGAATTACAGGCAAGCGCGCGGTGTCGCCATGCGCAGTCACTGCAATCCAACGGAATGAAAGGACAGTGAACGTGAGGTTGACTGCCTGCACCACGATTGCGGCACCCGACCACGAAAACTTCAGTGTCACGTCGCCACGGAAAAGCAAGCACGAAGGGGTTGACCACAGACGGTCAGGCCCAAGTTTCGGCAACTCGAACGGGATGAAGAGGTCAATCTGAACCGGCTGACCCACGCCGTTCGGAAACTGAACTCCGCCGCCGTACGGGGTGACCGGAACGTTGTTCACTTCAATCGGGATTGCCTCCCCGTAGTGGTCCTCAAAGAGTTTCGCGAAGAAACCGCCCGTGAGGTTGGCGCTGCAAAGCTGCTGGCTGTAGCGGGGCGCGAACAGTTGAAGTGAGGGAATCAGAGCCTCAAGAATGGTATCAACCCAGTTCCTGTAGGTGGGGGTGACGTCTGCGCCTGAGGTGCCCGTGCCAATGACGCGCACGAGGTAGCCTCGAATGAGACCAACAGCGGGATGGTTGGCCGGAGCGTCCAGAGTGGTCTGGATTCCCGCGGCAGGGGCCTGCTCGTTAAGAAAAACGTGGCTGTTCATGTATTTTTTCCTTTGTCAAGTGGTTTGAGGAAAATTACATGTACAGAGCGCGGGCGTTCGCAGGGGGCTTGCCGTCTGCCCCCGCGACCTGAATCCCAGTCACAAGTGACCGGAGCATGTCAACCCGAAAAATCACAGCAACGCCAACAGCGGTCATGATGACACTCGACAGGATAGCTCCGGCAGACGGCATGTGTAGCTCCGATGGGTGGCGGCCTAAACGACCGCTGGGGAGGACCCTTTCTAGAGCCCTCCCCAACCCGGGTCAACGATGTTGGAGCAAATCAGACAGGCTTGTCAGTTTCGACCACGCCCATAACTTCGCCGTCTTTGACGTGCAAGGCTTGCCCGAGTTTCAGGGTCCTTACAATCTCAGAGCCTTCCTTACTGACGCTTCTGCGGATGTAATCCAAGTCACCCGCTTCATTGGTCTGAAAAAGATACCAATCTTGCGATTGCGCACGGGCCATGACAGGCACTTCAGCGGCCCTCTGGAAGGTGTAGATGAAGCGTATGTCGCGCTTTCGGCCGATGCGTGTCACCCACTTCCAAGACTGCCCAGGGTCCGAGTCCTCTAACGCGTCAGGTAGCTCATCCACAACGTAGACGCAATGCCCCATGAGGATTGCACAGTAGGCAGACCATTCCAATTCGTCTGCTGGCTCATTTGCCCGAGTGATTGAAACGCGCAGAACTCCCTTGTCTTGCCAAAGCCGCGAGTCAAGTTGCCCTGCTTGCAACTCGATGGGCTCCCTTAGCTCCCCTTTGGCGTCATACAGGCACACGCGCTTTTCGTTCGCGTAGAACTGCTTTGTAAGCGTGGATTTCCCACGCTTACGCTTGCCGCAGATGATGATACCGTCATGTTCACTTGAGAGCATTTGTCAGCACGTCCAGTGCCTGTTTTGCGTACTGTCCGTTCCAATCATTTTTCCAATGGGTGCTTGCTTCTGACAGCAACCTCTGTGCGTGCAATACAGCCGCTTGCAACTTGAGTGCTTTATCTCTCCAAACAATCAAGTCGAACTCTGTGATTGACACGCGACGGTTTGCGACAAGCCTAGGCACTCCCATTGACTACCCCCTCTGTCTGGATTTGCTGCACTTTCATGTCAGCGCCAGCGTTCATGCCAGCATTGACCTGTGCACGCAGGAAGGCTTCCCCTTCCTTCGCTTGATGGTCCGCGTCTAGCGTTTCCTCAGCAGCCATCATGCCCTTTATGTTCAGCAGCAGACTGCGTGCCTCTTCTTTCTTGCATTCTCCCTTGTACACCATCTGTTGGATGGCCACACGTGGCGCTACCGTTTGCGCAATGATTGGGATGCACATCAGAATGGTTATCCACTTCGCAAGCTCTTCAGAACCGTACAACCTTGCGAGTGGTCCAAACGTCTCACCGTACTGTCGAGTTTCCTGTGGGAACAAACGCCAGTGCGGCCCTGCAAAGATTCCTAACGCCGCAAAGGCTCCAGAAATCGCTACACCCACTGTCTCGTCTGACATTTGCTTGATGTCGGTTGGCAGACGCTTCTGAAGCTCTCCCTTGAGTGTCTGGGGTTGACCATTGTTGGCACGCGCTCCTTTGTAGGCACCCTTATACCCGGGCTGTTCATACAGATATCCGCCCGGAGGTCTGCCTTTACCGCGTCGTTTTTTCTCAGGCTCCGCAATGTCTGGTCTGGCAACTTCAACCGTCGGGGGCCGCAGGTCCTCCCCTGCAAGGAACGCCTTTTCGTTTGCTTCCAGTTCTTCCGGGGTCATTTGAGGTTCACCCCGTCCAGCTCCGCCTTGAGCACGTCATACAGCTTGGGGAGGTTCATCGTTTCGCCAAACTTCAGCAGCAGTGCTTGCGCTTTCTCAACCCGTGACATGAAATCCATTGACGCGGCCTTATGGGCCAGCACATGGCAATCAAGGGGCGGAGTATTTGGACGGGTGGTTATGTAGGAGTTGAACAGCTGCGCGCGCAAGGTGAAGAACTGCGCTTGCATGGTCATCGACTCATTAAGAGCGCGAGTTCTTTCTTGCACAGCCGAGTCAACAGCAGCCAATTTGGGAGGGGGAGAGGAATTGAACTGAACAGGTCGATTCTTAGCCATGTTCACTTCTCCCCGAAGAAGTTCAACGCGGAGTAGCTCGACTTGCTACCGCCCAACTTCTCTTCGAGCTTGGCAACCTTGCCCTTCAGTTCCGCCAACTCCTTTACCACATCCGGGTCAAGCTCAACTTTTCCCGCTTTTTCCTTGCTTCTTTTCGCTTCCTTGTCCTTGGCTTCGTTGGCTTCGGTCTGGCTCTTCGCAAGTAGCTCAGTTAACTGCTTTTTTGTCTCTGCAAGCTCCGCGAGGGTCTTCGCTTCCTGCTCTTCAGTCATGGCCATTGACAACCTTCCTTTTTTGGTGGGGGGTTTGAATCTGGAACACGTCTCTTCTCTGGTCGATTTTTTCAGCCGCGCGATATTGTCGTTGACATTCGTCCTTGTGGCATCGGTAGGCACGTTTGCAACCGCGTGGCAAGCTCATATAGCAAAACAGACAGACCCTTCCAAGCTCCAAACGCATCCCGTACTTGAGGTCACTTAGGCCGAATGGGGGCAAGCGCGGATTGTTGTTTTTCATGTAAACCCTCGTGTAAGTCTCGCACGTTCCACGCTTCGGTGTCGCCTTCGGGATGCTTTGGTATGGCGAAACGCTTGATTGAATAGCCGTGCCATCGCTTGAGAGTTTCGCCTTCTGAAAGGTGGGTGACAGAAGCGTTCTTCTTCAACTGGGTTTTGACTAGCTGCATACGCCCCTTCGGGTTGCCGACCTTCTGACCTCCCACGATGCGCCAGAAAGCGTCAGCAGAGACTGGGAAGCCCTTGCTTGCGTAGACGCTCTCGGCGCCATCGCATGGCTTGAGTGTGTAGAGTTTTGGAGCAAAAAACTTGGCTAGGTAGTTTTCGCGCTTGCGTTGCCAGTCTCCTAAGCCTGCACCCACAGGCATGGGGCCTAAATCCATGTCGCAATGGATGGAATCAGTGTCACCATAGGACAAACCGTGTGTATTGCGCCGTAAGACTTCGGAAGCGCCTTGATGCCAGCGGATGCGACTGTAAGCCGTGACAAAGGACGCAAGGGCATAGTGGGTATGCGCTGGCCAGCGGTGCACCTTTTCTTCCCAAGCAGTGTTCTCTTGGTTCAAGGGTGTAACGTGGCGTTTGCGCTTGTAAGCTTTGGTAGCCCAGTCCCAAGCTTCGTCAGACGTGGCGAACATGTGCAGTTTTCCGCGTTCCGGTTTTTCCGCGAATTTTCCGTAGCAACCGTTCAAAATTAGCTTCGTGAACTCGCGTTTTGCGCCTGTAGACTCCTGCTTGACCTTGAAAACTTTTTCAACAAATTCCTTGAATGGAGTGTCTACGGTGTAATTGACAGCGTCCATGAAGGTTGCAGTGACGCCGCAATGCTCGATTGCGTAGACAAGTTCGGCGGACGTAAACCAACCGGACCACTTGCCCCAAGGGAAAAAGAGCCCGCCAGATGGGGGAGCATAGGGAAGGGGCGGTAAGTACTGTTTGGGCACGTCAACTTTTGCATAGACCACGCTAAGGGTGTTCGGGTCGTAAATCTTGGACTCCCCGAAGCCCTCTAGGTGCCAAGGGAGGGGTTGAGTCATGCTCCACGGGTAGCTACTGATGAGGTCATGCTCGCACTGTGGTAGGGCTGGCATGTGCCGGTAAACTTCGACGCGCCCGCCAGAGTAGGCAGAATGGGAAATCTCGTTGAAGTTCTGCTTGCCTGCATGGCTGGCAAGGGGCTTGCCATACTGGGCCTTGACCACTGTCAGGGCTGAGGCCGAAAACGTCGACTTGAGCTTCCCTCCCCACTCTTCAAACATCACGCGCGCCTTGTCGACAAGATGCCAGAGTGCACGGGTGTCTGCTTGGCATCCCTCCCTTAACTTGACATCCGAGTGCTTAAGCATGGCGCGCGGGTCCTTCTCAAGCTGCGCGTAGTCTGCTTTTGTGAACACCTTCTTATGGGGGATGTCAAAGCTTGTCAGGGCTTTCTCAAGGGATGCTTGGATTACCGCGTAAGAATCCTTGAGTGTGAAGGTCCCGTTAGGCGAAAAGAGGCGTAGGCTGATGATTCTACCGCCTGCAACTGTGCCGTCGCACTTCCAACCGGGCAACTGCTTGACGCAATCAACGACAAACAGAGCATCAAATTTTCCTCCGTTATGCGCCCACCACACGTCAATGTCAGACGCTTCCATTTCCGCCAACATTGAACGCACGACTGCTGTAGGGTCCTCTCTATCCAAAGAGAACGTGTGCTCAGCACCGTCGAACAGGTCTGCACAGAGGGGGCTTGTCCAGTCATAGGTTTCAAAGTCATACGTGCCGAATGCACCGTCACTCACGTAAGCACCTTGTCCGCGTGCTTCCACAAGTCGCGCTGTTCTGTGCAGACATTACACAGGCATCCCATTACCCAAATAGGGAACGGGAAAGGTTGCCCCTTGTATAGGACTGTGCGCGTTGTTCTGCGTCTTGCTTCATGCGCTTCCAGGTGCTCTTGCGCGTAATCTCGCCTCTTGCTTCCGTTGCTGTACATCATTTCAACCTTCCTTGGGTTGTGAGTTTCACTTCTGTCCAGATGTTGTCGGCGGTTTTGCCCTCCTGTCCCCAGTCACCTTCACCTGAAATAAGTGACATCAGTTCAGAGACTTCATCGGACTTACTATCAGTTAGGGTCGTTGCATGGCGAATGATGTCAAGTGGGGAACCGAATTTAGTTCCAACCCATTTCGAGTTTTTCCCATGTCCGTTACCGATTGCAAGGTATCCCATCGTATCCGCTGGCATCTGCGTTCGTGCAAGCTGCAAAAATTCCTTTGCAGTCATTAACGAGTGTTCACCCTGCCATACCCAAACATACTCGGTTTGCTTGCCCTTACGGATGATGTGGTTTGGCTTCGGAAACTTCCCCGACTCGATGGCGTTTGCTTGCTCAAGAGTCCGTTTATTGGGTTTTTTGCTTGACTTGTACGCTTCCGGCTTGGCTAGGTAGCGCTTGCGCCGCTCGATTTTTTCTGCCTTGACCTCGATGCCGCGAAGCTCTTTTTGCTTGACTAGAGCGAATTCTCGGGGGGTGAGGAAGGCTAAGTCACGAAGGCGTTGAAGGGACTCGGCGGCGCGGGCCTTAGAGTCCTCGCGACTGAGAAAGCGTCCTTTTGACCCTCGCTCGGGTGGAGGTAACTTCGGCGCATTTCTCTTGACAAAACGCCCAAAGGCGTCTCGCAACGGCTTTTTGGGGCGTCTACGTATGGTCACGTATGGTCACCCCTCCCGAGGGAAACCGACCCATTACGTATGACACAGCAACGCCCGCTACTCAAGCTAAGAGTAGCGGGCGTTTAACTTCCTTGGGGTCCGTGGGGGAGGGTCCGGACCTTAGGCAGACAGACTATGTGCAGGTTTCAAACTGACTGTCAACCGATTTTGGTCACCACCCACTCGCCGAACTTGTTTCCCTGCCCGGAAGCGCTGGTAAGGCCCTGGGAAATTTTCTGGCCCAGGAATTCGATGCGCACGATGCAACCGGGAGGGCACTGCTTGAGTTGACCGGTGAGCATGTGGCCACCGTTCAGGCGGACCACGTAGGGACCCTTAGCGCCCTTGACGGCGACAGCGTGTTGGATGAGGCGTTCGATTTTTGCGGAGCCGATGTAGACGCCCACGAGGACAGCGTCTTTGGTTCCAGGGGCGCCCGGCTTCCAGTAGTCTTTTTCGAGGGTCGCGAAGTCTTCCTTCTTGGCGGTAAGGGCTCGCTCCAGCTTGGCGAGGAGGTCACCAGAGGCAAGCACTGCTGCGGCTTGCGCGTCCATGAGGTCGTTCCCTTCCTGACGGGCCGTGGAAAGGGAGAGGACTTCTCCCGTACGGGTGTCGACGATTTCTGGGGGCGGGCCCTTCATCAGGGTCGAGTTTCCGGGGGACGGCGCGGGGGTCGGCTTTGCCATTTGGTTTTCCTTGTTTGGACTCTGAGAGATTCAGGTGTCCGGTGCAACCGTCTACATCGGTAGACGGCAGACCGCAAGCCTAAAGTTTGACCCGGTACAGAAGGGCTTCGCCTTGCTCTGTGGGGCTGTAAACGTCTACGTGTGTATACACTTGTTGACTTTTGTAGCGGCGGCGGATGTCGTCTGCGAAACTTTCGGCCCTGGGTTTCACGATGTACTCACCTGCTTGCATGATGTATGCACAGACGCGAATTCCTTCCTGTAGTGGTGTGTGGGTTTCGGCTGTAAACAGGTGTTGACATTTGGGACATTTTGTTATCATAGTTTCCGGGTTGTGTGGGTACTTCTTTGTAGACGCAAGTATATAGGGGTTATTCATGGGTGTCAAATGTTTCCGGGCTCCCACAGATGTTTGTGGGGGCCTGTTTTGTTTTAGGGATGTTGACACGTAACAACAGGTGTGTACGCGTGGTTATGGGGTGTATGCGCCCGTATGTAATGCTTATGGGGTGT
>Ga0163202_1000089_pt1 | contig 15411 bp, 13 predicted proteins | sample PL_2010_300m_FD_113540 | JGI IMG/M metagenome (GOLD analysis project Ga0163202, IMG submission 113540) | Freshwater microbial communities from Powell Lake, British Columbia, Canada to study Microbial Dark Matter (Phase II) - PL_2010_300m | ecosystem: Environmental > Aquatic > Freshwater > Lake ... | reverse complement strand
GCTTGCGGCTTGCGGCTCGAGGCTCCCGTCAGGAAGAGCACGTTCCTGACGACTGAAGCCGTCGGCCTTGGGCCGAAAGCCGTTGGCGGTCGCCGCTCACTCTGCCCAGTGACTCCAACCCCATACGCAACAAAGACGCCTTCGCTAGTTGTGTATGCTATGACAGGCTCTGAATTCCTATCAACGGCGAGATTGAGCGCCGTCACACCTGTAGTCTGCAGGTTGAAGATGTGCCAGACTCCCGAAGCGCGATAGCGGTACATCAGTATCTTGTCCGAGCTAACGTATGCGACCTGCGGTCGGTCCAGCGAGTCGAACTTGACCGCCGTTCGTTCTGCAGTGGCAGTGTCTATGATCCCATGGTCCAGGTAAAGCGCAGTTTCGTAAAGCTGATTTTCGTAGGCGTAGACCGAGTGTACCGAGTCTTGGTCGTCAGTACACGCGGACGCAGCCCAAACCCAGACATTACGACCTCCGACGATAGAGACGATGCTGACGTCCGAATCCCGCACTGCGAAGCGATAGAGATAGCAGAGGTTCAGGATCTTGGCAGGACCACTGTACCGGTACCGGTACACACCCCAGATCGCGCCGTCCGCAGTCGAACCGAGAGCTTTGCATGCGTAGTCATTGGTCCCCCCGTACCCATATCCCACCGTGGTTGTCACCCACGCTGTATCCTGAAGACGGGCAAGCTGATACTCACTGCTAACCTGGATGGTGATTACCGGAGCTCCGGCTGTGTCCAACGTGGTCAGAGAGGGCGAGGATGGTGTTGCACTAAACGCGGTCGGGATATCGGTCCAGCCGGTATCGGTCTTCAGGGCATAGCAGTAGCGGCGGTCGGTGCCGATGTACGACACGCCGATGGTTCCCCGAGCATCGATGTCAAAGGTTTGGGTCCCTGGAAACACGGCACGCCACTGCGGTAGGTCCTCATACGACCAGATTGAGTCCATCGCCGAAGCCAGTCGGATGACCCCGGCCGTGTCGCTGTAGCATAGGAACAGCCGACCATCAGGGTGCCAGCGCATATCAACGGCAGCTCCCCAGCCGGCAGAATCCACCTTCTCGATGTCCCAGTGCTGAGCCATGGCCGACGCAGCCAACATTGCCAAGAACGCTATGGGTTTCACTGTTTCCTCGATACTATTCTCGGCCGAACTTGCTTCTTGTCAAGCCGGCGAAGTGGGGCTGAAAGGCCTGATTGCCCGCCTTGGGATGACCGAGATTGCCTAAACGACTGAATCTCAGTCTGTTAGGTGCTGGGAAGGCAGCCAAAAACGACACCCTGCGAGTCACCATGGGAACCGTTCCCGGGACGGTTCCCGGGGCGGTTCTGAAAGGGGTATCAGGACCGAATTCCAAGGCGATTCTGCGGCCGGTTTGTACTGCGAATCCGACCGCGACTTGGCGGGCCTATCTCAGAGGCAGTGACAGACTGACTAACGGGCTCGCCCCGACTGTCAGTTGCAGGGTGAAGCGCTAGGCCGCTTCCATCTCGGTTCGCAGAGCAACTCGCAGGTGGACTTGGCCGGGGATTTGTGAGGTGAATCCGACGGCCTCTTTCGGGTCTCCTTCAACCCCGACGGTCGCTTGCCCTGACGCTACCGGAAGCGGCGACTGGCCCCTGACGGTCCGAGCACCTTCAGGGCCTCGCCAGCCAAGTAGAAGGAGCCAGCGACGACAACAGGCAAGGATGAAGGATGAAGGCTGAGGGATGAAGCCCGCGCCAAGGATAAGGCAGAACGGACGCTGTCGGCGGTGACGTAGGGAATGTGGAGGCGCGAGAAGATGCGCTTGAGTTCGGCCAGCGGCATTGCACGCGGGGAGTCGGGCTGGACCAAAATCGCCTGTTGCACGAAGGGCGCGAGCGGAGCGACGGTCTCGGCCACCAGCTTGCCAGAAAGCGAACCGTACACCAAGATAGCCCTCTCGGAATGACGATGGACGACGGACGACGGACGAATGGACGACCGCAGATGCGGAAGATGGTCGCGGAGGACGTTCGCAAGGGCGCGGCCCGATTCGGGATTGTGGCAAGAATCGACGATAGTAAGCGGCCTTCGCCTGACGACCTGGCACCGGGCGGGAATCGATACCGTCCCCATACCACGGGCGACACACTTGAACTTGATGCGCCGGTCATGTATCGAGAGTCCACTGAGCACGGTAAGTGCGGTCTTGCAGTTCTCAACCTGGTGATGCCCGAGCAGCGGCACACCAATCCAGCCGGCTCCGAGCCAGCAGCGCGCGTTGACCTTCAGGCCGTCTGCGACGGCTCTGACGGATGGGGCCGATACGGCCGACTCGGCCCGCACCAGCCGCGCCCCTGACTCGCGAGCCTTGTGCTTGAGCGCTCCGAGCGCCTCGAGTTCCTGCTCACCGATGACGACCGGCCGGCCTTTGCGCATGATGCCTGCCTTCTCCCCTGCAATCTTGGTCAGCGTATTGCCCAGCACCTTCACGTGGTCGTACCCGATGCGGGTGATAACCGAGACAATCGGCTCCGACAAATTGGTGGCGTCGAGCCTGCCGCCCAGCCCGACCTCGATGATGGAGTAGTCGGGTTGTTTCTCGGCGAAGAGCAGGAAGGCCATGGCCGTCGTCATCTCGAAATAGCTCACTGGTACGCGAGTCTGCAGTTTGCAGGTTGCAGTTTGCAGGTCGGAATCAGACGGAGCGACAAACGGGGCGAGGCGGGCGACGAGGCCAGCGAAGAGGCTCTTCGGAATCGGTTTGCCGTCAAGCTGGATTCGCTCGCGCACGTCGAGAACGTGCGGTGAGACGAACATGCCGGTCGAGAGCCCGCAGCCGCGCAGGGCAGCGTCGAGCATGTAGCAGACCGAGCCTTTACCCTTGGTACCGGCGACGAGGATGACGTTCCGCATCCTCCGCTCGGGATTGCCGGCGAGTTCAAGCAGCCGGCGGATGTTGTCGAGCTTGAACTCGGTCCGCGGCTTGGCCAGCTTCTCGTAGTTCACAAGGCCATCGAGGAACTCGATGGCCTGGCCATAGGTCATGTAGGTCCGATGCGTCCTATCGGCCTAGTGCAGGACCAGCTTGCGTGGCGCGGCGCCGTCGACCCGCACCATGTAGACTCCGCGACGCAGCCCTCGCATGTCGACTCTGTCCGTATTCGTGGCAGTAGCCACAAGCGCGCCACTAGCATCATAGACCTTGACCGAGTATTGGCCCCAAGGGACTATCCGCACGACGCCGCGCGTAGGGTTTGGCAGTAGGCGTATTGCGGATTGCCCGGCGCAGCCGCCTTGCTCGCCAACGGCCGCGCCCGGCCCCTGGAAGAGGTAGAGGCTGTCGTTCAGGCAGCCGATATAGATGCGCCCGCTCTCACCGATGGCTGGCGACGACCAGACGTCATCGTTGAAGGCATGGCTATCGCGGGTCGTCGAGTCCGGACCGATGCAGTAGAACTTGCTGCTCGCGCCGCTGGCTGTGCCGACGTAGACGTTGCCTTCTGCGTCGACTGCCGGAGAGCAGTAGTTCGAGCCGCCAATCGACTTGCGCCAGCGAACGCCCGAGTCGGTGTCAACGCAGTAAAGCCCGGCTCCGGCCACGACGTAGAGTGTCGACTCGTTGGCAACTGCCGGGCAGGACTGGATTCGCGCCAGCAAGCTGTCCCGCCACTTCAGGCTGCCGTCCGGACGCACCGCGTAGAGGTAGCGGTTCGCCCCGACGTAGATGGTCGAGTCGGGGCCGACTGCGGGTGAGGCGAAATCCGCGCTGCCAGCCAGGTCGGCGGCCCAGTAAGTACTACCATCCGGGTTGAACGACCAAAGCTGCCACGGCCCCGTGCCGGAAGTAGTTGCGACAAGTATGTTCCCGTCCAAGCCGACTGCCGGGGCCGAATTGACCGAGTGGGCGAGCGGCCGCGCCCACGCGAGCGTGCCTTCCGGATTCACGGCATAGAGCGAATCCGAGTAACAGGCGAAGTAGACCTTGCCGTCCTCCCCGATAACCGACGAATGGCTGATGGAGAGCGAGTTGTGCGACGGCCAGGACCAGAGCACCGAACCTTCGCTGCTGACTTTCACCAGCCTGCGGTTGGTGGTAATGTAGGCGTTGCCAGCCGAGTCTAGTGCCGGTGTCGAGAAGTAGATGTTGGAACCGTAAGGTGTGAGGTCGGCAGCCCAGAACTGCGTGTCGAGATCCGGCCCGAGACAATAGAGCTTGACGTCCCGTGCTCCCACGAGGACGCTACCGTCCTGCCGAACAACCGGTGAGCCGGAAATCTGGTCACCCGCGGCGCGGGCGGCGATCCTCAGGATGGGAGCACCCACCACGTTCTCCGACCGCCCTGAATGCTGAGGGTCCCCATGGAAGCAGGCCCACGGATGACCGAACGCCAAGGTCACCGCGAGGCCCGAGAGTAGAATGAATGCCGTCTTCACGATTCCTCCTGTTCCTGCGGACTGGTGCGGAGTTCGATTCCGCGCGCGCTCGAACGGATGAAGCGGACCAGTTCCTGAAACTGCTCTTGTCCGCGGCCCGGTGCACTTGCGGGCAGCAGTTCTGCCTCGATTGTAGACAGGGCTTGGGCCAGGTTCAAGCCCGCCCGGTAGATGGTGCGATGGGCCTGCCGCAAAATGGCCAGCACCGGCTCCCCGACTCCCGCGCGGCGCAGGCCGACCGAGTTCAGCCCGCGCACGCGGCACGGGTTGCCCGCAGCCAGCATGTACGGCGGGATGTCCTTGTTCACGTACGAGTGCGCGCCGACCATTGCCAGCGTACCGACGCGGCAGAACTGGTGGATGCCGGCCAGACCGCCGATGTTCGCCCTGTCCCCGAGCTCCACGTGCCCGGCAAGCTGGACGCCATTGGTAATCACGCACCCGTTGCCGACGCGGCAGTTGTGCGCGATGTGAACGTAAGCCATTACGAAGTTGTCGTCGCCGATAGCGGTCGCGTTGCCTGTCCCGCTCGCACGGTGCACCGTCGTGTATTCAAAGAAAGTGTTGCCGGAGCCGATTCGCACCTCGGTGTCCTCGCCCTCGTACTTTGTGTCCATCGGTGCGCCACCGATTGCCACGCCGGTGGCAAACCGGTTTCGTTGCCCGGACTTGACCCGCCCCTCAAAACTGCAGAACGGGCCGACCTCGCAGCCGGAGCCGAACTGCACGTCGGGGCCGATGAGAGCTGAAGAATGGATGCTGGAGGCAGGGATCAAGGGGTCAAGGATTCGAGGATTCCAGTGAACAACAGGTGCAGACCTTCGCCGTTGGCGTCTTTCAACCCTCGGGTGCCGATTTGAATCTGTGTCGTCTGCGTAATCTGCGGATTACCCTGAGCCTATCTTAGCGCACCGATGACTACCGCCTCGCAGGCCAACTCGTCGCCCACCTTGGCCGTGCCGTGTATCTTGTACACCGAAGAACGGCCGCTGATGATGTCGGCGGATAGCAGCAGGCGGTCTCCGGGCGCAACCTGACGGCGGAACCGCACTCTCTCTATACCGGCAAAAAGTGTCTTCCGGCCATGACGCTTTTCGCGGACCTCGCACACCAGCAGTATTCCGGCCTGGGCAATCGCCTCGACCATCAGCACTCCGGGCATCACCGGGGAATCGGGAAAGTGGCCGGCGAAGTAGAACTCCTCCGCCTTGATATCCCGGTATCCCTCAATCAGGTTGGGTTCAAGCTTGGTGATCGCATCAATGAACAGGAATGGTTCACGATGGGGCAGCATCTCTTTGATCTGCTCCAGAGTTACCACGATTTCACTCATCAAGCCTCCAGTTCTCTTTCAATTTCACGGGCAAAGGCGATGTTCAGATGGTGCCCGGGCATATGGGCGAATACCGCGGCCTCAAGCGGTCTGCCCAGCAAGGCAAGGTCGCCCAGCAGGTCCAGCGCTTTGTGCCGGCACGGCTCCTCGCTGAACCGCCACCGCTCGGCGCACACGAATCGGCCGACCCGCTTGAGCCGAAACCGCAGGCCGTGCTTCCTTCCGAGCGCAGCCGGCGATATCCCGGTTCGGACCAGAGTCCGGGCCCGCGCCACATTGCGGATGAACGACGCGGGCGTGACCGTGAGCGCGCAGAACTGCGACCCGAACTCGGGGAACCGAGTCAGGCAGTTGATCACCAGGCCTCGCGCCGGAACCGCGGCCATGAACCGCGCGCCCTCCTTCACCCGGACCGGCCGCGTCAGCCGCGCCGGTTCGGGCCCTTCCTGGTACCGAACGATACCGGCCCTTCTCAACAGGCGCACATACGGTTCGGCGCTGCCATCACCGATCGGCAGCTCGGTCCCGTCCGTCTCCACCGCGAGGTCGGTAACGCCAAGCCCGAAACAGGCGGCCAGCAGGTGTTCGACCATGCGCACCCTGTGACTGCCTCGGCCCAGGCAGGTTGCGTGCCCGCTTACGCGCGCATTGGCAACCGTCGCCCGCACATCGCCGTTGAACCATATGCCGGCACGGGGTCCGGCCGGGCTCAATCGCACGCTCGCCTTCCCCCGGCCGAGCCAATCGCTGCCGGCAAAGCCGACCGTTCTCGCAATCGTCGCGCCGTTCATTTCTGTCCGCCGAACCGCCGCCAAAGGGTCGCCCAAAGTCGTTTCATCTCCGAGTGCGGCCGCGCCGGAATCCCCGAGTAGTGCGCGCCGGCCGGGACCGAGCGGAATACTGCAGACTTCGCGTAAATGACCGCGTCATCGCCGATGGTTACGTGGTCACTCACTCCGACCTGGCCCGCCAACGTGACTCGGTCGCCGATTACCGCGCTCCCCGCGATTCCCACCTGGCCGGCCAAGATGCAGTCGCGTCCAATCACTACGTTGTGGCCGATGTGTACGAGACAATCTATCTTCGTGCCTCGGCCGATACGCGTCTCCCGCCCGGTCTTGGCCCGCGCAATCGTGCAGTTGGCCCCGACGTCAACGTCATCCTCGATTATCACGCGGCCGCCATGCTCCAGCAGCCGGTAGCGGCCATCAAGCTTCTCGTACCCGAACCCGGCGCAGCCGATTGCGGTGCCCGGGCCGATGCGCACGCGGGCGCCGATAGTTGTCCGGCCCATAATGGTCACGTTCGGCTCCACGACCGAGCCCGGCCCGACCTCAACCTCCGGGCCGATGTAGGCGAACGGTGCGAGAATAACGTCCGGCGCGAGCTTCGCGCCCGGCCCGACCCGCGCCGGCTCAGGGTTTCGCAACTGCCGCGAGCAGAACGCGGATTACCGAGCCGGCCTGCTCCTGCAGGTCCTCGGGGCGCGCCGCGTCGCCTTTCCGGGCCTTGAGCAGAGTCCCGAGCCGCACGTCGGCAATGGAGAGCTCGAACTGGATCCGTCGGTCCTGCTTGCTCGCACTCCCGAAGATCACGTAGTCGGCGTCGAGCGCGCGGCCCGCTTCCAGCGCCTTGTCGAGCACGACCTGCTGGTTCGCAAGACCGTAGGACTGCAACTGCTGGTCGACCTTCGCATTGGCGACCATGTCCACGCTTGGCTGCGCTTTCACCAGCCCGTAGACGAACTCGCGGATGTCGCTACCGACGTGGTCCTGCGAAGCGAGGTCGTTGGAGTTATACACGGGCATCAGCGCGTAGACCTTCTTGCCCGGAACCGCGGGACCGACCGGCGCGAACTCGCGGTTCAAATCCTCGATGACCAACTGGGTAAGGTCGAGGCCCGCCTCCGCGTAGACGATCCCGGACTTGGACGCGTCCAATATCAGGGCGAAACCTTCGTCGGTTGACAGCTTCGCCACTGCCGAGTCGATCTTCGTGACAATCGGCGCAATCAGCTCCTTGTACCTCTGGTCGATGCGGCCGCCCTTGCCGTACACTTCGGCGATGTAGCTGTCATAGCGGCGCTTCCGTTGGTCGACCTCGGCGTTCTTCGCGCGCTTCCCTTCTTCCGAGAGTGTGAGTTGCTGGGATTCGTACTCGGCCTTTGCCTGCTCGTAGTCGCCCTTCAGTGACTCGGCTTCTGCCTCGAAGCTCAGGCGCACCGTGTCCATTTCCTTCTTCGCCTCGGCCGCGGCCTCGTACTTGGCGATGACCTGATCGTAGTCAACGTAGCCGACTCGAAACTCCTTGGCCGCGAAAAGCGGTCCCGCAGTCGCAAGAACGAGGATGATTGCCAGCCGGAATGTCCTCACAAGAATCCTCCTGTGTTCAGGTTGTCATTGGTAGTTGCGGCATTGTCGTCGCTCACCGGATTAGCAGCTTAGGCCGTGACGCGCGATTGTCAATACGGGCTGCCGGTCAAGCTCGAGTCTTCGTTCCCGATACGGAGACTGACGAGCACTCTCGGTTCCAGCCGCGCCGTGCCGGTCACCTTCAAACGCAGATAGTTGTCGGTCAGGGCGGTCCGAGTCGTTTCGACGACCGCCGACCGAACCGTCCCGACGAACCGTGCCTGATACTCCTGCCGGCACCGGTCGGAAAAGGCCCGTAGCTCGCCGACCCGCTCCCGCGCGACCGGTCGCGGCACCGGCTCGCCGCGGCACGTCTGCTCGGTTCCAGGCCGGAGCGAAAATGGGAATACGTGCAGATACCCGACCGGCATCTCAGCCAGGAATCTCCGGGTTCGTAGATACGACTCGTCCGTCTCGCCGGGAAACCCGGTAATCACGTCCATCCCGATGTTCGTCTCGGGCCTGACCTTGACTATGCTCTCGATCAGCCGCCGGAAGTCCGCTGCCCGGTACCGCCGGTTCATCTTCTCCAAGAGGGCATCATCCCCGGACTGCAACGGGATATGGAAGTGCGGGCAGACGCGAGTATCGGACATGAGCGTGATTAGAGCCTCGTCAATCGTGTCCGGCTCGACCGATGCCAGCCGGATGCGCGCATCGCGGCACGATCCAAGCAGCTTCTCCAAGAGGCCGGCCAGCGTCGTCTCGCCGTCCCGGTAAGTGCCGAGGTTGAGACCGGTGAGCACCACCTCGTGAAAGCCGCTCGCCAGCAATCTCCCGAACTGCTCAAGGACCTTGGACGCCGGCACCGAAAGCGGCTCGCCCCGCAGCCCGGACACGACGCAGTACGAGCAGCGCCGGTCGCAGCCATCCTGGACCTTGAGTATCGCCCGGCTCCGAACCGGCGCCGGGTCGATGCCTGCAATCTCGGCCTGCTTCTTCTCGTTGTTCCACACCTCGGCGACTCCGGCGACTTGCTGGACCTGCTCAGGCGAGCGCTCCGCCATGCAGCCGAGCACGACCACACGCGGTCCTCTTGCGGCCCGGCACGCGCGGCGAATCAACTGGATAGAACTCCGGTCGGCATGAGCGGTCACGGTACAGGTGTTGACGTAGATCGTGTCGGCCTCTTCCGGTGATTCGACAATGGCGACGCCCTGAAGCGCCAAATGGTGCCTCAGGGCGTCGCTCTCCGATTGATTGAGCCGGCAGCCGGCAGTCAGTATCGCCGCAGTGGGCCGCTTCACACCTGAGTCCGACTCGTCGGACAAGTCCGACCGGTCCGACTCTATCTAACCTTCCAGGTCGCGCTCTTCTTCGAACTCGCGGAGATGGTCCTCGAGCGTGAACTTGTCGGTCAGGTCCTCTTCGCGAAACCGCTCGCGGCCGCGACCGCGGTCGCGCTCGGAGCGCTCCTGCATCTCTTCGATGGGCGGTTCGGCCTCGGGGTGCAGGGCCCGCTCGCTCAAGGCTATCCGGCGATGCTCAAGGTCGACGTGGATGACCCTCAATTCAAGCTCCTCACCGATCTGGTACTTCTCCTTCGCCTTCTTGCCGCCCCGCGCCAACTGGCTCAAAGGAACGAAACCCTCGATGTCGTAGTTGAGGGCAACCACCACGCCCGGCTTGGGCAGGTCGACAATCCGCGACTTGACCACGTCGCCCTCCTTCAGCTCCTTGCTGATGGAGTAGAACGGGTCTTCCAGGGTCTGCTTCAGCCCGAGCGTTATCCGGCGGTTCTCCCGGTCGATGCCGAGGATGATCGTATCGACCCGCTGGCCCTTCTTCAGTTCCTCGCGCGGATGCTTGATGCGCTTGGTCCAGGAGATGTCGGCATTGTGAATCAGGCCCTCGATGCCTTCCTCGATTTCGACGAAGGCTCCGAACTCCTTCAGCGCCCGCACCTTGCCATCAACCCGCTGTCCGACGTGATACTTCTCCTCGACCAGCGACCACGGGTCGGGAAGCGTCTGCTTCAGGCCCAGCGATATCCGCCGGTTCTCCTTGTCGATGTTGAGGACGACGGTTTCGATGTCCTGGTCCATCGCGAGAATCTGCGAAGGATGGTGGATGGACTTGGTCCAGGACATCTCCGAGATGTGAATCAAACCTTCGATGCCCTTCTCCAGTTCCACGAACGCGCCGTACTCGGCCAGCGTGGTAACCCGCCCCCGCACCTTGCCGCCCACCGGGTACTTCTCCTCGACCCGCTCCCACGGGTGGGGCGTGAGCTGCTTCAGGCCGACCGTAATGCGGCCGGTGTTCGGGTCGGCGGAGAGCACCTTGATCTTGAGCTCGTCGCCGACGTTCACGACCTCAGTCGGGTGCACGACCTTGTTCCAGGCCAGATCCGAGATGTGCAGCAGGGCGTCGACGCCGCCGATGTCGACGAAGGCGCCGAAATCGGTAATCGTCTTGACCGTGCCGTCAATCACGTCGCCGACATTGAGCCGGCTGAACAGCTCGCGCCGAATCTCATCCTGGCGCTCCTCGAGCAACAGCCGCCGCGAAACCACGATGTTCTTCTTGTACCAGTTGACCGAGAGGATCTTGACCTCGAGCTGCTTGTTGATAAGGTCGTCAAGGTTCGGCACCGGCCGCAGGTCCACCTGTGAACCGGGCAGGAACGCGTCGAGCCCCAGGATCTCGACCGCGAGCCCGCCCTTCACGCGCTTGATGACCGTGGCAGGCACGCCCTCGGCGCTCTCGGACTTCTGCTTGATGGTCTCCCAGGCAAGCTGGAAGTCGGCCTTCTTCTTAGAGATGACCGGGAACCCATCCCGGTCCTCGAACGACTCGAGGTACACCTTGACCTCGCGCCCCTCGGCTGCCTCGTCGCGGTTACGGAACTCATCGACCGACAGCACCCCTTCGGCCTTCAAACCGATGTCGACCAGAACGGCATTGGTGAGCCGCTTGACCACGCGTCCGGTGACGATGTCACCGAGCCGCAGCCGCGGAAACGATTCGGCGTACATCTCGGCGGTCGTCTTCGGTGCCGGCGGCGCCTCAGGCGCCGGGGTTTCCGGCATGACGGAACTCACTGCTTCAGACTCAGGCAGGCTGGGTGCGCCTTCCTGTTTGCTATCCTCAACTGACATTAAGACGGTCCTCCTTAGCGGGATTTCTGACAATATCAACGATCTCGCGCACCACCCGTGACGGTGTGGACGAACCGGCCACGACGCCAACCCGGCCTGCCTTGGCGATAATCCGGCGCGGCAGCTCGGAAGCCCTTTCCACAAACACGACCCGGCTGCCTGCATTGCGGGCGATCTCGGCCAGCCGTGAACTGTTGGCGCTGTTGCGGCCGCCGACCACGATCACCAGGTCAACCTGCTGTGCGATTCGGGCAGCGGCCTGTTGTCGGGCAGCCACCTCCTCACAGATGGTGTCGAAGATCCGAAGCTCAGTATAGCGAAACCGACTAAGGTTGGCAACAGCTTCCCTTAACCGCTCGCGGGACATAGTGGTCTGGGCCACGACCCCGACTTTGCCGCCGCGCAGTCGCATCCGTGGCGAATAGACCCGTCCCCGACCCTCGCAATGGCCGAGTATGGACTTCACCTCGGGATGGTTGCGCTCGCCGACCACTACCACGGTGTAGCCCTGCTCCTTCAGACGGCGGGCAACGTTCTGGACTTTGCGGACATACGGGCAGGTGGCATCCACCACCGCGATTCCCAGCCTGCGGCACTCAGCGAGAGTCTCGGGTGGACAGCCATGGGCGCGGATAACCAGTGCGCCGTCGCGCACCTGTCGGGCACTGCGGACCGACTTGATGCCAGCCCGTTCCAGCTCCTTGAGCACCAAGGGGTTGTGAACCAACTCGCCCAGAGTCGATATCCGGCCGAACTGCTTCTTGCCCGACTTCGCGAGGCCGATGGCCCGCTCGACCCCGAAACAGAACCCCGTCGGCCTCGCCACCACAACCTTCGGCGCTTTGCCTCTTGGCTTTAGGCCTTTGGCTTCTGACTTCATCCTCTGCCCGCCTCCGGCATTCTGCCTTCTGCATTCTGACTTCTGCCTTCTGACTTCGTCTGCTCCCCTGCCAACGCCCTCACCCTCTTCTCGACTTCCTGCGCCAGGTCTTCGTATCCCTGCCGGTCGGCGCTATAACCCTCCGGATACACCGGGTCGGCGAAGGCGATATGTATACCCATATTCCGTTTCGGCTTCTTCCGGTACCCGCGCCTGACAAAATCCCGGTCGGTCAGGTAGGCGATGATTGACCGCGAGACGCCGCCAAGGTGCACCGGCACGACCGGCACGTGGTTGGTGATTGCCAGCATGCCGATTCCGGGCTTGAACGGGGTAAGGTCGCCGGTCCTGCTCCTCGTCCCTTCCGGGAAAAGCACGATGGTCTGGCGCTTACTCAGCAGCCACGAACATCGCTTCATCGCCGCCGGGTCTCCTCCGCTCCGACGAACCGGCCAGGCGTTGTAGGTATGAATCAACCATGCGAAGAACCGCGAGGCAGCGAACAGCGAATCCTTGGCCAGGAAATGGACCTCTCGGCGCGAGCCCAGGCCAACCAAGAGCGGGTCGAAGTTCGAGACGTGGTTGGTCGCGAGTATCTGCGGCCCGGGAACCAGCTTGTTCCGGCCGGTGACGCGCACCTTCAGCACAAGCTGCCCGAAGGCGTAAACAATGGCGTACCCCGCCATCCACCTTAGTCTCATAGGAAAGAGGATTCTAGGGGTCCAGGATTCAAGGGGTCAAGCAGACTGAAGAAAAGGACGCGGAAGGAAACCAAATCAGACTCGCTTGCTGAGCGAACGGATGAGGGCCTGCAGCATACGCTCCACGTCGCCCACGGAGGCGAACAGGCATTCAGACTCAATAGTGGGGATGTACTCAAGGTCGGTCGCGAGCATCAGTTGCGTCTCGACCTCGCATAGCGACCCATACGCAATTCGCAAGGACCGAATGTACTCTGCTGTCGAGTGCCTGCCGTATCCCTCGGCGATGTTCGAGGGAACCGAGCACGCGGCGCGCCTGACCTGACTGACTAGACCGTAGACTTCGGACTTCGGGAAACTCTTCGTGGCATGATAGACACTCAGACACAGCGCGTAGGCCTTCTTCCAGACGTTCAGTTCCTTATAGCTACTCAGCACTTGGTTCGTCCCCCTTTTCTTCTCTTCTATCCCTCCACTGGAATCCTAGACTCCTTAATCCCTAGACCCCTCTTCTTCGTGTCCTCCACTGGAATCCTAGAATCCTCGACCCCTCGAATCCTCCGGTGTGCGATATCGCACACTATGTCCACCTGCTCCTCAATCGTCAGATGCGTCGTATCAATGAGGACAGCGTCCGGCATGCGCCGCAACGGGCTCACTTGGCGGCCTGAATCAATCCGGTCGCGCTTGAGCAGATTGGCGAGCACGGTCTTGAGGCTGGCGCCAGTTCCGCTCTCGGCCAGTTCAAGCTGCCGACGCCGCGCCCGCTCGGCCGCGTCGCACTCGATGAATATCTTCAGGTCGGCGTCCGGGAAGACCACGCTGCCGATATCCCGCCCCTCACAGACGACCGCTTGACCCGCAGCAACGCGCCGCTGCTCTACAACCAGTCTGCGACGCACCGTGGAAATCGCCGACACCTCGGAAACCAACGCGTTCACCTCCGGAGACCGAATCTCCTGGCTTACGTCCTTGCCGTCAAGGAACGTCCTCATCCCACGCCTGTCCCACGCGACCGTGACACTGGTCCGCTGCAGCAGCGCAAACAGGGGTCTCGGGTTTGCTATGATCGTGCCTGTCCGCAGCGCCTTCAACGTCAAGGCCCGGTACATCGCGCCGGTGTCGAGGTGCCGGAACCCCAGCCGCTCCGCGCACAACCGCGCGGTCGTGCTCTTGCCCGAACCGGCCGGGCCATCAATGGCGAGGATGAATCCGCGAGAGCGCTTCATACAGGGCAATATATCAAAGAACCGGCCTCTTGCAAGCCATCCCGCCCGAATTCGCGTCTGCCTCTGCGAATCCCCGTGCGAGTCGCGCCGGAAACCCGTCCGCAAATGCATCCGCGAATCACCTCGCAAGAGACCCTGCGAGTCAGCCCGGAGAAGGCTCTGCCTCTCGACATCCAAGTCACGCGACAAGTCACAGTGGCAATCGGAGCGAGGATTGAGGTCCGAGACGCGGTGGATTTCGCGCTCGGATTCGCCGCCCAAGACCCGCCGAGATTCGCCATACGACTCACCTCGCGAACCACCTCCTGAACCGTCCCGGGAACGGTTCCCACCGTGGTTCCCGGAAGGTCGGTTTTGATGGCCTTGACCGCGCCTAAGGCAACTCTCTTCGGTTACTTATGTGGTTCGGAGCTCGCCTGGCCGCGCAAACCGCCGCTTTAGGACGGTTCCTCAGGGCTTCGCGCCCAAGAAGCCGCAGATTCGCGCCTCCGAGGCCGACCGCCGAGGCTGCTTGTCTTGAGTCGGCTTTCGCCTACCGCGTCAGTACGACCTTCCGGACAGCTTGGGCTTGAGCTTGCGCCTGAGCTTCCCGGACAAAGTAGACCCCCGGCGACAGCGCCCGCACATCATTCGGGCCCGGCTTCAGGTCCAGCACCTTGCGGCCGGAAATGTCCAGCAGGCTTGCGGCTTGAGGCTTGTGGCTTGCAGTCTGCGCCAGGAACAGCACGCCGCGGACGACCGTGGCCGCGCCCGCTCTCTGCATGTCGGAACCCAACTCCTCGATGCCTGAGGGGGTCGTATCGCGCAGCACAGAAATACTCGAGTTCCCATAGTTTGCGACGTATACCCGTCCGGTTGCCGGAACTGAGACGAGAGCCGTGGGATTCACACCGACACAGATAGTAGTGTCCCACACGTTCGACGCGCCGTCCATCACTGTCACGTTGTCGCTGCCATAGTTCGCGCAGTAGACCTTATTGTACTGCGAGTCGTAGCAAAGAGCACGAGGATCAGCTCCAACACCGGCAGTGGTGATGATATGGTCGCTTTCGCCGTCTATCACCGTCACTTGGCCGAAGTCGCCGTATCCGTACGCGCAGTAGACCTTGTTGTTCTGCAGGTTGTGGCAGATGGCGATGATACAGTACCCGGCTGTGACTGTGGCGAGAACCGAGTCCGTCGCACCGTCAATAACGGCCACACTGTTGTTGCGGGCGCAAGTGTAGATCTTGTTGTTCGTCGGGTTGTAGCAGAGAGGCTTGGCCCAGGGCCCCGCGGGCACGGTCGCGAGTACCTCGTTAGTTGCTCCATCGACCACCGTGATGGAGCTTCCGGGGTCCGAGG
>Ga0163202_1000088_pt1 | contig 15487 bp, 14 predicted proteins | sample PL_2010_300m_FD_113540 | JGI IMG/M metagenome (GOLD analysis project Ga0163202, IMG submission 113540) | Freshwater microbial communities from Powell Lake, British Columbia, Canada to study Microbial Dark Matter (Phase II) - PL_2010_300m | ecosystem: Environmental > Aquatic > Freshwater > Lake ... | reverse complement strand
CTTGTGATACGCGTTGATATCGTCCATCGCGATCTGCATTTCCAACGCGCATGTGAGAGCATGCTTCACGTCGTCCCGCTGCGAATAAGGGGCACCGAACAGCACCATGATCGCGTCGCCCATGAATTTGTTGATGGTGCCCTGGTTTCGCAAGACGATCTCGATCATTCTCGTGAGGTAGCGGTTCAGCAGGTCGAGCACCACACCGGCGGGATAGACTTCCGAGATCGACGTGAACCCCCGTAGGTCCGTCAGCAGGATCGTGACCTCCCGGCTCGAAAAATTCTCGTTGGATGGCGCGTTGCCGGCATCGCGGGTTACGCTAACCAGCACGTCCTGCACTTGCTGGACCGCTTCGCCGCACAACGGCGCCCCTGTTTCACGGGCGAAGATTTCCTGGATCTGCCTCAACACATCTTCATGACTCGAATTTTTCATTTCGGGGCCCGTATGCTTTGCTGCGGGATCTCAAGAACGGCGTGGTTTGCGCACCACCAGCTTGGCGCGCCACGTCCAGCGCCGGATGACCGGCCGCTTCGCGTAATTCTCGTTAAATACCGCCTTCAGCCCATTGAGTCGAATAGAGTGGTTTCTCCCGATATACAGGTTAAGGTATTTTTCTCCGCTTACCGGCTGTTTTCCCGGAGGTGCGTCACGATTTGAACCATGTATCGGTTAGCCTACAGCCCCCACAGAGTAGTTCATTCATATCATAATCATCGAGAAAATAATATCAATTATTACGTAATGAAGTCCTGCATATTCATCAAGGACGACGGTTTGTAGATTTCAGCTTGCTATACGTATCAACCGGATGAACCACATTTTATTTGAGGCAATGCGGCTGCCTTTTCAGCCGTTGATTTTCACAAATCATTATGTTACTGTCATCCTACGCGGATTTATTTGGACAATTGCTGCTTTAATCGTCCTTTTGACGACCAGAGTCAGAGGCCAAATTGTTTATCCAGGCCCGGGTATTGACCGGAGAGATTGAGCTTGCATGGTCGTATATCCTTGATTTTGAAAACAGCGCCAATCCATTCCCTGAAAAAAAAGATGGAGTATGGATGAAACAAAGGTTTCCCATGAAGCCTCCAATGAAGGATCAATAATCTAAGAAAGAATAAGGAGAATCAAGATGCCAACTGTAAAGAAGTACGACCTTTTGGAATTGCCGTGGACCGATATCGCCGATTATATCAAGGCCGGCAACGACACGGTGATGATCCCCGTCGGCAGCATGGAGAAACACGGCCACCACGTCCCCCTGGGAGTTGATTCCTACACGACGATGGGAACTGTGGAGCGGGCCGCCGAGAAGGCCAAGGTGCTCTATACGCCGCTGCTCCCCTTCGGCGTTTCACCCCACCACATGGGCGAGGCCGGCTGGGGAACCGGCACCGTTACCCTGCCCGGCGAGGTTTACCGCCAGGTCCTGTACGCCATCGGCCGCAGCCTGATCTTCTCCGGCTTCAACAAGCTGGTCTATGTCTCACACCACGGCACCAACATGGGCGCGCAGGGGGAGGCGCTCAGGACCCTGCGGGCCGAGACGGGCTGCTTCTGCGCCTACTACAAGACCCCCACGGAGAGGGAGTGCGCCGTCGTCGCCGACCTGATGACCGGACCTCCCGAAGAGACACCGGGCTGGCATGCGGGAGAACTCGAAACCTCGACCTGCATGGCCTATCTGAAGGAAAAGGGGGCGTACGAGGGGTCCGTTTTCATGGAGCGCGCCAAGGCCGATCGCGCCCATGCCCCCAAATGGATGGGACCGGCCTTCAGCAAGACGGACGGCACCAATACCGTGAAGTTCCGAGGCTCCGAAAACATCTTCGTTCCGATGCTCCACCACGAATATTCGGACACGGCCACCATCGGCAACCCTCTGCGCTCCAGCGTGGAGCAGGGGATCGCGGTCTTCGAGCGCATCAGCGATCACCTGGCCGCCTTCCTCGAGGAGGCCAAGAAGTTCGATTTCAAAGTGCCCGACGAGAAGAGGGACTGGCCCGGCCGCTTCTGGAGAGGGTAGAGAAAAGGAGCTGACCATACCATGATCGAGGAAATAGAAATCGCAAGCCAATTGCGGAAAGAACTGGCCGATTTCTCAAGGCGCGCCTTTGACCGGGGCCTTGTCGGCGGGACAGGGGGAAACGTCAGCGTAAGGATTCCCGGCACGGATCGGGTCCTCATCACACCGACCGGCGTCTCCCTGGGCGACGTCGAGGCGGACATCAACCTGATGGTCAGACTGGACGGCACGATTATCGAGTCTCCCCCGGGACAGAAACCCTCGAAGGAGACCTCCTTCCATCTCGCCATCTATCGGCTCCGTCCCGATGCCGGGGCGATTGCCCACCTTCACCCCCCCTACGCGACGGCCTATTCGAACACGGGTCAACCGCTCCCCCTGGTCACGGTCTCGAGCCGCGGCGTCCTCAAGGAGGTTCCCTGCGTCGAATGCGCGACGCCCGGCTCCGCGGAACTCTGCAACTATGTCGAGGGCGGGATCAGCCGGAATCCGGGAATCAGGGCCATGCTGATGAAGGAGCACGGGATCCTGACATTGGGTCCGGATCTAAAAACCGCCTATTACCTTGCCGACCTCGTGGAGGATACGGCGAAGATCGCCTACCTGGCCAGCCACATCAAGGCCGGTAAAGGAGGCCCATCATGAACGCATCCGCGGAAAAACCGTTGTCGATTCCAAAGACCATGAAGGCGTGGGTTCTCGATGATCCGGAACAGCTCAGGCTCACGGAAAAACCCGTTCCGGAACCGGGCCCCGCCGAGGTTCTGGTCCGGATCGACGCCGTGGCGATTTGCAGCACCGATGTGGAAATCATCACCAAGGGCCCGCCCGCCATCATTCAGGGCGGCCCCCCCTTCAACAAGAATTTCACCCCGGGCCACGAATACATGGGTACCGTGGTCAAGCTCGGGGCGGGGGTGGACGAATACGCCGTCGGGGATCGCGTCGCGGTGGAGGTCCACGCCGGCTGCGGCCGCTGCGAGAGATGCCGCATGGGCATGTACACCTCCTGCCTCAACTACGGCCTGAACTATGGCGAAAACAACAAAGGGCACCGGGCCAACGGGTTCACCACGGATGGCGGCTTTGCGGAGTATGCGGTCAACCACATCAATACGCTAATTCACGTCCCCGATGAGATGAGTGACGAGGAGGCCACCCTGATCGTGACCGCAGGCACGGCCATGTACGGCCTTGACGTCCTGGGCGGTCTGATCGCCGGGGAGAGTCTCGTCGTCATCGGCCCGGGCCCAATCGGCCTGATGAGCGTGGCCGTGGGCAAGGCGCTGGGGGCCGAGCCCGTCATCCTCACCGGAACCCGCGACGCCCGGCTGAATCTGGGGCTCAAGTTGGGCGCCGACCATGCGATCAACATCGGCAGGGAAAACCCGGTCGAAGCGGTGAAAAGGATCACCGGCGGCAAGGGGGTGCATTACGTGATGGAGTGCTCCGGCGCGGACAATGCCCTCAACGAAGCCCTGGACATGGTGAATCGCGGCGGCCGGATCTGCCTTGCCGCCTTTCCCGGGGAGGCGGTTCCCGTGAATCTGGCCAAGCTGGTCCGGAACAATATCTACGTTTACGGCATCCGGGGCGAGGGGAATAGCGCCTCCCATCGCGCCGCCGCGCTCATGAACCAGAAAAAATTCGACGTCAAGCTCATGCACACGCACACCTTCCCCCTGGCGGAGGTCCCGACCGCTCTCAAATACGTCCGCGGTCGGATCGAGGACGCGATCAAGGTGGTGGTCAAGGCGCGCTGAAGGGCGTATTGCCCCGGGACAATATTCCAATAGGAGAGAGGAAACGCCATGGAGAATTTCTCGATCTATAAATTCATGAAGGAGAGATCGATACCCCCCATGTAAAAGGATAAGATAGGGGATCAAGCCTATTAGCGCCACGGATTCAAGGAGATTGAGCGAAAACCCCCTTGACACCCCAAAAGGCTTCCGGTATTTTGCGGATAGGCAAAAAAAGCAATTCAAATCAATTCAATATGACAACTCAAACAAAAAAAGAGAGGTGCTCACCATGATGAAAAAAACGCTGACAGTCATCCTGTTCGTGACGGCAATGGTTATCGGAACGAATGCTGCGATTGCAGCCGATTACCCCACCAAACCGATCCAGTTTCTGATTCCCTTCGGCGCGGGGGGATCGGCGGACCTTCTTGGCCGGGCGCTTGCCAACGCCGCCAAAACATACCTCGGCCAGCCGGTGGTCGCCATCAACAAGCCTGGCGCCGGCGGCGGAATCATGTACACCGCACTCCACCAGGCGGCTCCGGACGGCTACACCCTCGGCTGGAACTCGCTTTCCGTTTGCACCACCTCGAACATCGGCAACGTGCCCTTTAAGTCCGATGACTTCGCCTACATCGCCCGGGTCGGCTTCGACAGCATGGTGATCGCCGTAAAAAAGGACGCTCCATGGAAGACCTTTGACGAGTTTAAGGAATACGCCATAAAGAATCCGGGCGTGAAAATCGGAAACGCCGGAACGGGCAGTGGAACCCATCTGGTTGCGGTGATGATCGAAAAGGCCGTGGGAATCAAAGCGATCCACGTTCCCTTGGGCGCCGCGCGGCGCATCGCGAGCCTTCTTGGCGGGGAGGTGCAGGCCATCTGCGTTCCCTTTGCCGAAGTGATCGGCCAGGTCAAAGCCGGTCAGGCCCGGATTCTGGTCGTGACCACGCCCCAGCGGGATCCGTCCTCTCCGGAGGTCCCCACCTTGAAGGAACTCGGGTATAATGTGGCCATGGACCTCTTTCGCGGCGTCAGCGCCCCGAAAGGAACGCCCGCACCGATCATCGAGACCCTCCAGGCCGCCTTTAAAAAGGCCAGCGCGGACCCTGACTTCGTCAATATCTGCAAGAAGAACGGAGTCATCATCTCCTTCCTGGGCCCCAAGGAGTTCGCCGATTATGTGATGGTGCAGGATAAAATGGTGGCCGAGGCCATGAAGGCCGGCGGCCTCAAATAGAAACAGGATAACCATTCGGCCGGGGGGGCATTCTCGCCCCCCTCCTCCCCGAGAAGGTTTCCGCCATGAAAAGGGTCAATATCCTCATCGCCGTCGTTCTGCTGATTTTCGCAGGGTATTACGCCTGGCTCACCACCGCTCTGCCGACCAGGAACTTGCCCAACACGATGGGAATCGACTTTTTCCCCTGGGTCCTGTGCACCTTGATGACGGGGCTTTCCCTTCTGCTTCTTTTAAAAAGTCTGTTTTTCGGCACATCCGAAAAGTGCGCGTACCGTTTCGAATGGATCGAAATCAAGGAGATCCTTCTCTTCCTTATTCTCACCGACGCCTATATCCAAACGATGGATTTCATCGGATTTCTGATCGCGACGCCGGTGTACCTCGCCATCCTGATGATCGGTTCGGGATCGCGGCGGTGGAAGGAGATCGCCCTGATTTCGGTATTGACGTCCATCGGGATCTACCTTTTCTTCGATAAAATATTTCAGGTCATTCTCCCCAGCGGCAAGCTGCTTTAAAATAGGAACCGGTTTCGTGAATGATCCGCTTTTCACCGCCTTGTTCGAAGTCCTCCGTTACGAAAACGTGCTTGCGTCGTTCATCGGCGTCATCTTCGGTCTTTTCATAGGCATGATGCCGGGGCTGACCATATCCCTCGGAATGGTGCTCCTGTTGCCGCTGACTTATAAGCTTTCGGCGATTTCCTCGGTCTGCCTCCTTTTGGGACTCTATGCGTCGGGCATGACCGGCGGGTCCTTTTCCGCCATCCTGATCAATATTCCCGGAACGCCTTCGGCTTCCGCCACCGCCCTCGACGGCCATGCCATGGCCCAGAAGGGCCGGGCGGGCGAAGCCCTGGGAATTGCCGTGACCAGTTCCTTCTTCGGCGGTATTTTCGGCCTGGCCTGCCTCTGGCTGGCTGCGCCCATCATCGCCCGGGTCGCCCTGAATTTCGGAGCCGTCGAGCTTTTTGCCATCGTGCTGCTCGGGCTCACTCTGATCTGCAGCTTCGGCCAGGAGTCCAACATCAAGGGGCTGCTCTCGGGCATCCTGGGGCTGATCATCATGACCGTCGGACTGGACCCCATGATGGGAACCCCCCGCTTCACCTTCAACTCGGTGGAACTTCAGGCTGGAATCTCCTTCCTTCCGGCCATGATCGGTCTTTTCGCCGTTCCTCAGATCATCCGCGGGCTTTCCGGAAAGAGTACGGTGATTCCAAAATATGACGAGAAGGTCTCCGGCGTCCTTCCCAAGCTCCGGAACCTCGTCAAACTGGTCAAATCCATGCTTATCGGTTCCCTGGTCGGTACCGGTGTGGGAGCCATTCCGGGCACGGGCGGCCCCATCGCCGTCTTTCTTGCCTACGACTATGCCCGGAAGTCATCGAAGTCCGGACACAACTTTGGAAAGGGAGAACCAGAAGGGATCGCCGCACCCGAGGCCGCCAACAACGCCGTCGCCGGCGGAGCCCTGATCCCGATGCTGACCTTGGGGATCCCCGGAGACCCCATCACGGCAATCCTGCTCGGCGCCCTGCTCATCCACGGCCTGATTCCCGGCCCCCTGCTCTTTTCGCAGAACGCCCATTTCGTCTATGCCGTGTTCTGGGCTTACCTCGTGGCAAACATCATGAACCTTGCCGTCAGCTTCTCCACGATCAAACTCTGGGTCCGCGTGCTCAAGGTTCCCGAACGGATCCTGATTCCCATCATTGTGGTGGTCTGCATCGTCGGCACCTACGGCCTTCGCAACACCTTTTTCGACACGGCCATCATGCTCGCCTTCGGGATTCTGGCCTATCTCATGAACAAATACGGCTTCCCGGTCGTGCCCATGCTTTTGGCCATCATCCTCGGACCGAGTCTGGAATCAAACCTCAGGATGTCCCTCGTCCTCTCCGAGGGAGACTGGACCGTCTTCTTCCGGCACCCCATCAGCCTCGGCTTCATCCTGCTTTCGCTTGTCTCCTTTTTCGGACCGCTGATTCTTCCGGCAATCCGGTCAAGGCTCCGAAAAACATGCGAGGAGAACACCCCGTAGCCGACCCGGCGGGTCTGCCAGGAGGTGATTTTGAGATCGAAGGCGTCGCCGGCAAGAATCAGCACCTCCGGGTTGATGCCGACCAAATGAACCCCCGGCGGGGGCCGGTCGGGATCCTGAAACGACGCGATCGGCACCGAAAGGGCGGTGTGGGCGCCAACACGCCTCACCGATAGAATTCATCGAGATCCACGGGAAGTTTCACGACCTGGTTGCGGGCCGCGGAGAGGTCCATCGCCATGGTGAGTAGAAGATTGCGGTGCCCGTCGGCGGCCGTCGCGTGAGGGGTCTTGAGCCCCACGTGAAGCCGGGCGAACCATGCATTGGTCTCCTCCCGAATCGGCCCCCATATCTGTTCGGCATGGATGTCCCCCGGCGGATAACTGGTCAGAAAATCCACGTGGCGATCAAACTCCGGTTCGAACCCGTCCGGCTTGTATCCGGCCCCCTGGGGGATCTCCGAGGCCAGAACCAGATCGCGGTGGGTATCCTCTATGTCGATCACCCCCTTGGTCCCCACGATGCCGATCTCCAATCCGTAAGCAGATGGGGCTATAAGGAAAGTGTCAGCCGTCCTGCAAGAGACGGCGCTTCTTCCATACCTGTTTGGCCAGCGGCGTCAGCATGAGAAATGCCGCGGCCGACAGCAGGACCGCCGAAATGGGCCGGTCCAGGAACGTCATGAAATTCCCTCCTGAGGCAATCAGGGATTGCTGGAGCGTCCTCTCCAGCATGGGTCCCAGGATCATGGCCAGGATGAAGGGGGCGGGCGGAAAGGCAAACTTGCGCAGCAGGTATCCCATGACTCCGAAAAAAACCATCATGCCCACGTCCCAGGAGGAGTTGTTCACACTGTAGGCCCCGATGACGCAGACGACGACCACCACCACCGCCAGATACCGGTAGGGGACCTTCAGCAGGCGCACCCAGAAGTTGATCAGGGGAAGGTTGAGCCCCAGGAGCAGGGCATTGCCGAGGTACATGGAGGCGATCACGCCCCAGAACAGGTCCGGATGTTCCTGGAGCAGGAGCGGGCCGGGCCGGATGCCGTGGATCATCAGGGCGACGAAGATCATGGCAATCGACGCATTCCCGGGGATCCCCAAAGTCAACAGGGGGATGAACGAGGAGGTGGAGGCCGCATTGTTGGCCGCCTCGGGCGCGGCGACCCCCTCAATCGCCCCCTGGCCGAACCGCTCGGGATGCTTGGAGAGGCGCTTCTCCACGGCGTAGGCCGCAAACGAGCTGATGATGGCCCCGCCGCCCGGGAGGACGCCGATAAAAAAACCCAAGAAGGATCCCCGCAGGACCGAGGCCCAGCACTGACGCCAGTCCTGGCGGTTAGGGAGCAGCCCCTTGAGCGCCGTCTTGAAGATCTCCCTGTTTTCCGTCTCCTCCAGGTTGCAGAGGATCTCGGCCAGGCCGAAGAGGCCCATGACCATCACCACGAAGTCGACCCCGTCCATCAGCTGGCTGATGCCGAAGGTGAACCGAGGGGTTCCGTCCACCGGATCGAGGCCGACGGTCCCCAGCAGAAGACCCAGTGCGCCCATCATCAGACCCTTCAGGACCGATTCTTCGGAAAGATAAATCGCCATCATCAGACCGAGGAAGACCAGGCAGAAGTACTCGGGGGGTCCGAACTTCAGGGCGAAGGAGGCCAGGGTGGGGGCCATGAGCGATACGCCCAGGACAGAGAGCGTGCCCGCGATGAAAGAGCCGATGGCCGAGATGCCCAATGCCGCTCCTGCCCGTCCCTTCCTGGCCATCTTGTACCCGTCCAGGCAGGTGATCACCGAGGCCGCCTCCCCGGGAATGTTCAGCAGGATCGAAGTCGTGGAGCCGCCGTACATGGCGCCGTAGAAGATCCCCGCCATCATGATCACCGCGGAAACCGGCTCCATCTTGAAGGTCACCGGCAGAAGAAGGGCAATGGTGGCGGGAGGGCCGAGGCCCGGCAGGACGCCGATGGCCGTGCCCAGAATAGCCCCAATCGCGCAGTAGAAGAGGTTCGAGGCTGACAGGGCCACGGCAAACCCGCCGGCAAGGTTTTCGAAAAAGCCCATCGCTTCCCCTTACAGGAACGCTGCCAGTATTCCGGGCGGCAGGGTCACCCCCAAGAGACGATCGAAGACCAGATAGCTGACGACCGCCAGGCTCAGGCTCACCAGCACGAGCACACGCAGCCTCGTTTCCATGACTTTCAGCACGACGGCGGACAGGAATGCCGTGGTGATGACATACCCCAGCCACTCCAACGTCGCCACGTAGAGAACCAGCGCCAGGAGGATGACGGCGGGCCCTTTCATCCTGCCGAAGGCATGGCTGTCGCCGGCCCGCCCGCCCCAGGCCCGGAAGAGGAACAGGGAAGAAAGGGCGATCAGGATGACCCCGTCGACAAACGGGAAGAAGCCCGGATGAGGCTCCGTGGGAACCCCGATCTGAAGCTTCACGGCGCCGGCCGTGAAACCGATCCCGATGGCCAGAAAGCAAAGCCCCACCACGATTTCTCCAGGTTTCCGCATGTTCGCCTCTCCGTGAATATCCCAAACCGCTTTATTTCTTCAAGGCCTTGCCGAGCGCTTTCTGGTTCTCGAACTCTTCCCGCCAGAACTTGTCGAATTCGTCGGGCCCCATGTACTGGATCTCGTCCCCCAACTTACCGATCATGCTGACGACCGACTTGTCTTCGGTCATCTTCTTAAAGGCCTGGGCCAATTTTTCGATCACGGGGCGGGGGGTGCCTTTGGGGGCCAGAACGGACCGCCACATGAGGTTGGTCACGTTCACCCCTTCTTCCTTGGCGGTGGGAAGGTCGGGCAATTCTTTCTCGCGCTTATCGTCGAGAATGGCCAAGGCGCGGAGTTTTCCCGATTTGATGTGGGGAAGCAGGGCAGTTATCAGCCCTCCCGTCATATCCGCGTGCCCGCCCAGGACGGCCAGAAGCGCCGGGCCGCCGCCGTCATAGGGAACATTCTTGGTAATGATGCCGGTCTGCTTGACGATCATCTTCCAGGGCAGGTCGGCCTGCCCCCAGGGCCCGGTATTGGCATAGATCAGCTTGTCGGGATTGGCCTTGGCGTATTGCAGCATCTCCTTGAAGGTCTTGAACGGCATTTCGGAGCGGGCGACGATGATGGTCGGGCTGTAGTTGATCCTGCAAACGGCCATAAGATCATCCGGCCCCTTGGAGCGGCCCTCGACGGCGGGCAGAGTGGAGCTCCAGCCCATCCCCCCGAACAGCAGGGTGTAACCGTCGGGAGAGGCTTTGGCGACCAATTCGGAGCCGATCGCCCCGCCCCCCCCGGGCTTGAGCTGAACGATGATCGGCTGGCCCAGATAGTTGATCGCCACACTGGTCACGGCCCGGGCCGTCAAGTCGTGGGAACCGCCCGCCCCCACCGGAATGATGAGGGTCACCGGCCTGGTCGGGAATTCTTCCGCAATGGCGGTCGGCGCCATTCCCACAACAGAGCATACACACATCAACAGACTGACCCACATCATGGTCAAACCAAAGCGCTTGTTCATTTTCTCTCCTCCTTTGCTGAAGTGATCAATGAAAAATGACGGCTACGCCCCAGAGCGTTGGCTTTACCAACTTATTACGAGAGCATCAAAAATGGATGGAATCGATTTTCCTGTTGTCGGGGCCGGCTTTTTTGTCTCATCACCAATATCCGTTGGGGTGGGCCGAGTATATGCAGAGCCATTTTGCGTGTCAAGACAATTTATGACGACCCCTTGCCAAAGGGATTCACCCTGGGCAAGGGTTATATTCCACAGCGGTCATTCAACGAAGGCTCTGGGTCGTTTGCACCCTTTTTCCGTGCGGCCGATAGTGATCTCCGGTAGAAAATCAGCCCTCCTTTTCGGCCCTCCTTTTCAGTTGACACGAGGAAACCATCCTCATATACTCAGCCCCGAAAAAAGGTCTAAAATCCAAACAATGGGAGAACGCGCCATGGGGGAAAAGTATGTGGTGCCATTGAAGGAGGCCGTCACGGGGGTGTTACACGGCCGGGCGGGAACGTTTCGAATCCTGATTGACAAAGAGATCAGCGGGGCCAAGCATTTTTCCCTGCTCGTCAATACAATGAACGCCGGGGTCACGGGCGACGAGCACAAACACGATGTGGAACATTGCTGGTACATTCTCTCCGGCCGGGGGACCATGGTTATGGGAGGGAAGTCCTTTCCCATCGAACCCGATATGGCGGTTTTCGCTCCCGCTCATATGTTGCATAAGATCCTGGTCGGGCCCGACCAGGATCTCACCTATGTCGTCATCTATGCGCCCCCGGGCCCTGAACAGCAGCTCAAACAGCTTGGTGAGCATGCCTTCGACTCTCCTAAATAGGACCTGTCGAATCCCTTTCGCTCTTTATTCTGTACCATGGCCGTGCGAAACGAGGGCCTTTCATGAAATTTTCCATTCTGACTGAACCCTTTCGGTTCGAGATGAAGGAAATCCCCGTTCCCGAACTCAAGGACAACGAGATTCTGATCACGACAAGCAAGGTCGGAATCTGCGGATCCGAAATTACCGCCTACCGGGGAGTTCACAAATATCGGATCCCCCCCGTCATTCTCGGCCATGAAATGGCGGGCGCCGTCTCCGCGATCGGCAGAACCGTCCGGCGATTCAAGGAGGGGGATCGTGTCGTTGTAAAGCCCCACACTTTTTGCGGGAGGTGTCCCAACTGTCTGAGGGGTGAACAGAACCTCTGTCGGGAGAAGAAGGTCCTCGGCAGCCGGGAGTGGCCTGGGGCGTTTGGCGCGTTCATCGTCAGCCCCGAATATCTGGTCCATGCCTTACCCGACGCCGTCGGCGACGAAGAGGCGGCCTTGCTGGATCCCCTTTGCGTCGGCCTTCACGCCGTCCGGCAGGCGCGGGTTCAGGCAGGCGATCGCGTCGCCATTCTCGGGGCGGGGAGCATCGGCCTCTCCACGCTTCTTATCGCCCGGACGGCCGGCGCAGAGGCCTACATCACGGACGTCAAGAGGACCAACCTGGACATCGCCAAGACGCTCGGAGCAACGGACGCCTTCAATATGGCCCGGGAAGGAGAGGGTTCCCGACTGGACCAATGGGCATCCGATCTGCCGCCGGACGCCGTTTTCATCACCGCAGGGGTAGAAAGCGAGGTCCCCCGTGCATTGAAGATGGTCAGAAGGGGAGGTCGGGTCGTCGTCATCGCCCATTTTCACCATCCCGACATTGCGGTGGATATGTTCACGCTGCTCACACAGGAAAAGAGGCTGCAAGGATCGATTACCTATACCGGCTTGGATTTGGATCGGGGGATTCGCCTGCTGGCGCAGAAGGCGGTCGATGTCCGCCCGTTGATTTCCGAACGGAAGAACCTGGTGGAGATTCAAAGCTGCTTTGAGCGGTTATCGGCGGGGGAAGAAGGATTGATCAAGATTCTACTCACGCCCTGACGAGGCGGCGGTTATCGAAAGTGCGGCCGATGAAGGACGCGCATGGATGGAGGAGCGGACGGAAGTGATCAACGGAATGAACCAACAAATAAGGAGGAGATGATCATGAAGCGTAGACTGAAAATAGCGGCAATTGCCCTCGTGATTGTTTTGGGCATCACCCCTTTTCTTTTCGCAGCGGGTGACTATCCCGCCAAGCCCATCACCTTGGTCAACCCGATGGCCCCGGGCGGAACCCTTGACGTTCAGGCAAGGGCGTTTGCGGCGGTGGCCGAAAAATATCTCGGACAGCCGGTGATGGTCGTCAACAAACCAGGCGCTACCGGAATGGTGGGAGGAACGGCGGTGGCTCAGGCTTCCCCGGACGGCTATACCCTTCTGGTGGGCTCCGTCAACATCACCAATGCCGTCGAATGGGAGATCGCCAACGGCCGCAAACCCCCCTTCACCAGACACGATTTCACGGCCATCGGCTCTTTCACCATGAGCCCGACTTTGCTCATCGTGCCCGCCGATTCACCGTATAAGACCCTGGCCGACTTCGTCAGCGACGCGAAGACCAAACCGGGACAGATGGCCTTCTGCTCCGGCGGCCTCTATGGGATGAGCCACCTGCCGATCGAGATCTTTTCAAAAGAGGCCGGCCTGAAGTTTCGTCATGTTCCGTTTAAGGGGGGAGGGCCATGTCTTGCTTCCATTGTAGGCAAACACGTCGATTTCGCAACCCAATATCCGCCCACCACCCTTCCCCTCGTCAAGGGGAATAAGTTAAGGGTCCTGGCGGTGGTGGGCGGCAAGAGACTGAAATCCGTTCCCGAAATCCCCACGGTCAAAGAGCTCGGAATCGATGCGGAATATTATGGATGGGTCGGGATCATGGCGCCAAAGAACACCCCTTCCCCCATTGTAGAAAAACTCAGGGAAGTGACAAAGAAAGTGGCTCACGACAAGGCATTCATCGACATGATCGAAAAACCGGGCGATGAAGTCTCCTACATGGATGGTGATGAATTGGCCAAGTGGATGGATAAGGAGTCAAAGATCATTGCAACCATCGAAGCGGATCTGGTGAAGGAGGCCCAGAAGAAGTAGGTCTCCACTCGCTTGCGGCCGTTGCACCTGCAACTGAATGGGAACTCTGACACCTACCCTACCCCGGATGGGCAGGGTAGGTGTTTTGACCCATGCATCCTTTATGAACTTTATTTCGCTCGAAGCACGGCACTGTGCGATTTTTCCGATCATTCCTCTATCGCAACGCCCTTCTATTTCTTGCCCTTCCCCTCTTCGAGAAGCGTCTTATAGATTTGAGCCACGACATCCGATTCCGCTTTGATGAATTTCTCCACCTCCTCGCTGGTCATATAGCGCGCCTCCGCCCCCTGGCTCTCCAATATCTTCTTGAAGGCTTCGTCCTGGCCCACCCTCTTCACCATTTCCTTGATCTTTTCCACGAGCGGTGCGGGCGTTTTTCTGGGAACGGAGATGCCCAGCCATTGGATCCACTCCGCATCGATCCCCTCTTCCTTTATGGTCGGTATGTCCGGAATGGACTTCAATCTTTCGTCGCCCTGGACGGCAAGAATCCTCACCTTTTTACCCTGCGCCAGGGGAATCGACGTGCCCGGCCACTGGGTGGAGAAATGGACGTGCTCCCCCACCACTGCGGCAAGACAGGGGCCGCCGCCCTTATAGGGCACATGGCGGGCCTTCGTCCCGGTCGCCTGCAGCAAGACCTCCGCGGGAAGATGGGTGCCTCCGTAGAGCCCTCCGGAGCAGAAGGCGTAATAGTTCGGCTTGGCCTTCAAATCCTTGACCATGTCGGCCATGTTTTTCCAAGGGCTGTTATACGGGACGATGACCAACGGCACATTGACGGTCAGCCCTCCGATGGGGAGAAGATCGCTCCGGGTCAGCGGCGGCTTCCGGCCGTTGGCGATCTCCCATGCCAGGGCGTTCGTCGTTGTGGTCGAATCTATGCCCAGCGTGTATCCGTCAGGGGCCGATTGAGCCACGGCCGTCATGCCCAACATCGTGGAGGCGCCCGCTTTGTTGATCACGATGACGGGCTGCCCCACCATCTTCTCCGCAACCGAAGCGAAGGCTCGCGCGACGACGTCATGACCCCCTCCGGGGGGATTCGGATTGATGATGGTGATGGTCTTGTTTGGATACTCCGCGTCCGCGGCCAAGGACGGACCGGCCATGGTCAGGATCGAGACCAGAGAGAGTAATACGATGCCCATTCTGTTTTTCATGACTCCACCTCCGTGTTTTATTATTTGAGCTGCCTCGCCGATCACTCGTTCTCGCCGCCGAAAAACGCGATCTTCAAGATCACTGAAATCGTTCGCCATCCCCTATCGCAACGGCAATCGCACCGACTCTTTTGTTCTGGCGGCCTGTTCGATCGCAAGGGTGACCTCCAATGTTTTGAGCGCCTCTTCCGGCCGGGGGAGAATGCAGGGACGGCCCGTCGAGAGGTAATCGAGCCAACTCCGGGTTTCATCCGCCTGAGGCCCCCAGAAATCACCCAGCGCAAAGTCCCCGGACGAAGAGGTGCCCAAGAAGACCATGTTTACATCGTGGCCCGGAACATAGCCGTGGGATACCCCCCGGTTCGTGTAGAGGATATGCTCCTTGTGGTCCTCATCCAGCAAGATGACGCCTTCCGTGCCGAGGATCTCCATGCGGGGGCTTTGCCCGAGGGTCGGATACTTCTCCGGAAGCGCGTAGTCCACGCCAAGACTCACCACCGCTCCATCGGAAAAGGTGAGGATGGCCCACGTCACATCGTCCGCGCCGTATCCGGCGGCCTTGAACACCCCCTTCTGACCGCGGGCCACCACCTCCGCCGGAGTATGGCCTTCAAAGAACCAGCAGATGAGATCGACGTAGTACGTCAGGACGTCCAGCACCGGCGTGGCGTGAAAGGACCGTTTGAGGATCTGGAAGGCCTGCGCCCGCGAGTTGTAG
>Ga0163202_1000083_pt1 | contig 15765 bp, 15 predicted proteins | sample PL_2010_300m_FD_113540 | JGI IMG/M metagenome (GOLD analysis project Ga0163202, IMG submission 113540) | Freshwater microbial communities from Powell Lake, British Columbia, Canada to study Microbial Dark Matter (Phase II) - PL_2010_300m | ecosystem: Environmental > Aquatic > Freshwater > Lake ... | reverse complement strand
CCTTCCGCCGCGACGAACTCCTCCATTTTTTCCAGACCCGCTACCGGGGAAGACATCTCGTTGTCGCCGCGGCCGGACATCTCAAGCACGATCGCTTCGTAGAGCTCGTCCGGCGGTCGTTCGGATCGCTCGCGGATTCATCCTTTTGCGAACGGACCGATGCCCCCGCGGCCAGACCGGGGAAAGAGGTCCTCCGGAAGGAACTGGAACAGGTCCACCTCATCGTCGGCGCCCCGGCGCCCTCGGCGGTCAGTTCGGAGCGTCATGCGGCGTTTCTCCTGAACTCTGTCCTGGGGGGGAGTATGAGTTCGCGGCTGTTTCAGGAGATCCGGGAAAAGAGGGGTCTCGCCTACGAGGTCTACTCTTATCTCACCTCTTACCGGGATGCCGGTTTTTTAGGAATCTACGCGGGGATCGGCAGAGATCGGGTTCGGGAGGTGTTGGGCCTGGTCCGGGAGTGCCTGGAGAGGTGCTGCGCCGAGCGACTGACCGAGAAGGAGCTGAGATCGGCCAAGGAATTGATCAAGGGCAATTTTCTCCTTGGCATGGAAAGCACGGACAACCGGATGACGGCCTTGACCAGGAACGAGTTCTATTTCGGACGGCAGGTGACCCCGGAAGAGGTGATCGAGCGGATCGAGGCGGTCGGCCGTGAAGAGATACGCCTCCTGGCCGGTAAGATGTTTCGGCCGGAGGCGCTGACGATTGCGGCGCTCGGTCCGCTGTCCGAGGGGGATCTGATCTTTTGAGAGACGGGAGCTGATCTTCCATCTGTGCAAATGTCTGAGTAAAAAGAGGGGATGATGATCGAGGAGATTGAGGTGTCCATCCGGAGAATCCCGGGAACGGAGGATCTGCCGCTGCCCCGCTATATGACCGGTCAGTCGGCGGGGCTGGACCTCTTGGCGGCCGTCGGCGAAGAGGTGAGGATTCTTCCCGGGGCAAGGGCGTTGATACCGACGGGTATCGCGGTCGCCCTTCCGGAAGGTTACGAGGCCGAAATCAGGCCCCGGAGCGGACTGGCCGTCCGCTATGGCGTGACGCTCGTCAACGCCCCCGGCACGATCGATGCCGATTACCGGGGAGAGGTGGGGATCATTCTGATCAATCACGGTCAGGAACCCTTCGTCGTCAGGAGAGGCGACCGCGTCGCCCAGATGGTGGTGCACCGGGTCTGCCGCGTCGTCTGGGCCGTATGCGAAACGCTCTCGCCGACCAAGAGGGACAAAGGCGGGTTTGGCCACACGCGATGAACCTCTCCATCCGGCCTATCGATTGACTTCAAAACACTGAACAGTTCGAATATATTGACTAAATTTCTTGGCGGGTGATTTTCCCTTAAACAAATCGCAGCGGTTTTCCCCGACGTTTCGCCTCAAGATTTCAGACATCATAAAAAATCTTCACAAAAATTCGCCTGTTGTCAAAATTTCGCCTTGCACTACTCGTTTTTATTGTATATAGAATTCTGCAACGTCCTTCTGACGTCTTCATTGCGCTTAGGGGTATCAGAGAGATGAAGATAGGCAGGTATCTCGTCGTCCTGGTTTTAATCATGGGGGCCTTGATCGCATTCGGGGACAGAGGTCTCATCGACAATTACCGGATGAAGCTCAAATTGATGTCCCTCAAGAAGACCAATCATGAGATTACCCTCGAAAACATCGCTCTGAAGAAAAACATCACGCTTCTCAGGGATAATTTGTCCTATATTGAGAGGGTGGCCAGGAGCGAACTCGGCATGGTTAAAAAGGGGGAGTTGGTTTACCGGAAGGCGCAATAGGGATCCGGCACCTGCTGCGGCAGTCGGGGTCGAGACCCTAATCCAGAGAGGGTGACCGCATGTTCGACATCAGGGACTTGTTTTCGGGAGGAAAGCAGCTTGCCGGGCTTGACATCGGATCGAGCTTCATCAAGCTGGCTGAGATACAGGATACCCCCAAAGGCCGCATCCTCAGCCGCTTTTCCCTGATGCCCCTGGCCCGGGGAGTGATCGTCGACGGTGCCGTGGCCGAGCCGGAAGTCCTGACCGCAACCATCAAGGAACTCCACAAAAAATCGGGCTGCAAGCGAAAGAATATCGTCACCTCCATATCCGGGACCGCCGTGATCGCGAAGAAAGTCACCTTTACCCAGATGGATGAGGAGGAATTGCGGGACCTTATCCGGGATGAGGGGGAAAAGTATCTCCCCTTCGACAACATGGAAACGGCCTACTACGATTTTCAGATCCTGGGGGAAAACCCTTTCAGTCCCAGTCAGATGGACGTCCTGCTCGTGGCGGCCAAGAAGGATATGATCGACAGCTACACGGAGGTCATCCACGAGGCGGGCCTCATTCCGGTGATCATGGATTGCGATTCCTTCGCCCTCGAAACCATGTACGAGGAGAATTACGACTTCGAGGAAAACGACGTGGCCGTCCTGATCAACATCGGGGCGAGCATGACCAACCTCAATGTGGTGAAGGGCGGGATGTCGATCTTCACCAGGGATTTCACCATCGGCGGCAATTCCGTCACCGAGGCGATTGCGGAGAAGTTGGGAATACCCTTTGAGGAGGCGGAAAAGGCAAAGATAGAGGGCGCCGGGAACGACGACCAGGCGCGGAAAAGCTTTCGGGAAGGGCTGATCGCCGATGCCGATCCGCTGTGTTCCGAGATCGAGCGTTCGGTGGACTATTTCCGTACGACCTTCGGCGGGGAGAATATCAAGAAGATCCTCCTTTCCGGCGGCGGATCGCTGATCCCGGGTATTGCGGAGGATCTGTCCCACCGTCTGAGCATCGAGGCGGAAATCGTCAACCCGTTCAAGAAAATCCAACTTGCAAAAAACGTCATGGATCAGAAGACGGCGGACAGAATCGGCCCCATGGCCACCGTCAGTGTGGGCCTGGCACTGCGGAAGACAGGTGACAAATGATAAGAATCAATCTTCTTCCCTATCGGGAAAAGGAAAAGAAGGAGAGCCTCCAGCGCCAGATCGTCATCATCTCCGGTTCCCTGTTGCTCTTTCTTTTGATTCTCATTTCCGGGCATCTCTATCTCGGTATGACCATCAGAGGCCTGGAGAAACAGATCAAGGAGGCGGAGGCCAAGCTGGTCGTTTTGGACAAGAAGGTGGGCGATATCGAGGGTTTCAAGAAGGACAAGAAAGAACTGGAACAGAAGCTGGGGGTGATCAACACGCTGGAGGTCAACCGGTTCTTTCCCGTCCGCATGTTGGATGAGTTGAACATGGTCGTTCCCTCGAAGGACCTCTGGCTGGACAGGGTCGCCGAAACGGGAAAGGATTTGCGCATCGAGGGGGTGGCCAGGAACAACGGCATCCTGGCCCGGTTCATGAAAGACCTGGAAAGGGCCGGCTTTGTTCACTCCGTCGATCTCGTCGTCTCCAAGGAGAAGGAGATTGCCGGCGTGAAGCTGCAGCAGTTCATTTTGACGTGTGTCATGAAATAGGGGTTATGAGCCATGGCCTTGACATTGGATGACCTCAAGAAGCTCTCTCCGAAGCAAAAGGCGCTGATCCTCTTTTTTGTCTACATCGTTCTGGGTTATCTCTATTACCTGCTTTTCCTGCAGGACGCGCTTGCCAAGGGGACGGCCCTCAGCGCCAAACTGGCCACCCTCCAGCAGCAGGTCATAGAAAAGGAACGGGTGGTGGCGCAGATCGACAAGTATATCCGGGAGATCAATGAGCTGAAAGAGGCCTTCAAGGTGGCGCTGCTGAAACTTCCCAACGCAAGAGAGATCACGGGTCTTCTGGCCTCTGTCGTCCAGTCCGGGCAGAGAGTCGGTGTGAATTTTCTCCTGTTCGAACCCATTCCCCCTCCTCCCCCGAAGCCGCCGGCGCCCGCCTCGGCCGCCGCCAAAGGGCGACCGGCGAAGCCGGCAGAGCCGGAAAAATTTTATGACGAGATCGCCGTCCGGGTGCAATTGGCGGGCGGTTTCCATCACACGGTTTCCTTTTTCGAACAGGTGGCCCGGATACCGCGGATCATCAACATCGAGGATATCACCATGGGCGACGCGCAGGAGGTGAAGGGGCGGGGGCGTATCATCAAGACCGCCTGCATCGTCAAAACGTATATGTTTGTGGAACGAAAACAATGAGAAGAGATTCCATAACGTGTATTTTAGGCGGCATCCTGGTATTCCTGCTCACCGGCGGAAGCGGCGCCGTCGCCGCCTGGGCGGCGGACGCAAAAGCGGTTCCTTCGACTGCGCCGGCGACAAAAGCGGCGCCCGCTTCTGCTCTGGCGGCCTACGTCTATAACCCCGCCGGGAAACCGGATCCGTTCAAGCCCTTCATCGAGCTTAATCCGGCTCCCCAGAAAAAGAAAGAGGAACAGAGCAACAAAGAGACATTGAAAGGACGCCCCATCTCGCCGCTGCAGCGGGATGAGCTCCTGAATTTCCGCCTCGTCGGCATCGCCCGTGATCTGGAAGACGGAAAGGCGACGGCGATCGTGCAGGATGCGGCCGGGGGAAAATACTATCCGCTTTTTGTGGGGACCTATATCGGCCTGAATGAGGGGCGGGTCGCTTCGATCCTGTATGATCGCGTCGTCGTCGAGGAACCGACCGGCGCCCCGGCCAAAAAGGGGGAAAAGGCGCCGCTGAGGCGCATCAACGTAATGCTTCACAAGAATGAATAAGAGGGAAAAACATGAAACGGGCAATACGATGGCTATGGCTTGTTTTGTTGGCGGCGATCCTGACGGCGGTCCTCCCCCCGGTGTGGGGCGCATCACCCGCGGCGCCCGATGCGGCCGTGCAGACAGCCGGTGCAGGATACCTGGAAAACGTCACCTTTGAGAAACTGCCGGGGAAGGAGAGGGTGACCCTCACGGTGTCGAAGCAGTCCGGCGTGACGGTCGAGAATCCGCCGGGAAGCGCTGTCCTGGTCCGACTGGAGAACCTATTCGTCCCCGAGGGGCTTCGCCGTCCCCTCAGCGATGCCTCCCTGGCCAATATCGTTCGGGTGACGCCCGTCCAGAAAACCGGCGAAGGCCGAGCTTGGGTGATCGCGACGATCGATCTGAAGCAGAAGGTGCCCTACAGCGTCCGTCAGGAGGGGATGAACGTCCTGATCGATTTCAATGTGACCTCCGTGGCGGCGGCAGAACCCATGCGGGAAAAGCCGCTGCCGGGGGCGCAGGCCGCCGAAAAGTCGGCGATGACCGGTCAGACGGCTGAAGGCGTTGCGGAAGAGGCCGGAAAGGACAAGAATGGCGGCCCCCGGATCTTCCTCGATGTCCAGGACGCCGATATCAAAGCGGTCTTCCGCCTGTTGGCCGAGCAGGGCAATGTAAGCATCGTCTCCGGCGACGACGTCAAGGGGACAGTGACCCTCAATCTGAAGGATGTCTCCTGGAATCAGGCCCTCGACACCATTCTAACGATCACCGGATTGGGAAAACGACAGGCCGGCAATGTGATCACCGTGATGAGCCTGGAAAAGATGAAAAAAGAGGAGGTCAAGCCGCCGCCGGAACCTTTGATCACCAGGGTGGTGAATATCGATTACAACGATGCGAAGAAACTTGCGGAGAACATTACCGGCTTCCTGCCCAAGGACAAGGACGGCAAACCCATCGGTTCGGTGAAAGTGGACGAACACAGCAATGCCCTGATCCTCCAGGCCACCCGCGAGGAAATGACCCGGCTGTTTCCCCTGATCGAGAGGATCGACAAACCGACCTCGCAGATCCTGATCAAAGCCAATATCGTGGAAACGACGAAGGACACCGCCCGCGACCTCGGCATCCAATGGGGGGGCATGTGGGGACAGAGGATCGGGAGCCAGGGCTTGTACGTCACTCCCGGAGGAACGGGAGGCGCCGCGGTCGCTCCCGGTTCGGCCTTCTCCGGGAACTATTCGCCCACCTCCGGCGCTGCAGGAATAGCGGGCCAGGGCTTCGGGGTCAATTTTCCGGCGGCCATGACGGGAACGGCTTCCGCATCGTTGGGCCTGTTGTTCGGCAGAATCGGGGAGAATATCCTGGAGGTGCAGCTCAACGCCCTGCAGACGGACGGCAAACTGAACATCCTTTCGAGCCCTTCGATTACGACCCTGGACAACCAGATGGCCTTTACGGAAAACGGGGATATCGTCCCTTATGCGACGACGGAAACCAGCGGCGGCACCGTGACCCGATCCATCAAGAAAGAGGAAGCCACCCTTCGTCTTGAGATCACCCCCCATGTGATCGACGGGAAAAACTTGAAGATGAAAATCCTGGTGATAAAAAACGAGGTGGACCCGAGCCGGAATGTCGACGGCAATCCCTACATCATCAAGAAACAGACGGAAACCAGCCTCATCGCGCAGGATGGCGAGACGATCGTGATCTCCGGCTTGACCAAGCAGAAAAAGCTCGACAATGTCAGCGGGGTGCCCTGGCTCAAAGAAATCCCCGTGCTGGGGTGGCTCTTCAAGGGGGAGTCGAAGAGCGAATCCATGGAAGAGGTCCTGATCTTCATCACCCCCAGTATCATCAAGCCGCAGACAGCGGCTGGAATTCAGGAAGGGACATAACGAATTTTATCGAACGATTCGGTTTGCACCGGAGACTTGAACAAGATGATGGATCGGCGGTTATCATTCAAGGAGAAAGGCATGATGAAACACTTGGCCAGGGTTTTTCTTTTGATTTTCACGGCGGCCATGTTTTGGGGCCTTGCGGGTTGTGCCACGTCCAATTACCAGAAAGGGATGAGGCACTATAAGCCGGACGATGTCGCTGCGGCCGTGCGCGAATTGAAGCCGCTCGCCGAGCAGGGCAATGCCGAGGCCCAGTTCAACCTGGGTTCGCTTTATTACCAGGGCTGGGGAGTGCCCCAGGATTACAAGGAGGCGGTGAAATGGCTGCGGAAGGCCGCCGAACAGGGCCATGTTTTCGCCCAGGCCACCCTGGGAACTGTCTATGCCGATGGTGAGGAGGGGGTGGTCGAGAAGGACTATCCTCAGGCGCTGATGTGGTTCATCTTCGCCGCTGCCCAGGGCGATATGGAGGCCATGGATTTCAGGGATAGCTTGGCCAACCGGATGACGCCGACGCAGATTGTGGAAGCGCAAAAACTGGCCCGGGAATTCAGACCGCAGGATGCCTATACGAAGTCTTTCCAGGATTTCAAAACCCGCGCCGAGCGGGGGGATGTGATCGCCCAGTTCAGGCTCGGGATCATCTATTACAAAGGGGAGGGCGTCCCGAGCGATTATCTGGCGGCCCTCAACTGGTTCAAGAAGGCCGCCCTGCAGGGCCATCCTTTGGCCCAGTACAATGCCGGCTACATGTACGAACATGGCGAGGGGACGCCTCAGGACTATGTGGAAGCGGCAAAAAGTTACCGCCAGGCGGCGGAGCAGGGAAACCAGTTGGCCCAATACAACCTGGGCTACATGTACGAAAAGGGCCAGGGGGTGTTGCCGGATGAAGTCCAGGCCCTGATGTGGTACAGCCTGGCGGCGATCCAAGGGGAAACCAAGGCCAGGTCGGCGCGGGACCGAATCACCGTTTGGATGGCGCCCGCACAGATCGCCGAGGCCCAGCGTCTGGCGCGCGAGTTCAAGATCGTGGGAAAATGAGGTTTTGGGTGCTGCGAAAGGAGAAGGGGGATGGTTAGAAAGGCAATGCGTTTTCCCGGGCTCGTCACGCCGGTGCTGATCGTTGCATTTCTCGTTTTGCTCTTCGGGTGCAGTACGGGCGGGCTGACGGAAGCCCCCGCCGAGTCCTCGGGCGGCGGGACCACGGGCGGCACAGCGACGCCTGCGAGCATTGATTTGCTGGTCAGCAGTCCGCAGCTCAGTTCGGATATGGTTTCAGCACCCACGGTCACCCTGACCGCCATCGTTAAAGACAGCGGCAATCGAGCGATCCAGGATCAGGCCGTCACCTTCTCGGCGGATTCCGGTGTGATAGGTGATATCGGTGCGACGACGGATACCAATGGCATGGTGACGGCGAAGCTCGGCGCCGGCGGGGATCCCACCTATCGCACAATCACAGTCTCCGCCGCGGCAGGTTCTTTGAGCGCGACAAACTCTGTTGTCGTCACAGGCACACAGATCACAATCGATCCCTCCTCTTTTTCGATGCTTTCTAACGATCCCCTGGGGAAGCAGCTGACCATCTCATTGAAGGATTCCGCAGGGAAGGGGATTGACGGGAAAACCGTAACACTGACCAGCGCATCCGGGGAAAGCACTTTTGCCGCTTCGACCTATGTCACAGACAACAGCGGCCAGATCACCGTCACCGTCAAACACGCCGGGGACACGGTCGGCGACACCATTGCCGCTTCCGCCATCGGCGTGTCCGCTCAGGCGGCGCTCACCATCAATACGGCGAAACTGGCGATCAACGCCCCCGCCGCGAATGCGCAGGTAGCGATCAATACGTCACAGCCGTTTACAGTGACCTATACAAAAAACGACATTCCTGTTGCCGGCCAGACGATTTACTTCACCACGACGCGGGGCAGTCTGACCCCACCATTCAGCGGTGTGACGGCGGCTGACGGCAGCGCCACAGTGAATGTCTTATCGCTCAGCTCCGGGCCGGCCGTCCTGACTGCATACACGACGGATGGAACCACTGAGGTCTCCACCCAGAGTTCCATCATCTTCGTGGCGGATACGGCGGATAAAATGGCTCTTTCGGCTGATCCTGCCGTCATCAATACGAATGCATCCGGAATGACATCGGAACAGAGCCTGATCAAGGCCATTGTCCGTGATCCGCTCGATAATCTCGTGATGGGCAAGGTAGTCGTTTTCGGAATTCTTCATGATACGAGTGCCGGCAGCCTGACAAAAGGATCAGCCACGACGGATATGTACGGCACGGCGACCACCAATTACATAGCGGGAGGCGTCAACAGCGGCGTTACAATAAATGCAACGGTTCGGGATACGCCGGCCGTGACGGCTGCAACCACGCTCACCGTCGGCGGCCAGGCCCTGTTCATCTCACTGGCGACCGGTCCGGACATCCAGAAGATCGACCCCAACAAGTATCAAAAGGATTATGTGGCCGTGGTGACGGATGCCTATGGAGGACCGGTTCAGAATGCCGTCGTGACGGCGACGGTCACACCGCTGCATTATTATAAGGGGTACTATTACCTCTGCGGAGCGGCTCTGGACAAGTGGTGCCAGATGAGAACGCTTGTGGCTTCCAAGTCCACCCTTCCCTCCGTGCCTGCCTGCGCGAATGAGGACGGCATCACTCAAAATCTCCTTTACGATTTCAATGGCATACTTGATTCCGGCGAAGACCAGAATGCCAACAGCCGTCTTGATCCGGGGAATGTGGCGTCGGTCACGGCGACAACGACGGACAGTACGGGACACAGTACGATCAGTCTTGTCTATGCGCGGGACTACGCCTATTGGGTGAACGTCAAGTTAGAGGTCCGTGGTGCAACCTTGGTCGGCAGCACGACGAGCGCCTTTCAAACCTTCGATCTCCCCGGTGCAGGAGAAGACTATGCCGATAAAGACATCCCGCCGCCGGGAAGTCTGAGCCCTTTTGGTTCCAATACAACCTGTTATGCGACCTTGTCGGTCCTGGCCTTGTCGGACACGAAGATCAGTCTGAATTGGGATCCGTCGGCCTATGCCAGCTCTTACAATATCTATCGGGATCAAAATGACGGCGCGCCGGCAATCCTCATCCAGAACATCACGAAGACGATCTATGAAGACACCGTGACGGCAGGGACTACATACTGTTACGAGATCAAGCAGGTCAACTCGTCGGGATCAGAGTCGCCCCTGTCCCCCGTGGGAAACAGGGTTTGCGCCGCCTCGCAACCGACGGCGCCTACAGGTGTGACGGCAACGGCGCTTTCTCCCACGCAGATTCAGGTTTCCTGGGGAGATGCCGGCGCCGCCGGTTATCGGATTTACAAAGATGGCATTGCCGTTCAAGATTCCGTAACAAGGTCGATTGTGAGCGGGAGTTTGAGCGCCAATACCCAGTACTGCTATGCGGTGGCCTCTTTGGATTCATCCGGGAGTGAATCGGCAAAATCGAGCCCCTCTGTTTGTGCCACAACAAGCGCATCATCGCTGCCGTCAGTGCCTACGGGATTGACAATTTCCTCTACGGTTGCCGGTCAGGTCGATCTTTCCTGGGCTGTGCAAGCGCCGGCGCCCTGGGGCTATAAGATTTACAAAGACAGCGTATTCTTCATGTCGGCGCAGGGCACTTTGAATACCATATCCGATACGTCCGCGACAAGCGATACCGTATCCTGTTACGCCGTCTCCGCCTTCGACGTGAACGGCAATGAATCGGCCCAATCCGGGCAGGTCTGCATTTCCGTGAAATAACCCCCGGGGATGCATACTCGTTGACAAGTGGAGGGGCGGCGCGGGCCGCCCCTCCTTTTTAAAAGGGAGGCGGATGTGGGACCCGGGAAATTGAGACGCCTCATTGCGGACCCGAGCAGCCCGGCCTTGCTTCGGGGAGAACTCTGGATCAGCCCCGAGGTCCTCTCTGAAGCGGGTTTCCATCGGGGACCGCAGGGGCTGGTCCGGTTGGCCTCTTCCATCGGGGCGGATGTCTGCTTCTTTCACTGGCTGGAATCGGGTACGGCCTTCGATTTGAAGGAACTCGTTGAACCGGCCCGTCTCGCCGGTTTGGACTGCGGATTGACCATTGACGGCCCTTTCCAGCGCCTGGCCGCAAAAAGAGATGTCATGGACATCCTCCTGGAATTGGGGAGTGACCCCTCGGGATTCCGGCGTCTCGTTGCGAGGGAGGCGGAAGGGATCGCCGCATTCCTGGGCGAGGTCGAGGGATCGGGGATGGAGCTGGTCGTCATCGGCGAAGACCTCGGCTATGCAGGCGGTCTCTATTTTTCCCCGGAGGTCTTCCGTGCGTGCCTGCTGCCTTTTTACGAGGGGCTGGTCGGCCGGCTCTCTTCACGGGGGATCGCCCTGGGATGGCATTCGGACGGCGATGTGGCGCCTCTTCTGCCGGATCTGGTGAAATGCGGATTTCGCTTCTTTTCCCTCGAGCCGGAATGCGTGGATCTTCTGAACTTCAAGCGGACCCACGGCCCTCGGGTGACACTGATCGGCGGCATCCGGACGGATTGGCTGGTTGCGGAAGAACCCGATCGGAAACAACAGGCCCAGTGGAGCGGTGAAATCAGGGATCTGGCCGGGGAGGGGGGATTGATTCTCGCCTCGTGCTGCGGAATCCACAACCCGCTGTTTCTTTTGCACTTAAAACGGATCTACAAGCTTATCGACGGCGTTTGACCGAGAAAAATCCCCCAGAGTTTTTCGTTCTTGACACCCTCTTGCGGCCTGTGTTAGCGTTCTTCCCGTTTTGGGCCGCCGGGGCCGGATGGCATGAAACCCCTGAAAAGACGGTGTATCATGGATGCCAATGACCGTGAGGAGAGAAAGTCGTTCCTTGCGCTGACGAAAGCGCATCTGAGCGGGAATGACCTGCCGGCGGCCCTGAATCTGGTCCGGGCGCGGCTTGAAAGACGGCCGGGAGACCCGGACGCCCGCATGACGCTCTGCCGGATTTCGCTCCGGCAGGGAAGAATAGACGAGGCCCGGGCGATGCTCGAAGAGATGGAGGAATCCATCGCGGGACTCTCAGAGATCTATGCCGGCATGGGTGACGCCTGTCTTGAAAAGGGGATGAGAGAGGCGGCGGAGCGCTATTTCCGGAAATGCCTGCTCTTCAATCCCGACGCCCCGCTGGCCGGAGAGGTCCTGGAGAAACTGGGGAAAATCGAAGAGCAGCGCGAGACGGCGGCGGCCGAGAGGGAGAAGACAGCGCCGATCCCATCCGCTTTCCAGACGGTCACCCTCGCGGAACTCTATCTCCGGCAGGGCCATCTGCGGCCCGCCGAGGAGGTCCTGGAGGCGATCCTGCAAAGGGAGCCGCAGCAGGAGCGGGCCGCCGCGATGCTTCGGGAGGTCCGGGAGATGATCCGCCGGGAGGAGGCCGCGCAAAGCGTTGCGCCGGTCATCGCCGAACTTTCGCGGTGGCTCGAAAATATCGGCAGGTCGCGCGGCCATGGGGCATGACCCTTCGCCATATCCGGAGCGGGTGACACGGCTTCGCGCGGGGCTTTCGGAAACGGAGGCCCTGCTTATGCTCAATGCGAACAACCTCCGTTACCTGACCGGCTTCACCGGCGGTGAGGGCGCCCTGATGGCCGGTCCGACCTGGCTTGTGCTCCTGGTGGACGGGCGGTATGTGACGCAGGCGGGGGAGGAAGCGGTCGGGGCGGAGGTCTTTGAATTCCGCAACCGCGTGGATGGAATCGCGGCGGTGGCCCATCGGCAGGGGATCGGACGGATCGATTTCGAATCCCCCGATCTCTCCGTGGAAGAATACCTCAAACTCCAGGAGGGGATTCCGGGGATGGATCTCCGGCCCCTCTCCGATGTGTTCCGGCACCTCCGGGTTGTCAAGGACGAGACGGAGGTTGAGCAGATCCGGAGTGCGGCGCGTATTTCCGGGAAGGCCCTGGCGGCGGTCCGGGAGATGATCCGGCCGGGCGTTCGGGAGGCGGAGATCGCGCTCGAGCTCGAATACCGGATGCGGCTCGGCGGGGCGGAGAAGGCGTCCTTCGAGACGATTGTCGCGGCGGGGTCCAATACGGCACTCCCCCACGCCATGCCGGGAGGGCGGGCGATCGCCGACGGGGATTGCGTGATGATCGACTACGGCGCGGTCTGCGGCGGTTATCGTTCGGATGAGACCTGCACCTATATCGTGGGACGCGCCTCGGATCGTCAGCGGGAGGTGTACGGTTTCGTCCGGGAGGCCCATGACCGCGCCATCGCGGCGATCCGGCCGGGCGTTTCCTGCGGCGAGATCGATCGCACGGCCAGGTCGTTCCTCGAAGGCGAGGGGCTGGGAGGTTATTTTTCCCACGGGACCGGCCATGGGGTGGGGCTCGATGTCCATGAGGCGCCGCGCCTGGCCGCGGGGAGGGAAGAGATTCTCAGGGCCGGGATGGTGGTCACGGTCGAACCGGGGATCTATCTCCCCGGGGTCTGGGGGATCAGGATCGAGGATACGGTTCTGGTCACGGAGGAGGGGAGCGAGATCTTGACGCAGACCCCCAAAGCACTCACGATCATTTGAGGCGGATGCGGAGAGCCTCAATTCGAAAATCTGAAAGAACAGGATGCCGTCATATGAAATTATTTCCGGATGATCTGCTGTACAGTTGGGAACATGTCTGGGTCAGGGTGGATGGGGATCTGGGTACCATCGGGATCACGGACCATGCCCAGGAGAAGTTGGGAGAGATCCTTTCGGTCGATCTTCCCGAAATCGACTCCTACGTGGAGAAGGACGAGCCGTTCGGCAGCATCGAATCGGCGAAGGCGGTCGTCGAACTGATCTCTCCGGTCAGCGGGGTGATCGTCAGCGTCAATGAGGACATCACGGATGATATCGGCATCATCAACAGCGACCCCCATGACACCGGGTGGATGATCATCGTGGAGATGGACGATCTGGAAGAACTGGATGATCTCCTCGATACGCGGGGCTACCAGGACTTCGTCATCCGGGAAGCGGAGGTCGATTGAAGCGCGGTGGCCGTATGGAGACTTCTCCCATTCCGGAAGGCCGACGCCGTGGAAAACATGGCGATTGATGAGGCCGTTTTTCGGGCAACCATCCGCGAAAAGGGCCTGCCCACGCTCCGCCTCTACGGCTGGCAGACTCCCGCTCTCTCCATCGGCTATTTTCAGGATTTTACAAGGGAGGTCGATAGCGGGGCCTGCCGCAGGTTGGGGATCGATATGATCCGCCGGCCGACCGGCGGAAAGGCTGTCCTGCACGATCAGGAGCTGACCTATGCGGTGATTGCCGGGACGGATTTGCCTTTTTTCCCGCCGGACGTCCTCGGTACGTTTCGTACGGTCAGCAGATGCGTAGCGAAGGGGCTCAGGGAATTGGGCATCCGGGCGGAGATGAAAGCCGAAGGCAGGTCGGATGAAGACGGGTCTCTCCATTCCTCCTGCTTCTCCCGTCCCTCCCGCTACGAACTGCTCGTCGGCGGGCGCAAGATCTGCGGGGCGGCGCAGATGAGATCCCAAGGCGCGTTCCTGCAGCACGGGGCGTTGCTGATGGCATTCGATCCTGCCAAGACCTGCAGGGTCGTTCTGCCCCACGGAGACGGGGAGGAGCAGGTCGAGCGCCTCCGGAACGCGGTGACCTCCGTCGGGGAGCAGGCAGGCAGCCCCATCGGTGAAGAGACCCTCTGCCGCGCCCTCCGGAGTGGATTCGAACAGGTCCTGGGGATCCGGCTTGTGGAAGGGGTTCTGACGCTCGAGGAGGAGGAGCTCAAAGGTGAACTGATGAAGAAGAAATACGGCAGCGAGAGCTGGAACATGGAAGGGAGCAAATCATGGATGTCCGCCTTCTGATCAAAGAAGAGATCCTCGGCCAGGAGGCTTATCCGGTTGAGGCCTCCACCTGCCGGATCAAACTGGACGCCAATGAGAACCCCCTGGCCATCCCCGCACCGCTGCGGGAGAAATTTGCGGCCCGGCTCGCCTCGGTTGAGCTGAACCGGTACCCCGAGGCGGGTTCCCTCTCCCTGGCTTTCCGGTTCGCGGCGGCTTTCGGCGTGGGGGAGGGGCAGGTCATGATCGGCAACGGGTCGGACGAGCTGATCCAGATCCTCTATACGGCATTCGCGCGGCCCGGGGCGGTGGTCATGATCCCGTTTCCCACCTTTGCCATGTATCGGATCTCCGCCCTCAATGCGGGCTATCGGGTCGAGACGGTTCCGCTCGACGCTTCGTTCGATCTCGATCTTCCGGCTATGCAGGAGAGAATGGTCGTGCATTCGCCCGTCCTGACGCTCCTGGCGTGGCCCAACAACCCGACCGGAAACTGCTTCACGCCCGAAAAGATCGAGACGATCCTCGGAGAGAGCCGCGGTCTGGTCGTCGTCGATGAGGCCTATTTTCATTTTTCTCAAAAGACCTTTCTGCCGCTCCTCGGCCGGTACGACAACCTGGTCATCCTGAGGAGCCTCTCCAAGGTGGGATTTGCCGCCATGAGGATCGGGCTGCTCATCGGGCCTCGGGACCTCGTCCATGAGCTCCACAAGGTCCGGCTTCCCTACAACCTCAATGCCCTGTCGCAGGCCGCCGCCGGTTTCTATCTGGACGAAGAGGAGGCCTTTCTGAAGCAGGTCCGGGAGATCTGCCGCTGGCGGGAAGAACTTTTTACGGCGATGAAAGCGATCCCGGGGATTCACCCCCGGCCGACCGACGCAAATTTTATTTTTTTTAGTTGCGATTTTGATGCGGATCGCGTATACAAGAAGCTGATGGAGCGGGGTATCCTGATCAAGAACCTGAGCGCCCCCGGAACGATGAAGGGCGCCATGCGTGTCACGGTGGGAACCAGCGAGGAAAACCGGCAGTTTATAGAGGTTTTGAGGGACATCATATCCGGGTAAGGAGCGTGGTCTAACACCAGGCGACAATCAAGGGTGGTATACGGCACAGAACGAAGAGTGTAGCGCCGTACTGCCCTTTTTTTGTGCCAGTTTTTCATCGGGGACGGGTCGGAGAGCGCCCAGGCGGCGGTCAATGCGATCGAGGCGATGCTGAAGGAAGAGGGCCGCGTGAAAACGATTCAGGAGTATCATGGCGAGATAATATCTCATCAGAAAAACTAAACAGGAAAGGGAGAAGAAATTTGGAAGTAAAAGTATTTGACAACGATGTGGAAAAGGCCTTGAAGATCCT
>Ga0163202_1000081_pt1 | contig 15946 bp, 21 predicted proteins | sample PL_2010_300m_FD_113540 | JGI IMG/M metagenome (GOLD analysis project Ga0163202, IMG submission 113540) | Freshwater microbial communities from Powell Lake, British Columbia, Canada to study Microbial Dark Matter (Phase II) - PL_2010_300m | ecosystem: Environmental > Aquatic > Freshwater > Lake ... | reverse complement strand
TAATAATAATCTAAAACCATGGGAGACCCGATTACTTGGTATCTATTAGACCGGACCGTAGACGACCCGGAGTCAATTAAAGAGGCTATTGACGCCAAACTTCTCACTCATAACCAGGATCCCTCCGCCCACGGTCAATCAGGAGAGGGCCTTTTTACTCACCGAGTCGCCGCCCTTCTCGATCACGTCAACTATTCTATCTACAATATTAAGCAAGCCTTTCAAACAAGAACGGTAAAGGCTTTTGTTGGCAAGGCTGGAGTGGCGGAGTTTGCAGATATCCAGACAGCTATTGACTATGTTAACCTCCACGGAGGAGGAAAGGTTTTTGTCAAAGCAGGAATTTACTATTTGGACGACAACGTTATACTCAAAGACAATGTCGAGCTTGAAGGAGAAGGGCAAGGGATAACAATTTTGGATTTTACTGTCAGCAATAAACGAGTGGTTATGAATGGAACTTATGCCCTTGAAGAAGATGGAACATACAGCATTACCCAAAATACAAAAACGGTGACAGGAGCGGGGACAGACTTTTTAACTAACTTCGAGGCAGGGATGTATTTACTATTAGAAGATATTTATTATGAGATTTCCTCGGTAGACAATGACACGCAAATAACTCTAAGGAATACGTATAGAGGACCAACTATTAACAATGCTGTTGAGTTATCGGGGTATGATTTTTTGGAGAATGTAAAGTTAGAAGCGATGACGGTTCAGGGAGTTAGTGGCTCAAGTGGCTCACTTGGAAGTGGGGTTGACATGGACGTCTGCAGGAACTCAGAGATAATAAGTGTTGTTTCCCGAGAGAACAGTTATTATGGATTCTCTATTGGTAATAACTGGAACTGTCGACTTCAAAGTCTGATTGCTGTCGATAATACAAAATCCGGATTTAATATAGGATTTTTTCAAGCAGGAGAGATTGTAGACTGTTTTGCGTATGCTAACGGTGAAAGCGGATTTAGATTTCATCAGACAGTTTATCTTGCCAGTCAAGTGATGATGTGTGAGGCGGCTCATAATGCTGATCATGGTTATTACCTTGTAAATGGGTCTTACTACTATCTAATTGCGTGCACAGCTTACAGAAATCAAGAAGATGGATTTAAGTTAGCAGGGGCAGACAGAAACCGCGTTGAGGGATGCTCTGTGTCGTATAACGCTGGATGGGGAATAAATGTGTCTAATGTGACGTGTGACAGAAACATAATTTTAGGCAACCACGCCTATACTAATACAGCAGGTCAAATTCAAGATCTTGGGACTAACACGGAAAAAGCTCACAACGTAGTCTTGTAGAAATGCCTAAACAAATATCTAAAAGAGAGCTAAGACGTCGGAAAGCCGAGGAGATCAGAAAAAAACAACTTGAAAAGGCTTATGAGTTTCCATTTTGCCGAAGATGCCGGGAAAAACTAAGCGATAAGTGGGCCAAAAAAATGAAAAAGGCCGGATCTATTCCTCTTTGTAAAGTATGTTATCCTTTAATGATGGAGCAATTCAAAAAAACTATTCGACTATGGCAGAAATTCAGAGCGCGATAGCCCACCAGTATCCTCAAAAAGTGATCCCTCTGGTCCATGAGGCGTCTCAGACTATTGACATTCTTATGTATGAGTGGAAGTGGTATGGCCACGAAAGTGCGGGAGGAGTGCAAAAGCTCAATTTAGCGATAGTGGCCGCCGCCCGCCGGGGAGTGAAGGTCCGGGCGCTTCTTAATCAAGAGTCAATGGGTCATGCCATTACCAAGATTAACTCGAGGACTGGTAATTTCCTTCGGCAATATGGATGCGAGGTCAAGTTTGCGCCTTGTGGCCAGGTGACTCACGCTAAAATGATGGTGATTGACAAGAAAGTCTTGGTTCTTGGCTCTCACAATTACAGCAAAGGCGCTTTTTCTCGCAATCAAGAAGCCTCTATTATTGTCAAAGGCGTCAATGACATCAAACCCTATCGTGACTATTTTGAAGGTCTTTGGAAGCAGTTCTTTTAAGTTTTTTTTAAGTAAAATTAGCGGGTGGATTTAGACAGTTCTTTTTAAATCTGGTAAGATCTTAGAATATGCCAAAAGTCACAGGACCCTGTTTCTCACTTTCAGCCTCAAAAAGTCTTAGAAAATTTATCTCTTATCAAAAAAAAAGAGCCTTAAATTTAGTCACTAAATACAAGAAACCCGGCTCCAGAGAGCCTTTTACTCCTTCCCCGGCTCAATTAGCCCAAAGAACTAGAATAGGCAGCTTAGTGGCCCAATGGAGGGCTTTAGACACGTGTTCTAAGTCTCTTTGGGATCAATGTGCTAAGATAGTAAGGTATATAGGTACCGGTTATCACTATTTTATAAAGAAAGGAGGTATAATGGGTTGTCTAAACAAACTGATGATCTGCTACCTTGACCTTGTGGCAAAGATCACTTCTGACGGTTGGCTTGAAGTCAAAACACATTCGTCTGATGAATGTTTTGGTTTTGATTATGACGCCGCCCAGACAGATCAGGTAATTCTTACTCCCGCCGCCGGAAAAAAGATAAAAATAGTTCAGGTTTATGTCTCAACCAAGGATGAAACGACCGATGTTACCCTGAAGTTTACTACTAGCGGTAATATCTTTTTTAAGCTCTACACATCTAAAAAACAAGCTCAGGCAGGAAATGTTATCTGTGGCGAGGGTGCGGCTGATGAGACAGTTGAATTGACCTGCGGCCCAGGGACTTTTGTTTCAATCAGCTACGATGAAGTTTAGTCGTGACTTTTGATGGTGAAACTGATTGGTCCTTGTTATTCTCTGACGGCTCAGGGATGGTTGGGTAGAGACTTTTACCATAGAACTGGGGTAGTCAAAAATCCTTATCCGATCGGGATCTGGCCAAGGCATCTGATGTCGGCCTTTTACTACTCCCCGATCGGGTGGCACTATCGGAGAAGAAGAACTTGGCATGGTATACTCTGGGAGGCGACTATGCCCTATGTCCCTAGTCAGCCGAATACACCGGCCCAGCAAGCGGCAAGGAAGAAGTTGAGAGATGGAGTCGCGGCTTGGCAAGCCTTGACAGATGATGAAAAAGATTACTATAATGGACTAAGCTATCCGCCTAAAATGAGTGGCTATAACCGATTTCTCCATTATTACATACTTGACAAACCGGCTTAAAATGATTATACGCTCGGGTTTTAGATAAAATAAAATATGCCAAAAGTAACTGGACCAGCTTTTTCGCTTGCTGCCTCTAAAAGTCTTAAAAAGACTTTAACTTATCAAAAACGGCCGTCAGGTCATGCAGTCTACCCGCATGAGAAACCGGGAGGACGGGAGCCTTTTACACCTTCTCCTAAACAAACTGCTCAAAGGTCTCATATCGGAGAGCTTGTTGCTCGATGGCAAGCATTGGCGGCGGCTACCAAGGAGCTATGGGATACAGCCGCCGAAGGAGCGGGCTATATTGGGACTGGTTATCATTTTTTTATTCATAAAGACGGAGTGTATTTGGACCTTCCTCCTGCCCCAGTTGGACCCTGGCTTTTACTTGAAACAGGTGATGTGATACTATTGGAGACAGGAGAGAAAATTCTCCTAGATGAATAATGCCTGATAAAAAGATTACCCAATTAACTGAGTTAATAACAGCGCTTTCTGATGATCCTCTTGCCATCGTTGATTTAGTCGCCGGCGAAACTAAAAAAATAACTAAGGACAATCTTCTCAAAGGCAAAATTGACATAACATTCTTGACCACTAAGGGCGATCTATTAACTCGCACTGCTGCCGCTCTTGCTCGTCTTGGTGTAGGAGCGGATGATCAAGTATTGACTGCGGACTCAGCTCAAGCGGCAGGTATTAAATGGGCGGCTCCTGTTGCTGGTCAGACTCTTTATGAAGCGATTGTTGCTCCTGCTGGGGGAGATTATACAACCTTGGGAGCGGCTATAACGGCTGGGAAGAAAAGAATTTTCATCCGGAATGGCACTTATGCTGAGGCTGGAAATATAAACCTGCCTGATGGAGTGGTCATTGTTGGCGAAAGCAGGGAAGGGGTAATTATCAATATTGGTGCTTTTGTCTTACAATGTCTAGGAACTGGTGGTAATGAGAGAAAGATTGAGCTTTACAATTTTACTCTCAATAAAGATACTAATGTTGGTGACTTGACCGACTTTAATTTTATTGATGGCTCTGTTATCCAAAATGTTCACTTCGATGGTCACACTTCAGCCTCTTTGTATTGTTTAGATATTGCTTCATCTGAAAGGGTAGTAGTTAGAGGCTGTTACTTTGAAAAACACGGATATGGGATTTTCTGGGCTGGTATTGAGTGTTGGTATAATCTGATCACTGGTAATTATTTTGCTAACAATAGGATAGGGGTGCGTCTTGAGGGTGCGGACTTTACTTTAGTTGCCAATAATGTTTTCAAGGGAGGCTATTTTGCCATTGATCTTAGTGCTTGTGACCATATCCAAATCATCGGCAATTATCTCTATGACCAGGTTGGAGGGGCTGGAGGTCCTGGGGCAATCAATACTGAAAATTCTACGAGATATTGCTTAATTGCTGGTAATTATATTTATTCACCAGCCGAAAAAGCAATTACTATTAGGGCTTCATTAGACAAAGCAAATGCCATTATTGGCAACCATATCTGGGACCCAGGCCATGATGCGATTGAGATTGCGACTGGAAGTGATGAAAATTCAGTCCTTAGTAACTACTTTTATAATGTTAATACCTCCTACGAAGCCGTTGATGATAACGGAGACTGGACCACTATTCGAGGCAATGTTAGCATTGGCCCGGGAGGGACTGATGGAGTCTATGTAGAGGAAAAGAATATTGTGATGTATAAAAATGTCTCTGGGGGAGCGATTGCGGCTGGGAATGTAGTTATCAGGGCGACCTCGGCTGCCTTAAATGAGATAACAACGACAGCCGTCCAAGGAGATGACAAGGTTCTTGGGGTGGCCGAGACAGCGGCAGGTAATAACTTCCCGATAGCAGTTAAGGTCTTAGGTAAAACTACTCTCTTAAAAGTTAATGGCACGGCTGCCATTGCCATTGGTGATTTCCTTGGGACTTATACTGTGGCAGGAATTGCAATGAAAGCGGCGGCAGGTGATATGGCTATTGCCATTGCTCTTGAGGCTTACGCGGTCGCTGACTCAAATGGAGTAATTGATGCTTTAATCATTGAGCCAAGGAAGATTTAAGATGAATAGACTAAAGGAAATGTTTTTATCATTAGAACCAGCATGAAGGTTATAGTTAATCCCTAATCTTTTTGATTTTACAGTTTCGGGTTTTAGACAAAATCATTTTCTTGACAAACTGTGTTAAATGCTTTATTCTATATTTTATAGCAATTTTAGCCTTTTAAGAAAGGAGGTGAAAAAGTTTAAGTGGTTAGAGTAACAGGTCCGTGTTTCTCATTGGATGCTCGAAATTCAATGGGATCGGCCATTACTTATTCGTTCTGGCGAGGTATTAACTACGTCAGGGCGCGGATCATTCCCCACAACCCAAAGTCCACTTGTCAGTCTCGGATTAGGGCTGTTTTGAGCGTGGGTGTTTCCAAGTGGCGCTTCGGTAGCGTCAGCCAGCTTGACAAGACCTGGTGGAATACTTATGCCAAGGGTCTCGGCGAGAGCGGTTTCAACCGCTATATGCGTGAGTATCTGGAGAAGAACTATGCGTCCTGCACCATTGTTTCTCCTCAACAGGATCCGTCACCTCTTTAGACTTAACGTCTAAAGCCGGTTCGTGTGATGAAATCTAAAACCCATCTAAACATCCACAACGCTTTCAAGCTAATCTGTCACCCAGATATAGAGGGTGATAGACAGCTTATTGGTGCTTCATTGGCTCAAGACTTAGAAGGAAAGCCTAAAGATGCTCTTATTGCGCCTATTCTTTTTGCCCCGGATAAGACGATTTATTTCGCCGGAGGCGACTTTTTACCTTATTCTCATTTGCCGATGCCGTGGAAGGGTAATCAACTCTGGGTGGGCCAGGTTCCCGAGGTTGAGGAAGTCGGTTTTATTCCCCTTCATTGCTTTTTAATCCCGAACCATCTTTATAAAATTCTAAAACCACCTAAATTTTTTGGCGACAATATCGTTACTCACGGAGAGTTTGTCATGCGGGCCAAGCAGTTAGGGGCTAAAATGTATGTCACTCCGAACTGTCACGTCGTTTATCCTCATGCTTTTAAGCCCAAGATGGGAGGAAAGAAGTTTAAGAGGACTGTTAAGAGAGATTTAAGGAAATTCCGGACTAAGTGGGCCAAGGTCTTAGATATTCAGTATCGTTTGCCCGTTGTTCTCCATACGATTATGACTTTTGGCGGCGGCTATAACCTTCATGCCGCCAATGTCGCCGACCAACTTTTCAAGAAACGGATCCGCACTTATTATATGTATATCGGCGGCACCAATGAGGATGAGGGAGAGTCTGACAATCCTTTCGTTGATGACTATAAGACAAGATATCCTTCTTTGAGGTATCCCCAGATCACCATTTGCCACGGAACCAATAATTTTAAGAACTCGGGAGATTATAAAATCGCTTTCAGCACTACCGAGGTTGACGGCATTCCCGGCAACTGGGTTAAGTGTTTCAATGAGATGGATGAAGTCTGGGCTACCTCTCATTTTGCCAAAAAAGCCTTTGTCAAGTCTGGAGTTGTCAAGCCCGTTCACGTTATCCACGAGGGGGTAGATCCAGACTTTTTTCATCCTAAGATTGCTCCTTTTGCCAATCAGCCGGAGGAGAAATTTCGCTTTTTCACCAATTTTGCCTGGGGTTTGAGAAAAGGAGTGGACGTTCTTTTTAAGGCTTTCCGCCAAGAATTTGACAAAGGAGATGATGTCTGCCTGATGGTTAAAACCTTGAAGTCTTATCACGGCCACAAAATTAAGGATGAATTGAAACTTCTCTATGAGCGGAAAGGAGCCGCGGAGGTGTATATTTATGATATTGAGGTTCAGAGATACGAGCTTGGTCGTCTATACAGAATGGCCAATGTTTTTCTTTGGCCGTCCCGGGGTGAGGGCTTTGGCCTACCACCATTGGAAGCCCTGGCTTGCGGGATGCCAGTAATTGCCTCTAACTATTCATCTCACCTTGAGCACTTGACTATCAATGGTGAGCCGCGGCCCGGCGTTCTCCTTCTTGACGGCAAGGTTGAGCCTTATAAGGGCGGTGACTCGCTTTATTATCCGGGCTTCAACTGGTTTAATCCTTCTGTCGCGGATCTTAGAAAGAAAATGCGATATGCTTTTGAAAACTATAATAAGTTAAAAGAAGAAGCGATGAAATCATCAGATATAGTCCGGAAAGAGTGGGCTTGGTCCAAGACCCAAGAGGCTATCATTAAAAGACTGGAAGAAATCTATAAGACAAAATGGGGCCGCTACGGTGACCGTTTCGAGAAGGATTAAAATGTATCAGCATTACCACTATTGTAAAATTTGTGAACTGGAGGCTTACTCTCAGACAAGAAGCCCCAAACCACCAAAAGATAACACTTTTATCTGCAATGACTGTATGTGGAGGATCTTGGAGGCTAGGTTGAAATTACAGACACAACAACTTAGATTATTTTGAGAAAGATTAAAATGTTAGAAGGGTGGTGAAAAATATGCGTGCATTAGTTCAAACCGTTTTATTCAAAGAGGCACAGAGCGTTAAAGAGACTTATGAAACTCTTAAAAAGAGAGCTAGAAACAGCCAGCTTTTTATTGAGATGACTGATGTTAATGGGACAAAGGTTCTTTATCACAAAAGAGCAATACTCGCGGTTGTAGGTAGTGACAAATTCGAAAAACCCGAGAAAAAAAAGAGGAGAAAAAAGACTAAATGAAATTACTTTATTTGTCTTGCCATAGCATCCTAAAGACTAAATGAAATTACTTTATTTGTCTTGCCATAGCACCTTAGAATATGATGAAATCAAACTTTTTAAGGAGATTGGTATTGATGTTTTTTCCCACGGAGTCTATGCCAACCCTAACCGACCAGGCGACATTAAAAGGCCCCCGATTAAAGGAAAGTTTGATCATCACTTAGTCTATTTATCTTACAGATACGGCAAGGAGAAACTGCCTAGAGAGTTTACTAAGCCCTTTGATGTAATTATGGTTCAGCACGTGCCGGACTGGGTTATCCTTAATTGGGAAGTGATGAAAGATAAAATCGTCATCTGGCGTTCAATCGGCCAATCAACTATTGATGTAGAAAGACTTTTAGAGCAACCAAGAAGAGAAGGCATGAAAATCGTCCGTTATTCTCCTAGAGAGAGAACCATCCCCGGATATTTAGGTGAGGATGCGGTAATTCGATTTTACAAGGATCCTGATGAATTTGGGCCTTATATTGGAAACAAAAAGAGGGTCTTTAATATCTCTCAGTCTTTTAAGCAAAGAATAGACTTTTGCAATTTTGATACATTTGCTCGGGTTTTAGACGGCCTGCCCTGGAAGGTCGCTGGAAGTGAAAATGAACCTCTGGGGGACCATTGGATAGGGTGTGTGCCTTACGACCAGCTTAGGGAGGAGTTAAGACAGTCTAGGGTATATTTGTATACCGGGACCTATCCTGCTTGCTATACCTTGAATTTCATTGAGGCGTGGATGACTGGGATCCCAGTTGTCGCTATCGGCCCAAGATTGGGTAATTCTCCCTACGAACCAGGCCAAGAGACTTATGAGATCCCAGACCTGATCGAGAATAAGAAAGACGGGTTTTACTCTGATGACATGGTAGAACTAAGAGATGTTGTTGAATTATTGTTAGAAAGAAGGGATTTAAGTGAAGAAATAGGCGAGCGAGGTCGAGAAAAAGCAATCAAGATTTTCGGCAAAAAAACAATCAAAAAACAATGGAAGGAGTTCTTTGACAAGCTATGAGATTAACTGACTATTTCATCACTAAGACTGATAGATTTAAGAAACGACCAGAAGAACACAATCCGAAATGGACGGTTCTTAACAAAGAAAGCCCGGAGATGGAGGTTTGCGAATTTCTTTATTCTTTAGTTCGATTACTAAGACCGGACAATGTTCTCGAAACTGGTGGCGGGACCGGAAACTCCGGTGCGTATATTGCCCAGGGACTAAAAGAGAACGGAAAAGGAAAGCTTGTCAGCGTTGAGCCTTATCCTACATCTTACCGGATAGCTCAGACGCTTTGGGAAAAGCTGGGAGTTTTGGACTATATTGAACTTAGTCCTATGACCTCTTTTGACTTTGATCCCGGCAAGACCCATTACCAGATGATGTTTTTAGACTCCGAACCTTCCTGCCGTTTTTCAGAAGTGAAGAAGTTTTTACCGAATTTAGATCCCGGAGGGCTGATAATTATTCACGATCTAAAAGAAAAATGGGCCGGAGAGTGGGAGGATTTTAAGCCTTTGTTTGGAGCTTTGCTAAAGAATTTTTATTTACAGGTGGTCTCACTAGACACACCAAGAGGATTGACTATTTTACAGAAAGTCAAACCGGAAGCGACCTATTTTCAGTATTTGAAGGGAAAACAAAAAGGAGTAGAATAAATAAAATGGACTTTCCCGTTAAGTATAAAAGCGAGAGGGATGTAGAAATACCCCTCTTGATAGATTTTATCAAGAAATGTCGGGATATAGACAAAGTTCTTGACGTTGGTTGTGCGAGGTCTATTTACCTTAAACAAGTTCGGAAATTAGTCAGAATTTTTGAGTGTATTGATATGGAGTTTGACAAGAAAGCCAATCTCTTTTTAGACAATTATTTTATCGGTGATGTGACAGAAAGTAATCTCGGTTCTTATGATCTCGTTTTTGCCATCTCCGTCATTGAACACTATGGAGTTAAACAGCGGCCGGCCAGTTGTCCTCTTTGTAGTCAAAAGGATCTGGTTAAAAAAATAGCTTCTTTAGCTAAAAAGTATGTCTTTCTTTCTTTTCCCTACGGGCAAGGAGCCAAGATACCCGGAGAATTTTCAGTAATTGCCAATGAAGAACTGGTATTTATTATAGGCGCGCTTAAAGAATTTGCCCTAAAAGTGAGATTTTTCGGAAAAACAAGTCCAGGCGTCCAGAAAAGCTGGCTGGAAATAAGCCAAAAAAGGGCTGATCAAGTAGTTTATGATGGTAGACACGGCGTTACTTGTGTCTGTATAGTCGAAGGAGAGAAGAAAAATGTATAGGTGGAATAGAGGTCTCTGGACCACTCCCAATCATCAAAAAAGATGGTTTTTTTACCGAGGGGGGACAAACGACTGGAATACCATTCAGTCAGCCTTTCGGGAGGACGAATATGGTATTTTGTCAGTTGACTTTAAGAAAAACGATGTAGTCTTGGACATAGGCGCTCATATCGGGGCGGTAACTCTTCTATTCACCACTTGCCGCCCCGACTTGAAAATCTATGCCTTTGAACCAATGCCTGAGAATTTTGACATCTTAGAGAAAAACATCAGAGAAAACGCGCCAGAGAGTGAGGTAAACATTTTTAGACAAGCAGTCTGGTTCTATGATGATGACAAAGTTAAACTGTATTACGGCGATAATAGCCAAAGCGGGAAGATCCACAAATTCATCGGATCCCAGTTTTTTGTCCATGATTTTTACCGGCCGAGCGTATTTAAGAGAGTAGAGACTGTTTCCCTTAGTAAAATCTTTGAGGAAAACCATATCTTTAGCTGTAAGCTGATTAAACTGGACGCGGAGGGGGCCGAGTATGGTATCCTGAAAGGGACGCCAAAAGGTGTCTTAGAAATGATAGATCAGATCCACGGAGAATACCACAACATTGAGCCAGCCAGGATCAAGAAACCCCGTCAGAAACTCTTAGAGCAAACTAAAGGGGTTTTTAGAGATGCGACTGGCTTTCCAGAAAAAGGAAAAATAGGACCATTTGTCTTTGTCAAAAAATGATAAAAATTAAAGTAAGAGGAGATCACTCGAAGAATGTTGTAAAAGCGGTAGAGCTTCGAGGAGTTTATAAGAATGGTAAAAAAGTTGGCGGGATAGGAAGTTTTTGGGTGTTGAAAGGCATAGGGCATCACTCTTGGTTTGGCCGCTGCGAGAGAATTGAAAGACTGACTTATAGACATGAGTCTTATGGGAAGATTTTTTATTCATGGGAGTATAGGATATATGGGCCGTCTGTGGTCTTTCCACACATGAACTTATACGAGACAGGTTTTCACTTTTGGAGACCTGAAGATTGGAGGAATAAATTGCAATTTGTTAAATAAAAAATGATTATAGAAATCAAAGATTTGGATCAGTTAGTGACTATCATTATGAGGGTCTGGGCGGTGCTTTATCTCATGTCGTCGGGGGATGAAAGCATTGGAGAAACTAAAAAAATAATCAAAAAAATACTTGAGGAATACGAAAAATGATAATTAAAAAATTTACTCATGATGATTATTTGTTTCAATGCCCAAAGTGTAAAGACTATGGATATATAGACAAGGAACAGGCAGAGGGTAAAGTGTCTGTTTTGTGCGAAAACTGTGGTTATCATGAAACTAAAAATTGGTTAAAGGAGAAATGAAGTTAAATAGAAATTTCGTAGATATGCTCTCTAAGAGGGCAACTGATATAAACGAGCATCTTTGGACACTTTATAATCTAGTGGTGAAAAACAAATATAAAATAGTGGTTGAGTTGGGCGCGGGTCAATCAACCTATGTTCTGATGGTGGCTGTAAAAGCCACGGGAGGAAGACTTTGGAGTATAGACATTGACCCTAGCGCCCATCAGAGGGGCTTTCCAGAGGGTCGGGGAATTTTACAAAAAGAACCGAGGTATCACTTTATCAAAGGTGATGATATGGAGATAGTTAAGACCTGGAAGAAGAAAATAGATTTTCTCTTTATTGACACAAGCCATCAGCGCCAGCATACTTTTGATGAATTGAACGAATGGGGGAAATGGGTAAAAATTGGAGGTAAAATCGCGATGCATAATACTTTTCATAAGTTGGGCCACGCGGTTGGCTGTCGAGTTGGGCTTGGTGAATTTTTGGCCAAAAACCCGGGCCGATTTGAAGTTGTCCATCACGAAACCAGAGGAGGTCTTAGCATTTTGACTAAGTTAAAGAAAAAATGAGAGTCTTTGCTGATTTCCACCACGACGATCTTTACCATTCTCTCCATCTCCTTTTTGAAAAAAGGTTGAAGTGGGATCTCTTTTGCCCTTGCGGTCCGGAGTGGTATACCAAGGGCTATTGGGCTTATTCAGTTGAACCAAGGGTTATCTCCGAGTATCTGGTTGAAAAAAAATACTGGAATACGGGTAGGGGATATTCGGAAGTAGAAAATCCTTGCCACGGGCGCAATTTGGCGGCCGTTACCTTTGACCAGTTTAAGGGAATGAAGTTTGATATTATGATTGCTAGCGTGCCGGAACACGTCTATTTATACGATAAACTTAGGAGAGAGTATCAGCCGAAAGCAAAACTAATACTCCAGGTGGGTAATGAATGGAAGAAACTGGACTGGGGGCCAATTAAAAATGCGATGATTTCGTGCAAACCCTTTCATCTACCTAAAGACATGAATGCTGTTTTTTACCATCAAGAGTTCGACCTGGCCCAATTTAACTATGAGAAAAGCCAGCCAACTAATCCGATTAAGTCTTTTGTCAATGATCTCCTGAACCTCAAGGACTGGAAGCTCTTTTTAAGATATGAAAAGGCTTTGCCTCGATGGAAATGGAAGTCTCACGGCTTGGGCTGTCGGGATGGCAATATCCGGCCCCTCGTGGCTTTGGTTAAGTGCATGAAGGAAAGCTCGTTTATCTTTCATGCTAAACATTTGGGGGATGGCTTCGGCCATATTATCCATAATATCTTTGCCCTGGGACGGCCAGCCATTGTTAGGTCAAAATGGTATAGAAAACGGCTGGCTGGAGAGCTGCTTTTAGATGGAATTACGTGCATAGATTTGGATATGCATACTTTTGAGCAAAATGTGAAGTTGATTAAACTTTGCTCGAGGCCGGAGAAGTATTACCAGATGAGTATGGATGCGAGACAGCGTTTTGACGATGTAGTCAACTTTGACTGGGAGTTTGGAGAGATCAAAAAGTTCCTGGAGAGGCTAAAATAATGAAGATTAGAAAGGGGGTGAGATAATTGAGAAGTTATGAATTTCACCTTTTGGTGGCCGCTGGTGAGCATCACCATGAGTTGAGTTTTTCGACCATTGGGGAACTGACGAAAAAGTATAAAGAGCTAAAAGCAGAAGATGAAGCCGAGGCTGAACCGAAAAAAAAAGTTAAGAAAGGAGGAAAAAAGTGAAACCGGATGTGGTTGTCACCTGGCCGACAGGCTATGATTATCCTTGGTGGAGATGGCAAATGACCGCCCACCGAAAGAAGTTTGACCAGGTTTTTGTGGTCTTTCACAAGATGGGACGTCCTGATTTTAGGGACTTTTTATACAAAAACTTTAAGAATGTTTTTTACATTAACATTAAAGAACCTGGTTTTTATTGGCGCCACAATGCCATCAACCAGGCCCTCCGTTTCTCTAAAAACCCTTGGATCTGGTTCACCGAGATGGACTTTTTTGTTAAAGAGGATTACTTTTTCGTTAAGATGTTTGAGGAGGCCGAGAAGGTTGACGGCGTTGGTTTTAGAAGTATTGAGCGTTTTCATCCCGCCTGTCTCTTAGTAAAAAGGAAAACTTTAGACAAAACAGACTGCTTTTTCGACCCGGCTTATTACGATAAAAAGAAGGGAGAAACGGGGCTGACGGCCCTCCTAGACCATTTTGTCGTTCTCACCTGGCAACTGGAGAAAGTGGGAAAGATCAAAACCTTGAAAGAGATTGGCCTGATAGACGGCGAGGACTTTTATCACATGGAGGATTTGACTCATAACTACGACCGAATTAAAATCGGAGAGGTTTCAGAGATGCATCGGCCGAGAGACTTTTTGATCTATAATGCTGTCTCTCGGAGTATTCCGGTGCCACAAGACAAAAGATGGCTCGAGATTACCTATGTCGCCGAATATCTTTTATCACCATTAGGGAAATTTTTGAATAGATGAGAAATGAATTTTAGCCAATTATTTTGCAAGATTTACGGTCATAAACAAATGTTGGTTTATCCAAATCCGCAAGGTATCCAATGTTTGCGGTGCATGAAATACAAAAGATTAAAAAGACAGGTTTCCCGGAAGGAATATGCAAGGGGTTGGGTCAAAAATATAGGGCAGCTTGATTGAAGTAAAATGAAAGTCTTTGCTGACAAACATCACGGCGGATTATCTTATTCTCTCCACCTGCTTTTTGAAAAAAGGCTGGGCTGGGATTTGTATATGCCTATTGGGATGAGTTGGCGGTATGACGGCTATTGGCAATACTCCCAGCTTCAAGATACGATCCATTCTTATTTAGATATTAAAAAAGATTACGAAAATTATGGCGGTTATTGGAGACATTGGGATCCGGATTTTGAGTGGTATCAAAAACACTTAACCCTCAAACAATTCCTGAAGATGGACATTGATATTATCCTTTGCTCGGTTGGTCCCCATGAGGATACTTTCTTTGATCTTATGCAGCGCCACCAACCAAAAGCAAAACTAATTAGACAGATCGGTAACTGGGATGAAGAAGTTGATTTTAATAAGAGCAAAAATGTTATGATTTCAGTTGGTCCCTTCGTCTGCCCCGAAGGGGTAAACTATATCTGCTATCATCAGGAGTTTGACTTGAAGAAATGGAAGTATGTAAAACCGATCAATTTTAAGACGGTCAAGAACTTCATCAACTGTCTCCCTGACACGGTAGATTACCCTCTGTGGGCCACTTATAAGGCTCTATTACCAGAGTTTGAGTGGAAAATGCACGGTATTGGCGGTAAAGATGGTAACATCAGTCCTCAAAAGGCCGTTAGGGAGGCAATGGCGGGGTCTGGCTTCATTTGGCAGGTTAAATTAGGTGGAGAGGGCTTTGGTCATGTCATTCATAACGCTTATGCCCTCGGCCGGCCTTGTATAGTCAGGGGAAGCTATTACCGGGGAAAAATGGCAGAACCCTTGCTTATTGATGGTTTGACTTGTATTGATCTCGAGAAAAGAGGGGTGGAGGAGAATGTTGAAAGGATCCGTTATTTTTCAGATCCGAAACGTTTCCGTAAAATGTCCCGGCAAGCCTACGCGCGTTTCAAGCAGGTATGCGATTATGATCAGGAAGAAAAAGCACTCAGGAAGTTCCTGGATGCGTTAATATGAGGTAGTTTTATATAGAGTTTGGGGGTTGACAAGGTATCCCATCTCATGGTAGATTAAGACTATATGTGGAAGAACCGCGCATTGCTCAAAATTCTGTTTCTCACCCTCTTGTCCTTTGCTGTTTTTTGGGCAGTTCACGCGAGACTCCGAGAAGTAGAGTGCGAGCGGTGCGCGGTCTGGAATTGGGAGGTTTGCGAGGAAATGAGGTGTCCATGAGTTTAGCATTATATAAAACCGGCTATCGGGCAGAATTAAGAGCCAAGAAGATCCTTGAGGGTTGGGGTTTTAAGGTAGTCCGGTCCGCCAGGTCCGGGGGACCATTTGATTTGGTAGGCTGGAATGAAGTAAGATTTACCTTAGTGCAGGTCAAGGTTTGTCCGACTGGTAAATTGCCGTCGTTTAATAGACTCAAAAAGAAACTAGCAAAGATCCCGGTCCCGGCGAACTGTAAAAAAGAACTCTGGATCTGGGAACGGAGAAAAGGTTTTCACTATATGCCAATATGAAAATTTTAGCAAAAGAGTGGCGGTCAGGGGAAAAATCAGTAGGTATTATTGCAGTGGAAGTAGACGGCGGTAAAAAGTGGATCGCGTATATTGGGGTAGCAGAAGGTCTTAGTGAAAAGCAAGATGCAGAAAGGATAGTTAATTGGGGAGCTAAATTGAGTGCGGTAGAAGCGATTGCCTTTTTTCCCTATTTGAAAGCTGAGGATTATAAACT